>ERZ772876.2509-NODE-2509-length-15222-cov-4.933936_pt1 | contig 15222 bp, 10 predicted proteins | sample MGYA00580584_ERZ772876 | MGnify/ENA primary metagenome ERZ772876 (study PRJEB29015, sample SAMEA2737728) | human gut metagenome | biome: human gut; feature: human-associated habitat; material: faeces | place: China | collected 2012 ... | reverse complement strand
AGATTTGTGTCTGCGCGCACTTGACACAAACTCGGTATGCGCAAAAAGCGTGCGCGGAAATCAGAGGAAACATGGAATTTTCAGAACAATTAAAAATATATGCGGAAACGCACTTTGAAAACAGAAAAAAATATTTTGCGCCGATTATATCCGAAATCGAGGCAGGCTTGTCTTTGTGCAGCGAGGAAGAGACCCTGCTGATAAAATTTTTTTACGGGACGATGCCGCTGCGGGATGCCGGGGAATATCCGTTTGAAATATTTCTGAGTTATGTGCGCCATGCCCTATGGCTGCGGAAAACGATAGACTGGTGCAAGAAGCTGCCGGAGGATCTGTTTGTCCACGACGTACTGTATTATCGGATCAACTCGGAGGACATCAGCGATTGCCGCAGTTTTTTTTACGAGCAGTTAAAAGACCGAATTGTAGGACTGGACGAATATCAGGCAGCGGTAGAGATTAACTACTGGTGCGTAGAGCATGCAACGTATGAAATGGCGGATGACCGAACGGCGGGGCCGATGACGATGTACCGGAGCGGAAAAGGACGCTGCGGAGAAGAATCCACCTTTACGGTGACGGCATTGCGCAGTGTCGGGCTTGCAGCACGTCAGGTATACACGCCGCGTTGGGCGCACTGCGACGATAACCATGCCTGGGTCGAGGTTTGGGTAAATGGAGAATGGCACTTTTTAGGGGCCTGCGAGCCGGAAGAAAAACTGGATCGCGGCTGGTTTACAGGACCTGCCGGACAGGCGCTTTTGATTCACAGCCGCACATTCGGCGATTATGCGGCGGGAAAGCGGGAAGAGGTAATCGGCAGGGACGGCGCGGTTGTCTGCCACAATGTCACCGCTTCCTATACAAAGACACGCAAGCTCCGGATTCAGGTGCGAAAACAGGACAACACCCCGGCAGCGCACGCACAAATTTCGGTGGAAATTCTAAACATGGCGGAATATTTTCCGGCAGCAGTGCTGGAAACCGACGAACAGGGCGAGACTTCGATCAGGCTTGGGCTGGGCGACATCCGCCTGCAGGCGCGGTCAGAGGGAAAGTTTGTGGAGCGTTATTGTAATCTGGCAGAGGACGGCGTCGAGGCAGCAGATGTAGATTGCGCTGTTACGCTTGTGCTGAAGGATTCGGAAGCGGGGATGAAAGATGCGCCTTCTGGCGTCTCTGCCTGCGAATGGCATTTGGCGAAGCTCTGCGCTCCGAAAGAAGTCGTTGTCCGGGAAAGTGTATTGAGTGAGGAAGAAGTGTCGCGCGGCACGCGGAGACTGGCAGATACAGTGAAGCTGCGGGAAGAACGCTTCGATCAGCTGACCCGGCACGCGATTGCAGTGCATCCGGAGGAGGAAGAGAGGATGCGCGTTGCGGGAGAGAATGCAGAGGAGCTGACAGCTTTTCTGGAAAAGGATGATAACCCGGATCGCAAAAAGCTGCTGGACAGTCTGACGAAAAAAGATAATAAAGATCTGCGGGCAGAAGTGCTGGAAGACCACTTGTCAGCAAAGCGCGGCAGCTGGCCGGAAGATATACATGTACAGGATCTGCTGTGTCCCAGAATCTGGCTGGAAGAAATCGGCGCGTACAGAAGTTACATTTGCAGTGTGCTGACTGCTCAGGAGCAGGAAGCATTTGCCTCCAATCCAGAGCTGATATGGAATTATGTAAACCAAAATATTACCGATATCCCGGAAGAAGAATATAATACCCTTTGTGCGTCGCCGATCGGCTGTCTGAAGCTGAAAATGGGCAGTGCAGTTTCCCGGACGATTTTGTTTATTGCGATTTGCAGAAGCCTGAATATTCCGGCGAGATTGGATAAAAGCCTGATGGTTCCGGAATACTGGGCGGACGGCGCATTCCATGTACCGGTCAGCAGGGCGCAGGCCTCGAAAGGAACGCTTCTGCTGCGAAATATTCCGGGAAAAGAATGGATTTATGCGCAGCACTGGACGCTGGGGCGTCTGGAAAAGGATCATTTCGTGACGATGAATCATGCCGGACTGGTATTTGAAAAGGAAACGTTAGAGCTTTTACTTCCGGTGGGAATTTATCGCTTGATTGCAGTAAAACGGCTATTGAACGGGGATCAGGAGGCAGCAGAGCTTTTGTTTGCGATCGAAAAGGAGAAACAGACCGAGCTTTATATGCCGGATTTTGAAAAAACGGATGGCGTGATGCCGTGGGAAAAAAACAGTGTACCGGATGAAAGTCAGAGCTGCCGGAAGCTGCAAAACAAAAACAACAGTCTCCGGGAGGAAATACAAAGCTGCCTGCTTCGGGATATCGTTTTACAGAGAGCAGATGGAACGTTTTCCAGCCTGGAAAAGCTGGTAAGCGGAAAACGCAGTATTCTGGCATTTCTGGAAATCGGGGCGGAGCCGACAGAGCATGTGCTGAATGAGGTTCTGGCACTGGAAAAGGACGCAAAAGGAAATTCCAAAGGAATTGGCTGTCAGCTGCTTTTCGTTCTGCGGCAGGAAAAAGACCTGCAGCATAAAACGCTGCAGGAAGTGCTGGCGCTGGATGCGGGATCTGAGATAGAAATTTTATACGATATATCTGGCGGCGCTTCGGATGCCAATGCCGCACCGCGCACCGCGACTGGTGACACAGCGTCCGGTACCCTCTGTGGCTGGAAGGAAACTGCGAAGAGAATGAGGCTTGCCGAAAAGCTCCCGGTTCTGGCAGCTGTCAGACCGGATGGCACTGGCATTTACGGAAGCTGCGGATACCACGTCGGAAGTGTGGAGCTGATGGTGCGGATTCTGAAGGAAGCAGTCCGGACAGAAGCAGATTGATAAAAAACAATAGAATGCACGCTCTGCGAGCATTCTATTGTCATGAATCAGGGGCAGCGTCCGGGAAAATCCCCAGGCGCTGCCCCCTTTTGGAAATGGAATTACATCATGCCTTCTTTGAGAATATTATGGTCGCGCAGAAGCTTTTCGATCACTGTACCGGAAATTGCTTTTAACAGAGGCTTCTTGAGCTTATTGAGCGGTCCGGGAAGTTCGATCTCCAGCGGAGACACGCCATCCATCAGCTTTACGGAGCTGTCGAGAAGTTCACGGATATCATAAACGCTGCCCCATACCTCCGGAACGCCACGGTCTACGCCAAGCAGTCCGTAAACGGCTTCCATAGCAGTACGAACAGAATATTCTGTCGTGAAGATGGTGTCTCTGGGGGTTTCCGCAAACTGACCCAGGAATGCGAAGTTTACGCAGCCGTCCGGGATAACATCAGGGCGGTCACCCTTTGCTCTGGGCATGAAGAATGCGGTAATATAAGGCATCATGGTAGGAACGCAGACTGCACTGTGCTCTGCCAGCTCCGGAATTTTCTCTACCGGAACGCCGAGATGATACAGCCATTCTTCTGTAATTTCCTTACCGGTGCATTCTTTCATGGGCTTCTTGATATAATCGCCGGGAACGTCGGTGAACAGGCTGTATACCCATACACAAACCTGCTTCTTATCCTGTTCTTTGAACTGACCCTGACGGTTGATGGTCCAGCTTAACAGCCAGCTGGAATCCTGACAGCTTACGATACCGCCGGTAACGACCTTGCCGCTTCTGGGATCTCTCTGGCAGATTTTCTCAATATAAGGAATGATCTTGTCGTCCAGAGTGGTAACAGTTGCAGATTCCCAGTTGGTCTTTTCAATATCGGAGCAGAACTTCTCGGGATGACCAAAGGAAGGATCCTGACGGGCGATATTTTTCCACAGATCCCATACGCCGCTGTTGCGAACCTCTGCATCGCCCACCGGAGCATGATTCTGATCTCCGTAGATCGTTCCCTCTGTGCAGCTGCCGTTTGTTACGAATACCAGATCGTTTTCGGTTAAGGCAATCTTCTGCTCTTTCCCCTTTACCTTGCATTCGATGGTCTTTGCAACCTTTTTGCCGTCATGGAAATCAAAGATAACGTTGGTAACCTCGGTATTGAACTGGAACTGTACACCTGCGTCCTCCAGGTATTTCTTCATCGGAAGGATCAGGGATTCATACTGATTGTATTTGGTGAATTTCAATGCGCTGAAATCCGGGAGTCCGCCGATATGGTGGATGAAACGCTGGAAGTACAGCTTCATTTCCAGTGCGCTGTGCCAGTTCTCGAAAGCAAACATGGTGCGCCAGTATAACCAGAAGGTGGAGTTGAATACCTCGTCATCGAATACGTCTTCGATGGTCTTGTCGTACAGGTCTTCATCTTTTGTCAGAAACAGCTTCATGATTTCCATGCAGCCCTTCTGGCTTAAATTGAACTTGCCGTCCGTGTGTGCGTCTTCACCGCGGTTTACGGTTGCACGGCACAGGGAGTAGTTGGGATCGTGCTTATTTAACCAGTAATACTCGTCCAGTACGGATGCACCGGGCTTTTCCAGGGAAGGAATGCTGTGGAACAGATCCCACAGGCACTCGAAATGATTTTCCATCTCACGTCCACCGCGCATTACATAGCCTCTGGAGGGATCAAAGATACCGTCACATGCGCCGCCTGCAACGTCCATTGCTTCCAGAATGTGGATGTGGGAGCCGGGCATCTGACCGTCTCTTACAAGGAAGCACGCTGCTGCGAGAGAAGCCAGTCCGCTGCCTACCAGATATGCATTTTTGTTGTCAACGCCTTCCGGTTTTTCGGGACGGGCGAATGCTTCGTAGTTACCGTTGGTGTAGTAAATGCCCTTGCTGTTTTTCTCATATTTGCCCCGCTCTGTGTTGCGATAGCTCGGGTCAGGAGCAGGCATTTTGATGGTTTTTTCTGCGGTCTTTGCGACTGCTTCTTTAATCTCACCGGACAAGGTCTGACCTTCCGCTGCAAGACGGTCTGTATGTTTTTTTGCTGCAAATGCCGCTGCGCCGACGCCTGCTGCGAGGACGGCTGCCTTTGAAAGACCGGAATGTTTCTTTGCCATGATAAAATCCTCCATTTTCGATTTTCAATACCAATTTGTCAGTAAAAGGATGCCCGAATTTTCGGGAAACAATGAGAAATTTTTTCCTCTGTTTGTTTTATAGCTGTATCATATCGCAGGAAATGAGGTTCCTCAATTCACAGAATTGAAAGAGTGTAGCAAAATTTCCCAGTTTTTGAAATGTGTCTAAGAAATAGGAGAAAACAGACGGACGGGTTGGCTTTTTATCCCGGACATGGAGCTTTACATAAGATTGACATGGCGATAGATTCCGTTAAAATAGAAAGAAAGAGACGACAAACAGGGGCAGTAGAGTATGGAATATTTGGATATCGTAGATGAAAATGGAGTACCGACCGGGAAAACAGCAGAACGGACAGCTGCACATAAACAGGGACTGCGGCACCGTACCTCTCATGTCTGGATCCTGCGGGAACGGGCAGGAAAAGTCGAGGTACTGCTGCAGAAAAGAAGTCAGAATAAAGATTCCTTTCCGGGCTGTTACGATATTTCCAGCGCCGGACATATCCCTGCAGGGGTAGATTTCATTCCGTCTGCGCTGCGGGAGTTGAAGGAAGAACTGGGCTGCAGTGTTTCGGAAAATGAGTTGATTTATTGCGGACAGCGCAGATTTTCCTATGACGGCGTTTTTCATGGAAAGGAATTTCATGACAGGCAGGTCAGCAACGTTTATGCGCTATGGCTGGATCGAAGGCCGGAGGATTTTGTCCTGCAGAAAGAAGAACTGGAGGAAGTGCGCTGGTTTGAATTTGAAAGCTGTCTGAGACTGGTTGAGAAGAACGAAATTCCGCATTGCATTTATTTGGAAGAGCTGCAGATGCTGCTTCCAGAGGTGCGGAAGCGGGAAAGACTCTGTATTCTGGTCACGCCGCCAGTGACGGAGGAAGAAAAGCAACAGCTTTTGCAGGCTGCGCCGGGACAGAAGTTTTTCTTTACGGAAAAGCCGGAGTTGACAGAAGAACAGCTGCGGCGCGCGGACATTATCCTTGGCAATTTGCAGAGTCCTTTGCAGTTAAAAAAGTGTGAAAACCTCAAATGGATTCAGTTGAATAATGCCGGGACGGAAGGCTATTGTGAACCGGGGCTTCTGCCGGAGGGTGCACAGCTTGCGAATGCGACGGGTGCTTATGGAATGGCGATTTCGGAGCATATGATCGGTTGTCTGTTTGCCTTGCGGAAAAAATTGCTGCTGTATTGGGACAACCAGAAAGCACATTGCTGGCATTCGGAAGGGCATGTAAAAGTAATCGAAAGATCGAATGTACTGGTGATCGGCTGCGGTGATATCGGAATGACGTTCGGCAGAAAGATGAATGCACTTGGCTGTCGGGTGAGCGGAATCCGCAGAAGAGTTTCTAAAAAGAGCGACTGCCCGGAATGGATGGAGGGTATGTACGGCATGGACAGTCTGGAAGAACTGCTTCCAAAGGCGGATATCGTGGCGATGAGCCTGCCGGGCAATGCATCGACGTATCATGTGCTGAGCCGGGAGCGGATTGCGTTGTTGTCGGACAATGCGGTTGTTTTAAACGTCGGACGCGGAACGGCGATCGATACGGATGCCCTTGCGGATGCGCTGTATGCGGGAAAAATCGCGGGGGCCGCGCTGGACGTCACAGATCCGGAGCCGCTTCCGGCAGACTATCGGCTCTGGAATGCGCCGAATCTCTTGATTACGCCGCATGTTTCCGGAGGTTTTTCCCTTCCGGAGACGCTGGAAAAGATCGTCGGACTGTTTGCAGACAATCTGGAACGGTATTTTGCAGGACAGCCGATTGAAAATCTTGTGAATCTGCAGACGGGGTATCGGGAGTAAAGTGCCTGTAAAGCAACTGTGGATTGCTGGCAGTTATGTACCGCAGGCGTGTAGAGTCCCAGTGAATTGTGTGGGATTTTTAGCGCAAAGCGCCTGCAAAATGGAGATCAGTATGGAAAAAGCATATAAACTGGAATTTGGGGGACAGCCCGGCGGAGAGCTTTTCATGACTTGTTGCGGGTGCTCCCGGACAGAACCCCTGCACTGCTTCGGACCGGCGATGAAGCCGCATTATCTGATTCATTATGTATTAAACGGCAGGGGGATTTTCAAAATGGAGGGCGAGGAATATCCGCTGGAAGCAGGCTGCGGATTTTTGATTGAGCCGGGGCAGATGAGCTTTTATCAGGCGGATGAAAAAGATCCGTGGATGTACATCTGGGTCGGCTTTGCGGGCGAGCGCGCGGAAGAATATGTCAAAAGCATGGGGATTTCCCCGCGGCACCCGGTGTTTCATTCGGAGCAGTCGGACGAGCTTTACAGTATTGTCCGGGACATGATGGATCATAATACGGTCGGTGTTGCAAACGAGCTGCGTCGAAACGGTCTGTTGCATATTTTTCTGTCGGTTGTGGCGCAGAGTATGCCGGAGGAAAGGCGGGAGGAAACGGATCGGGCGAACCAGTATGTCCGCCGGGCAGTGGAATTTATTCAGCGTAACTACTGCAACCCGATCCGGGTGACGGACGTGGCGGATTATGTCTGTGTCAACCGCAGTTATCTATATACTCTGTTTCAGAAATCTCTCGGTATGTCCCCGCAGCAGTTTTTGGCAGCGTACCGGCTGACAAAGGCTGCGGAAATGCTGATGGTGCCGCATCTGCCGGTGGAAAGCATCGCATTGTCTTGCGGATATCAGGATCCGCTTGTGTTCAGCAAGGCGTTTCGGCAGATGAAGGGGGTTTCCCCGACGATGTATCGGAAGCAGATTCAGCAGGACGAAAACCGCGTCAACCGGGAGCACTTAAAACAGGTAGAGGAGTTTATCTCCAAAGTCGGCAGGCTCGAGCTGGGCGGGGAGCCGTGACGGAAGCGCGGCGCGGGTGTGTCAGGCATGATAAAACGTAGGATGTTGCGGACACGCAGACAGATCGCGCAGCACCGTGACACGCGGCACGGCATACCTCGCTGGCATTACTTTCGGATTCCGGCGAGCACCTCGTTAGGAATAACAAATTCCGGGCAGCCCATGGACATCGGTGCAACATCGCCTTCGTTGAAGCAAACCACAACCTCGTTGTTCTGATTCAAGTAGAAGGAAGTGTTGTCTGTGATAGAGGTAAAATCCCATTCCGGCATATCGGAATCGAGCCAGTAGATTTTATTTTCATCTGCCGCCATCTGTTCTTTCATCTGCTGTTTGATATTGTCGCTGATAGTGGTTAAATAATCGCTGCCCTCCTGGAAGAGATCTGCAAGCTGCAGGCGTTTTCCGGTGGAAAGGTCAATGGTGTAGTAGTAGTTCCATTCCGCACCGCTTCCGGCAGACTGGAAACAGGTCAGTTTCAGGGTGAAATACTGATCTGTGGTCGCCAGAATTTCGGATTTGACGGTCATATTCTGGTAACCCTCTTCATTTGCCTTACTTTCTTCGAATTCTGCGATCAGGCGGTCTGTGATGGCCTGAATCTCTGTATTGATTTCCTCTGCTGTTTTCTTCGTCTGTTCGGAAACGGCGGAGGATTTTTGTGTATCCGCGTCAGTGTCCGGTGCGACAGTTACCTCCGGAACCTGAATGTCTGCGCTGTTTCGGTCATCTTCGTAGTGATAGTCCCGGAAGGTAACGACTTCAACAAGCCTGGAGAGCACAGGAACCTGGCTCATTGCGTAGGCAACGGAAGCGGAGGTGTTCGGTAAGATGACCAGAGCGGCAGCGGCAGCAGCAGCGGCGATCCCGCAGCGGCGTGCGATGGAGCGTCTGTGGGAGACAGAGCTGTGGGCAGCATTGGAACCCTGCTGGCTGTTCTCCTGCTTTGCCTGAGAGATCTTTTGTTTCATTTGTAAAAGCTGTTCTTCGGACATGTGGATGTCCTGATATTCTTTTTTCAATTCCTGTAACTGTTTTTCACGATTTTCCATAATAAAAATCCTTTCTGAGAGTGATGGCGGGGCTGAGCCACCGCTTGAATGGTGTTGAACTTGCTGCACGCTGATGGGTCTCGAAGGTGGTCGGCAGCTGTGTCGGGCGGTCAGTCCAGCGACAACCGGAGTTTTTTGAGACTGCGGTATAGTCTGCTTTTGATGGTATTTGTGTTTTCTTCCATGATGGCTGCAATGTCTTCCAGCTTCATATCTTCAAAATATTTCAGCTCTACGATCATGCGGTCGCGGGGCGGCAGCAGCTCCAGCGCATGTTTCAGATCGAAATTCTCGTAAGCGTCTTCGTAGTGTGGCTCGTCGTTTCCTTCTTCCAACGGCTCCGTTTTTTTCTGCTTACAGAAAGAAAAAATCTCGTTGAGCATGATTCGATACAGCCAGGTGGCTGCATAACGGACCTCTTTTAAGTCAGAGCTGCTTCGGATAGCTTTATATGCGCCGTTCTGGACGATATCGCCTGCGTCTGCTTCGTTGTGGACGTAGCTGTAAGCGAGCCGGTAATATTGATCGTAATTTTGCAAAAGCAGATCTTCTACCGCTTTTTCTTTTGTTTTTCCGGATAATGATATCACGAAGAAATTCGCCTCCTTCTTTTGTTGTTCTGAGGATTAGACGTTGTAGGCGGGAAAAAAGTTTCAGGGAGTTTTAAATTTACTCTACCATACCATTATTTTTAACAAATTTGGTTGAAAAATTTCCCAAAATAGAACTAAAGGTTCTTGAGTAGAACTAAGGGATCGTGGAGCGGAACAGATAGGAAACCTATACTTTACCCATACTATCAGTACGAGACTATAACGATAAGGGGAAGGGAAAAGTATATGCTTGGGGAGCAGATTAAACGGTGCAGGGAGAAGCGTGGATTTACACAGGAGCAGCTTGCGGAAAAAATCGGAGTCAGCATAGAGACGATTTCCAGTATTGAACGGGGCATCAAAATGCCCAGACTGCAGAATTTTGTGGCGATCGCAAATCAGCTTGGCGTTTCAGCAGATGAACTTCTGCAGGACGAACTGGATTTTGGATTTATCGCGGAAGCGAACGCTCTTTCCAAAAAGCTGGAGGAGTTGTCGAGGGCAGATCGGAAGCGGATTTTAGAGACCATGAACTTTCTGATTGTGCAGGCTGGCGGAAAGCCGGAATAAGAGTTTCGTTTTTCAATGGAAAAGAAAAACTGCATCGGACTGGAGAAACGACAGAAGCAGGCAGGAGCTGACGGGTATCTGAATCGGACGGAATAGGATAGGAAGCGTCGGCTCCGCTTGGCCCTGAGAAAAGGAGAGGTGATGTGCTTTTATAATTATCAATAATGATAGTGTATTATATGGTAGTAATAAGGATTGATAAAGCAAGGGTTCTGTGGTAGGATAAAAGCAAAGAAAGGCTTTAGGCTATCCGCAGAATCGGAAAGGATAGCATATGGGTGAAACGGAAGATAAAAAAAGAGAAAAACGGCATCAGGAAGATCTTGAGCGTCTGCGCAGTTTCCGGCCGATTGACGATACATTCATGCGGGGACTTTTCAAAGATAATCTCCCACTGGCAGAACTGGTTCTTCGGATTATTACCGGGAAAAAGGATCTGACACTGTTAAAGTGTGAGACACAGGCGGATTTAAAGCGGGTGACCGGAGCAAGGTCGATTTGTCTGGATGCGTATGCAGAGGACAGTACAGGGAAAAAATACGATATGGAGGTTCAACGGTCGGATAATGGAGCCGATCCGCATCGTGCGAGATACCATTCCAGTGTGATGGACGTGGAAAATCTCGATGAAAAACAGGATTACAGAGACTTGCCGGATACTTATGTGATCTTTATCACGGAAAAAGATTATTATAAGGCAGGGAAGCCAATGTATGTGATTCAGAATATGAACCTTACGCTGAACCAGCCGTTTGAGGATGGAACACATATTTTATATGTAAATGGAGAATACCGCGGCGATTCGGATTTGGGCAAGCTGATGCACGATTTTAATTGTACGGATGCGGAAGATATGTATTTTGATCTAATGGCGGAAAAGACGCGGTATCTGAAAGAGAATCCGAAAGGAGTGAATGAAATGTGCAAGGTTATGGAAGATTTGAGAAATGAGAGCTACGCGGAAGGACGCGAAGAACAGGCAAAAATAACTGCTTTCAGAATGGGCAAAAAAGGGCGTTCGCCGGAAGAAATCGCGGAGTTGATTGGCTTTAACGTGGAAACAGTGAAAAAATGGCTGCAAACTACAGAAGAGTAAAAGAATAAAGGAATGCAGTCAAAATCGCAGAGCAACAGCGGATTGGAAATTAAGTATAGTTAATTTTGAAGCTGGGAAAAATGTATAGATACCGGTACACCGTGCAAAAAAGTCGCATGATGTATCGGTATTTTTTGTTTTGCAGGCGGAAAATTTCCTTCATAACAATAGAATGTTCGCGGAACTCGCCCCCTATTTTTACCAATTTCTACGAGCAGGCTGCTAATTTCGACGAGATTATTTGCCCCCCCGAAAAGTATGGTATAATCGATATAAGATATATTTTATGATGAACTGTGCGTGTGGGGAGGCAGATAATTCGCGCAGGCAGTTGATTGGTGACAACAGTATGTTCGCGCAGAGCGAGTTATAGATTGGAAGGGTGAGTATCAAAGCATCGGGAGTTTGTATTGCATTCTATTGTTTGAAAAAGAGAAATCTATCAACAGGGTAATAACAGGGGTAAACTACAATGAAAAAGAAAATATTGAGTGACACATTATTGCAGATCTTTCGAACCAGGAAACGGTTTGTTTTTGGCATTTTAATTTCGCTGATTTTGGAGACAGTGATCTCTTTGGGGCTGCCAGGCATACTCAGCAAGATCATAGACGGTCTGGGGAAACAGACAATTACATGGCTGGTTGCGTTTATTCTGTTTTTCCTGGCGATTGTGGTCGTAAAAGGATTTGCAACAGTTTTAAATTCTTATTTAAGCGAAAAGATGGGCAGAAGCGTATGCGATGAAATCCGGAAAGAGCTGTTGAAAAAATTATTCCAGTTTTCCGTCTCCCAGCATAAAATGTCGAAAACCGGAGACTTTTTTGAAAAGATCGAAGGCGACGTCAACGTTATGGTTGGATTCTTTTCCAATATGCTGATCGACATCATGAGCAGCTCATTTATGATAGTGGGAATCCTGGTTGTATTTCTGACAAAGTCGCTGATTCTCGGCGGAATTTTTTGTGTGATAGCGGTTCTGATATTTGTCATTTTTATCGGAACCCAGAAGAGCCTTTCTGCATTATGGAACGATGCGCGAGTGAGTGAAACAAAGCTGTTTGGAGAGTTTTCCGAAGATGTGTATGCTGCGGCAGATGTAAAAGGAATTGGCAAAGAAGATTATATCCATGAGCGGTTCCATAAGGATTTTGCAGAGTTTGAGCAAAAACAGGTAAAGGCGTCCTTCTGGGGAAATTTGCCGGCGACGGTGTTTTTCTCCCTGCTAAATGTTGCGGAAGGCATTGCACTGCTGATCGGAGTCCAGCTGTTAAATCGTGGCAGATTGTCAATTGGAGAACTGTATTTGCTGACGAGTTATGTCGGCTTATTGAACATGCCGTTTTTTCATTTAAAATATCAGTTTGCGCAGATGCCGATGTCGCTTGCTGCTCTAAAAAGAGTGAATTCCATATTTGAAATGGAATCCCAGGAGGATCAAAACGAAGAAGCTGCAGAATTTAGCGGCAATGAGATTGTGTTTTCGGACGTTTCTTTTGGCTACAATCAGTCGAGGGTTTTGTCAGATATATCGTTTACGATCGGCTCGAATGAAAATGTGCTGATCGAGGGAAGGACAGGCTGCGGAAAGAGCACTATTTTGCATCTGATTGCAGGACTGTATGTACCGGACTGCGGCAAAATTCTGATCGGTGGAAAAGAAATCCGGGAGTTTAACCGGAGAAAATATGTGGAAAATGTTTTCTATATTTCCCAGTTTTACCCGATTATCGAAGATACGCTGCTGAACAATCTGGTGCGGTTTTACGACAATTACGAGAAGCAGTCGGTTGAGCTGGCGCTGAAAATCACCCATATGGATCAGTGGATGGAAGAGACGAAAATCGGTCTGGAAGATACCATCAAACCGGAAGATTTTACGGTAAATGAGGCGCAGATTTTGGCATGGACGGCAGCATTAATTGCAAAGCCTCGTATTTTGCTGGTCGATGAATTCGACGCTTCCATAGACGATAAAATCCTCACGACGATTGACACGCTCCTTGAAAAGGAATTTACGGGTTCTACGATTATCATGGTGTCCCATAAAAACAGGAGTGCCTTGAAATTCCACAAAAAGATACATATGGAAGAAAGTCGGATACAGGTAGAAACCTGCTGAGAATCGAGAGGGACAAATTATGAAAATGAAAAAGAGAGAACTATATCGGGCTTTCACGAAAGACATAAAGGCTTTTGGACTACTTGTGATAGCGGTCGAAACGATCACTTATACGTTCAGTTTTTTAATGAGTGGTATTGCAAAAAAAGACATTTTTAACGTGATTGAAGGAAAAGACGTCACACTTGGAATCTATTCCCTGAACATTTTAATCTTGATCAACGTGATGGTTCCACTGATCATCAATTGTGTAAAACAGGTCAATTCCGCTTTTGTGGAAAAATGGAAAACCAAGGCGAGATACAACGTAAAAAGTGTATTGTTAAACTATGTGTTGAGGGAATCGCTGAATCCGGCGCGGGAGACAGACGGCGCAGTTTTAAATTATTACCGGAATGAATGCGAGGACGTCGTAAATTTCTTTTTGGAATTTTATTATCAGGTTCCCAAAATCGTATTATCCGTTTCGATATTAATCGTGATGTTTTTTATCAACCCGATCTTTGCGGCTGTAAGCCTGTTCCCGACCGCTTTGACGGTTTTTCTGGTAAAAGTTCTTGGCAAGAAAATTTTCTTATACCGGACGAATTCCCGGAAAAACACAAAAGAAGTGACGAGTTTTCTGAATAACTTTTTTGAAAACACCGAGTATTTTTATATGATCGGAAACCGGGAACGGGTGATTTCCGCGTATGAGAGAAAATGTCAGGAGAGATCGAAAAGCGAGATTCGGGACAGAATTTTTGACAGCCTGCTGGGCAGTATTTCCGGCAATTCTTCGAATATGGCATTGGGCATTATTTTACTGATTGCATTGCCGTTTATGATGAACGGAATCTTTTCGGTTGGCGAATTTGTCATGTTTGGCTATTACTATGCGTTTCTGGCATATCTGCCGGATGCGATCGGAAATCTGGTAAAAAGAAAGAAGCAGACGAACGCATCGCTGGAACGCCTTGGATTTTTGCTTCAGGAGACAGATGGTGCAGGCTCTGTCAGGGAAAAAGACGGATATGATTTTTCAATCGGTGCAGGCGGTGGAAAGAAAATGTTCCATGCGGCGGAAAAAGGAATCGTGATATTAAAAGGCGAAAAGAGCAGTGAAGCGCTGCGCACATTATTTTCCGTATGCGACAGAGAATTGAAGGATAAAAAATGCATCTATGTACCGAGTGAGCCGGTTTTATTCGATGACTCTCTTTTGGAAAATATTTCTATGGGAGAGGGGATTGAGGATGCAAAAATGAATGGCATTCTGGCGAAAACAGCTCTGGTCGAGGATGTGAAAACCTTTGAGGATGGACTGCTCAAGCGGTGTGGAAAAAAGGGAGAGAACCTGTCCGGTGGGCAGAGAAAAAGAGTCGGGATCGCACGGGGACTTTATCAGGATGCGGATGTGCTGTTTCTGGATGGTGTGGCGGATCGGGTGGATTCTGCAACGGCAAAATTTCTGGTAGAGCATGTTTTGGAAGAATTTCAGGGACTGGTGGTAATGGTGTTTGAGGATGGCTTTTCGCAGAAGCTGGACGGAATGGTTGTTGAGGTGTGAGCCTTAAATAAGTAAGTAGAGAATGTGCGGATGCCGGTATGATGCATGAGGCTTCATGCCGCCGTGATGGTCTGCACCGAAGATGCTTCTCCTATTACGATACTCACACTTTCTGAAGAGGAAGCACTTCATGCACAGAAAATCATCCGGGATGGAAGAGAGCTTCTTGTGATTTCGGAGATGGATCTGTATCAGAGGGAGAATGGGACAATTGCAGGTCTTCTTCGGACGAAAAAACGGCAATGCCGGAAGTCAGAGTCTATCCTTCGCCAGATGAAGCACCATAGGGTTTGCAGATTGGTAAATGCGCTTTTAGAGACTACTTCGTTTATAATTTTTTAGTCTAAAAGAGCGTGTAAAAAATGATTTCTCATTTTTTCACACGCCCCTTTCTATAGTGCGCCCGGCGGCGCACGTTTCTAACGGGTTAAAGTCCCGAA
>ERZ772876.2497-NODE-2497-length-15261-cov-2.877877_pt1 | contig 15261 bp, 17 predicted proteins | sample MGYA00580584_ERZ772876 | MGnify/ENA primary metagenome ERZ772876 (study PRJEB29015, sample SAMEA2737728) | human gut metagenome | biome: human gut; feature: human-associated habitat; material: faeces | place: China | collected 2012 ... | reverse complement strand
TCAGTGACACCGGCTCCGACAGCTATCTCCACTGGCGTGCAGACACCGCGGCGGGTGTGCGGGATATCATCGCCGAATATGACGCGCTGGTAGCCGAAGCAAAAGCGCAGGTGGAGGATATGAGCGTCCGCTACAACACCTTCGCCCAAGCGGAGGCGTCCATCATCAACCATGCTGTTATCATTCCCTACGGCGTGGAAGGAGACGGCTTCAAGGCCACCCGCCTGAATGAGCTGGAAGCGGAATATGCCCCGTATGGTCTGGCGCGCCAGCGGTATAAATACCAGAAGCTGCGCACCGAGCCGATGAGCCAGAATGAATTCAACACCCTGTACGAGGCATGGCAGGCCGAGCGCGCCAAAGCACTGGCTGCTGAATAATCCGATTGTAAAAGCAGGCTTTGTCCGGATGCGCCGGACAGGGCAGGCGGCCGAAACAACGGCCGCCTGCTTTCATTAGGGAACGGGTGCGCCCGTTTCTTAATGAAAGCAGTCTGTACGGCGGGCATTGTATGTCCGCCATCCAACAAAACAACCAAGTAAGGAGCTCCTGCCCATGATCCGATACTCGGCCAAACGTCTGGCGCGGTCCATGCTCACGCTGTTCATTATTATAACAGTCGTATTCTCGCTGCTGCGCCTGATGCCGGTGGAAGGCTACTTCCAGAACTATGAAAAAATGAACGATGCGCAGATCCAGAACGGGCTGCGTCAGCTCGGCCTGCTGGATCCGCTGCCCGTACAGCTGATGAATTTTTACAAGCAGGTGCTGCACGGCGATCTCGGCGTGTCGAATATTTACCGTATGAATGTGCCTATTACGCAAATCGTTGCGGAAAAGGCGCCTGTTTCCATGATGATGGGCGGTATGGCGCTTTGTATCTCGCTGTTGCTGGGCCTGCCCATGGGGGCCGCTATGGCGCGCGGGAAGGGAAAGTGGTTCGATAAGATCGGCACAGGGTTCGTCGTGCTGGTACAGGCGGTGCCAAGCGCCGTGTATTATCTGGTCATCCAGCTGTACGGCACGCAGATACCCGGCTTTCCGCTCCCGATGCTGTTCCGGATGGACAACCCGTTGAGCTGGATCCTGCCAACCTTTTCCCTGGCCATCGGAAATATCGCTTATTATGCCATGTGGCTGCGACGCTTTATGGTGGACGAATCCAACAAGGATTATGTCATGCTTGCGCGTGCCAAGGGCGTTTCTTCGAAAAAAATCATGAGCGGACACGTGTTCCGTAACGCATTCGTACCTCTCGTACAGTATCTGCCCACGTCTTTTCTTATTACGTTGATGGGCTCTATCTATGTGGAGAGCCTGTATTCTGTGCCGGGAATGGGCGGCCTGCTGGTAGACGTTATCCAGCGGCAGGACAACACTGTGGTGCAGGCGCTTGTACTCATCTATGCCGCGATCAGCATTCTTGGCTTGCTGATTGGCGATATTCTGATGGCCGTGGTGGACCCGCGCATCAGCCTGAACAAAAAGGAGGGCGCGCGGTAATGGGATTGTTCAACAAAAAAAGCGTACAGTTGAGCGACAGCCTGAATCAGGCCACCGCACAGGCGCTGGACGGCCTGAGTGCGGCCGATGAGAAAGAACTGTTTGCATTCGCGGAATACCATCCCGAAGACGCGGAAAAAACCGGGTTTTCAGGCTATTCCTACTGGCGGAGCACACTGCGTGTGTTCACGCGCAATAAAATGGCGATGTTTCTGCTGGGCGTCATCATCGTTCTGCTGCTTTTTACGTTCATTCAGCCGTATCTGCCCGGACAACGTGACCCAATCGTTATTAATAACGATGAAAACGGCATCCAGATTATCAATATGAAGCCGAACAGTGAGTTTTGGTTCGGAACCAATTCCATCGGACAGGATCTGTGGAGCCGCGTTTGGAGCGGTACGCGCACCAGTCTGTTCATCGGCTTTTCCGTAGCCATGTGGGAGGTCGCTTTCGGCATTCTTATCGGCGTGCTGTGGGGTTATGTGCGCAAGCTGGATTTCTTTTTTACCGAGCTGTACAACGTTGTGGACAATATTCCGCAGACGATCGTGCTCATTCTGTTTTCCTACATCATGCGGCCCAGCGTGGGGACGCTGATTTTCGCCATGTGCCTGACGGGCTGGCTGACGATGGCGCGCTTTGTGCGCAACCAGATCGTTATCATCCGTGACAGGGATTATAACCTTGCGTCCCGGTGCCTGGGCACTCCGACGCGGCGCATCATTGTGCGCAACCTGCTGCCGTACCTGGTGTCCGTCATCATGATGCGCGTGGCCATGGCCATCCCGCTGGCCATCGGTAATGAAGTGTTCATCACATACATCGGTCTCGGTCTGCCGGTCTCTACGCCCAGCCTGGGCAACCTGATCAACCAGGGCCGCATGATTATGATGAACCCCTCTTTGCAGTATCAGCTGGTTTTCCCGACCGTCGTGCTGTGCATCATTACCGTCAGCTTTTACATCATCGGCAACGCCTTTGCCGATGCCGCTGACCCCAAAAACCATGTATTTTAAGGAGGACGGCGCAGCATGCAGGATGTGATCTTATCTGTGCAGGATCTTGAAGTGGAATTCACGCTCCGCGGCAAGACATTGCACGCCATTCGGGGTATCAGCCTCGACATCTGTGAAGGCGAGAGCCTTGCCATCGTGGGGGAATCCGGCAGCGGTAAATCCGTGTTCTGCAAAACGTTCATGGGTCTGTTGGATTCCAACGGCCGCGTCACCCGCGGCAGCATCCGTTACGGCGAAAAGGACCTTGCCGCCTTTAAAACGGAAAAAGAGTGGCTCAGCGTGCGCGGAAAGGAAATCGCTATGGTCATGCAGGATCCGATGACCAGTCTGAATCCGCTCAAAACCGTCGGCGCGCAGATCTGCGAAGCGCTGACGCTGCACCAGGGAATGAAGGGGGAGGCCGCCAAGCAAAAAGCTACTGAGATACTGGAGGATGTCGGCATCACTGAGGCGGCGCGCCGTTTCGGCCAGTATCCGCATGAGTTTTCCGGCGGTATGCGCCAGCGGGTGGTCATTGCCATCGCCATTGCATGCAACCCGCGCATCCTTATCTGTGACGAGCCAACGACGGCTCTGGATGTTACCATTCAGGCACAGATATTAAAGCTTCTGAAGGACCTGAAAGCCAAGTATAAGCTGACCACGCTGTACATCACCCATGACCTGGGCGTGGTGGCGAATGTGGCCGACCGAATCGCGGTGATGTACGCGGGCGATATCGTTGAAATCGGGACCTGCGAGGAAGTGTTCTACACGCCCAAGCACCCGTATACCTGGGCGCTGCTGTCCAGCCTGCCGCAGCTCGGTGTGCGGGGCGAGAACCTGTATTCCATTCCTGGTACGCCGCCAAATCTGTTCGCAGATGTAAAGGGAGACGCCTTTGCACCCAGGAATCCGTATGCGCTGAAAATTGATTTTGTGGAGCGGCCGCCGTATTTTGAGGTGAGCCCGACCCACAAAGCGCGCACCTGGCTGTTGGACCCGCGCGCACCCAAAGTGGAGCCGCCGGAAAATATCCGCAATCTGCGGAGTGTGCAGGAGGGGAATGTATGACAATGGAAAACAAGCCTCTTCTGCAGGTCAAAGACCTCACAGTGACCTTTGGAGAGCGGCACAATAAGTTTACCGCCGTCAAAAACGTCAGCTTCGATATTTTCCAAGGCGAGACGTTCGGCCTTGTGGGCGAATCCGGCAGCGGCAAAACGACCATCGGCCGGACGGTCATCCGCATCAACCCGGCGGCGAGCGGCGAGATTTTGTACGATGGAGAACGCATCAGCGGCAGGATCAGCCGTGAAAAGGACAGGGAAGTCACCCGAAAAATACAAATGATCTTTCAGGACCCGATGGCCTCCCTCAACGAACGCGCCAAGGTGGATTACATCGTCTCCGAGGGGTTGTATAATCTGGGCGGACGCGTGTCGGAGGAAGAACGCCGCAAAAGGGTTGCGCAGGCACTTTCCGACGTGGGACTGCTGCCGGAATTTGCCAGCCGTTTTCCGCACGAGTTCTCCGGCGGGCAGCGCCAGCGCATCGGCATCGCCCGCGCGCTTATCATGGAACCAGAATTCATTATTGCGGACGAGCCCATCTCTGCTTTGGACGTATCCATCCGTGCTCAGGTGCTGAACCTGATGGCCGAGCTGCAGCGTCGGCGCGGGCTGACCTATCTGCTCATCAGTCATGATCTCTCGGTGATGCGTTTCATCTGCGACCGCATCGCGGTCATTCATTTGGGACGCATCGTAGAGCTTTCCAGTACGGAAAAGCTGTTTGCACATCCGCTGCATCCGTATACGAGAGCGCTGCTTTCCGCTATTCCGCTGCCGGACCCTGCGGCGGAAAAACGCAAGGTCCTGGAGGTGTACGACCCGTCCTGTCATCATTATGAGGCAGACCCTCCGACATGGACGGAGATCGAACCGGGACATTTTGTGCTTGCAAATCAGGAAGAACTTGAAAAATACCGGACAATGATTTAAACTGAATGACATGAAGGACGCAGCGCGGCGTTTTTCGCGCGGAGCGTCCGTGCTGAAAGCGGACAAAGCGTCCGCTTTCGGTGTTTCTGTGTGCAGTTTACACAGTTTTTACACATGTTTCCGTTTGCCGCGGCTTTGCCCTCCGGCGGAGGAAAGCATGTGCCGGAGAAGTCGTAACCATCCTGAACAAGCAAAGGAGAGCTGCCATGATTATACCAAAACCGTTGTTTACAGGCGCGCGTGTCGCGCTGATCGCGCCTTCCGGCCCTGTTCCAGAAGGGCGCTTGGAGCCTGCCGTGGCCAGTGTGCAGGCACTTGGGCTGGAGCCTGTCGTTTTTCCGTCCTGTACCATGCGGCACGGTTATCTGGCCGGATATGACCGCGAACGTGCGGCAGATTTTAATAATGCGTTTTCAGACGCGAGCATCCATGGCGTTATCTGCATCCGCGGAGGATACGGTGCGCAGCGCCTGATGGACCGCATCGATTGGACTGCTATTGCAAAAACGCCCAAGGTGTTCTGTGGGTACAGTGATGTCACCATCCTGCATCTGATGCTGAATCAGCGCTGCGGCTTTGTTACTTATCACACGCCTATGCCGGCTACGGAATGGTATGCAGGTTTGGATGAATATACCGAGCGTTCACTGAAAAACGCGATTTTCGGCGTGCAGGAGCCGAATATCCTCAATCCAGACGGTATGCCGCTGTATACAATCGCCAAGGGCGTGAGCCACGGCGTGTTGACGGGCGGCAACCTGTCGTTGCTCGCCGCCTCTTTGGGAACGCCTTATGAAATCGAGACAAAGGATAAAATATTGTTCATTGAGGATATCGGTGAAACGCCGTACCGTATTGACCGCATGCTGCTCATGCTGAAGCAGGCGGGGAAGCTGCGCGCCTGCGCGGGTATTCTGCTGGGTGCGTTCACGGATTGTGCAGCACCTGACCCGGCGGAGAGCCTGACGCTGCGTGAGGTCATCACAGAATTGCTGCTGGATGAAGGCAAGCCGATCCTGGGGGCGCTGCAGTGCGGGCATATCATGCCTACGATGTCCCTGCCGCTGGGGGTAAACGTGAATCTTGACGCAACGAACCGCACGCTGCGGGTATTGGAGTATTGAATATGACCAGGCAAGAGCTTTGCGCCGCGCTGGATGCGCAGCTTGCAGCGGCGCAGGAACAGGTGTGCGTGCTGGCTGTCCCGTTGGCTGGCGGCGTGCCGTTGTATGAACGGGGCGCGGGCAGGAGGGCGGTCTCCGCGTCTACCATCAAGGTGTTCATCCTGCTGGCCGCGCTGGATGAGGTGCGGCGGGGAAGGCTCGCGCTGGACACGCCTGTGGCGGTCACAGCGGAAGACATTCTTCCTGACACAGGCGTCTTTGTGGACGGTCCCGGCATGCATCCGCTGGAGGAGCTGCTTGTGTGGATGATCGTCCTTTCCGACAATACGGCAACGAACGTGCTCATCGGGCTGCTGGGCGCCGAATGTATAAATGCGGCGGCATGCAGCGTTGGGACGAAAAACACTGTGCTGGAACGCAAAATGCTGGATTGGGATGCAGTATCAGCCGGGCGCAATAATTATACCAGCGCGGAGGACCTGCTGCGCGTGTTCCGTGCGCTGTATGACGAAACAGTACTCACGCCGGAGCTTTGCGCGCTGGCGCGCTCGATCCTGCGCCGTCAGCGCGATACGCGGATGCTCACCCGTTACATTTGGCAGGACGTGCCCTGTGCCCACAAGACGGGTGGCCTGGACCGTCTGAGCCATGATGCGGGAGTGTTCGAGCTTCCGGGCCGGCCGTATTTCATCGCCGTACTCATTTGGGACGCACCGGATATTGACGGTGACGAGCCTCTGGCGGGACGCGTTTCGAAGTTGGTTTTCGATTATTATTCCCAGGAGGATACGCAATGAGTTTTGCTGTTGTGGTTTCTGACATCGCCCCTTTGTATACGAAGCCGGAGCCGTTGTGTGAGCTGGCAGATGAAGCGCTTTATGGTATGGTATTGGAGGTGCTGGCGCGGGAAGGGATGTATTGCCGTGTGCGTACCCATTACCGCTATGAGGGTTGGACGCCCGCGCGCTGCCTTCTGGAGGACGGCGCGCTTGCCGCACAATGGCAGTCGGTGCCAAAGCTGGTAGTGCAAAAACCTTATATCGATGTGCTGAACGAGCCGAAGGTACAGGGGGGCTGCCTGCAGAGCATGCCGAGGGGAGCTTTTCTCTGCCCGGAGGGCGGCCCGGATGAAAACCAGTGGCAGCCCGTTCGTCTTGCGGACGGACGTCTCGGCTACACCAAAGCAACTTATCTGGCTCAGCCGGCTCCCGCGTGGGAAAGCGTTGGGGAAGATGAACTGCGGCAGCGCTTATGCGGCGCCGCACTGTCTTATCTGGGCGCACAATACCGCTGGGGTGGTAAAACGCCGTTGGGCATCGATTGCAGCGGCCTTGTCTCCATGGCCTATCTGCTCAACGGTGTGATTATTTACAGGGATGCTGCCATCAAGCCGGGGTTTGCGCTGCATGAAATTTCATTTGAAGCAGCAAAGCCGGGCGATCTGCTGTTTTTCCCCGGCCACGTGGCGATGTATCTGGGAGAGGGACGGTTTGTTCACTCCACCGGACATACAGGTACAGAAGGCGTCATCCTCAGCAGTCTTGCGGAAGAGGCGCCGGATTACCGGGCGGATCTGAAAGAATCCATGACTGCTGTGGCCAGTATTTTCGGCGCGCCTCAGTGAAGATATTATCAATCAGACAGGGGATCGGAAAGCAATGAAAATCAAGGACTTTGGCGTTGAGATGTGGATGAACGCCTATGAAAACGACTGTACTTATAATTTGGCGGAGACCTGTGTGGAATCCCTGACCGTGGAGCAGCTTTTGGAGCTTGGCGGCTGCCGTGAGCAGGCTGTGGCCGATATCCTCGGCATGAAGCTGACCTACGGTGCGATTGAAGGCAGCCCGCGCCTGCGGATGCTCATTGCCGGACTGTATGAAAAACAGACACCGGAGAATGTTATTACGGCGCACGGGGCTATCGGTGCGAATCATCTTGTGATTGAAGCACTGGCCGGGCCGGGGGACGAGGTGGTCTCCGTGCTGCCCACTTACCAGCAGCATTATTCTATTCCGGAGGCGCTGGGCGCTGAAGTTCACATCCTGCCCCTGCGCAGCGGAAATGCATTTTTGCCCGACCTGGACGAACTGCGCGGCATGGTGAATAAAAATACAAAACTCATCTGTATCAACAACCCCAACAACCCGACAGGCGCCCTGATGGACCGGGAATTTCTGCAGGAGGTTGCCGGGATCGCCCGTTCTGTCGATGCATGGCTGCTGTGCGATGAGGTATACCGCGGCCTGAACCACGAAGGCGAGCCGTTCACGGCCTCTGTGGCAGACCTTTATGAAAAAGGCATTTCCACAGGCAGTATGTCAAAGACCTTTTCATTGGCCGGGCTTCGTCTGGGCTGGATCGCCGGGCCAAAAGCGCTGTTGGAGCAAGTATCCCGCCATCGGGATTACAGTACCATCAGCTGCGGTATGATCGATGAATATCTGGCCGGGATAGCGCTGAAGCACAAGGAGGCGGTCATCGCGCGCAACCGCGCCATCGTCACCGGAAATCTTGCCGTTTTGGAGCGGTGGCTGAAAGGACAGCCTAAGCTGAGCTTTGTAAAGCCGCGTGCGGGCACGACTGCCTTTTTGAAGATGGAGTTCGACATGCCCAGCGCAGATTTCTGCCGGGGGCTGCTGGCGGAAAAAGGCGTGCTGCTCGTACCGGGCAGTGTAATGGACCGGGAGGGGTATCTTCGTATCGGCTACGCCAATACGCCGGAAGTGATTGCAGCCGGACTTGACAAAATGGGAGAATATCTTGCGGAGCTGCCGCTGTAAGCTCTGCGCGGCTGGCATTGCAGGCTGTTTCTTCCGCTTTGTTGTATCGATATACAAAAATATACAATATTCAGGCGTGAATTTAGTAGCATTCTGCTATTGTTTTCACGCCTTTTTTTGTGATATACTTTAGCACAATAAAGCATCAGAGAAAATACGGTACACATCGTATTTTCCGGTGCCTATGGAGGGAAAGAAATGAAAAAGTTATTTGCACTTTGCCTTGCCGCCGTGGTGGCGCTGGGCCTTGCGGCGTGCGGCGGCTCCACATCGTCTTCGGCGGCCGCCTCAGAACCGGGAACATCCGACGCAGCATCCTCTGCGGCAGCTTCTGTTGCTGCCGCCGGCAAGGACCCGGCCAACTGCAAGATCGGCGTCATTCAGCTGACGGAGCATGTGGCTCTTGACGCCGCCCGCGACGGTTTTATCGACGCGCTGGTGGAAGCGGGCTTCAACCGGGAAAATATCGACGTGCAGAATGCGCAAGGCGAGATTCCCAATTGCGCGACCATTGCCACTAAGTTTGTCAATGATAAAGTAGATCTGATCCTGGCTGTAGCTACGCCTGCCGCGCAGGCCGCCGCACAGGCAACCACAGAGATCCCCATTCTGGCCACGGCAGTGACGGATTTTGTGAGCGCCGGCTTGGTGAACAGCGACGAGGTCCCGGGCGGAAACGTATCCGGCACATCTGATATGAACCCCATCGAGGAACAGGCCGACCTTTTGGTAAAGCTGGTGCCCGAGGCGAAAACGGTTGGTATTCTGTACTGCTCGGCAGAGGATAACTCCATTCTGCAGGCGGGCCTGGCAAAAGCCGCCTTTGAGGCGCGCGGCCTGACGGTGAACGAGTATACCGCCGCCGACGTCAATGAGATTCAGCCCGTCACCACAAAGGCTGTCGGCGAGGTAGACGCACTGTACGTTCCCACAGACAATCTGTTTGCCGAAAACATGCCCACTGCAGCGCTGGTTGCGGAGAATGCCAAAATTCCCGTGATCTGCGGCGAGAGCGGTATGGTGGATTCCGGCGGCACGGCCACTTATGGCATCAACTACTATAATCTTGGTAAACTGGCTGCTGCTCAGGCGGTAGAAATTTTGGTGGACGGCAAAGACGTGGGCACGGTTCCCGTAGGCTTCGCCTCTGTGGAGGATCTGGAGTTTGCTGTCAACGAGGCGAATTGTGAAGCCATCGGCCTGACGCTTCCGGAAGATCTGAAAGGTTGAGTTTTATCCGGTGCGTTTGTGAAAAAAACAATAAAAACAGGCGGCAGGGCTTTGCCCGCCGCCTGTTTTGTGTTATAATTATTTTATCTGTACGCATTTGGGCGTAACGCTTAACAGTAAAGGACGGATATCATTATGGGCGGCATCATTGCGGCAATTCCCGGCGCGACGGCGCAGGGGCTCGTCTGGGGCGTCATGGCTCTGGGCGTGTATGTGACCTATAAGCTGCTGGACATCGCAGATTTGACGGTGGACAGTAGCCTTTGCACCGGCGGCGCGACAAGCGCCGTGCTGATTTTGATGGGAATGCACCCGCTGCTTTCTCTGGTTTTCGCGGTATTTGCCGGCATGCTTGCAGGGCTTGTAACCGGCTTTTTGCACACGCGTCTGCGCATCCCGGCCATTCTTGCGGGAATACTCACACAGCTGGGGCTTTACTCCATCAATCTGCGCATCATGGGCAAATCCAGTGTGGCGCTTCTGCGCCAGCCGGTGGTCATCAGCCTGGGAAACATCCCCATGGCATTGCTCATCGGCGTGCTGGTAGCGGCGGCTGTTGTCGCTGTGATGTACTGGTTTTTCGGCACGGAACTTGGCTGCGCCATCCGCGCAACGGGCAACAACCGCAAAATGGTACGCGCCCAGGGTGTGAATACCGACACGATGAAGATCATCGGACTGGTCCTCTCCAATGGTCTTGTGGGCCTTGCCGGCGGCTTGCTGGCGCAGTACCAGGGAAGCGCAAACATCAATATGGGCCGCGGCGCCATTGTCATCGGTCTGGCCAGTGTCATCATCGGCGAGGTCATCTTCGGCGCGCGCTTCAATTTTGCCTATCAGCTCGGTTCCATCGTGGCCGGGTCTGTGATTTATCAAATCGTTATTGCCTTTGTGCTGCAGCTGGGCCTTTCCACCGAGGACCTTAAGCTGTTCAGCGCGGTCACTGTTGCGCTGGCGCTCAGTGTGCCCGCATTGCAGAAAAAATTCCTGAAATCCAAATTTACGCCTGTGCCGGCGGGGAAGGAGTGAGCGGTATGCTGGAACTGAAAAACATCCATAAGGTGTTCAATCCAGGCACCATCAATGAAAAACGGGCGATTCAGAATCTCAGCTTCACACTGAACGACGGTGATTTTGTCACAGTCATCGGCGGAAACGGCGCAGGCAAATCCACGATGCTCAACCTTATTGCGGGCGTTTATACCGCAGATGCGGGCAGCATCGTGCTGGACGGCGCGGACATTACCAAACTGCCGGAGTACAAACGCGCCAAACTTTTGGGCCGTGTGTTTCAGGACCCGATGATGGGAACAGCCGGGAACATGGGCATTGAAGAAAACCTTGCCATGGCCTACCGCCGCGGCAGGACCCGCACGCTGCGTTGGGGCATCAGTAATGAGGAGCGCGAATTTTACAAAGAAAAGCTGCAGATGCTTGACCTCGGCCTGGAGGGGCGACTCACCAGCAAGGTCCGCCTTCTTTCGGGGGGACAGCGTCAGGCGCTGACGCTGCTGATGGCAACGCTGCAGAACCCCAGGTTGCTGCTGCTGGACGAGCACACCGCCGCGCTGGATCCAAAAACCGCGCACAAGGTGCTTACGCTCACGGAAAAGATCATTTCAGAGAATAGGCTGTCCACGCTGATGGTCACTCACAACATGAAGGACGCCATCCGTTACGGCAACCGCTTGGTGATGATGCACGAGGGCAACATCATTTACGACGTGTCCGGTGAAGAGAAAGCGAACCTTCAGGTGAGCGACCTTCTGGCCAAATTCGAGGCCGTGAGCAACGGTGAATTCGCCAACGACCGCATGTTGCTGGCGTGATAATTTTTTCAAGGAAGGGGCGTCTGTTTGCAGACTTTTGACGCGGTGCTGTTCGATTTGGACGGCACACTCATTGATTCTGCGCCCGGTATCTTCGATTCCTTCGAGTTCACACTGGCGCAATATGAGATGACTGTTCCACAGGAACGGCTCAGGCGTTTCCTCGGGCCGCCGCTTCGCGAAAGCTTCGCAAAGCTGTTGCCGCCCGACGAGGTAGAACGCGCGGTGGAAATCTACCGCGCGCATTATGCCGAAGCCAGCGGTGCGCTGACAAAGCTATATCCCGGCACAAAAGAACTTCTGAGTGCGCTCCGGGAGGCAGGATATATCGTATGCCTTGCCACGTCCAAGGTGCGCTATGCGGCGCTGAAGCTGTTGGATAAACTGGAGCTTACGCCGTATTTTGATTACATTGGCGGTTCTTCTCCGGATGCTTCACTGGATACTAAAACAGCCGTGATCCGCCATGTGCTTGCCCAGCCGTGTGTACAGGACAAGCGGGCTGTGATGGTGGGCGACAGGGACAACGATATGCATGGGGCGGCGGATTGCGGGCTGCCGGCGGTGGGCGTGCTGTACGGCTACGGTTCCCGCGGGGAGCTGGAACCTTTTGCTCCGCTGTATCTTGCGCCGTCCGCCGGCGCGCTGCGTGCATGGCTGCTGCAGCGCAAAGATCAAGGGGAAGCTGCGCTTCCGGAAAAGGAATGACCGTATTTGAACGATACTTCTGCACATTTCAGAATGCGTGACTGGAAATATGTGCCGAAACGGCAGCGGCGCGCATGCGTGACGCTGATCGTCTGCATTTTGTTTTTTCTTGCTTCGGCGTCGGCCACGGTTCTGCTGCTGATCCTTGATGCACGTTCTGCCAATCCTGTTTTGCCGCAGGTGATGGCCGAACTTACCGGAAAGGCCGAGCCGGAGGTGCAACAGCCGGAGTTCCCCGGCGGCGCGCTGCCAGAGAGCGCAGATGCGGGCCAGGCCTATCTGGATGAAACGATTTTCGTAGGGGATTCCAATACTGTGCGGATGTTTGCCTACGGGCTTGTCCCGCTGGAAAACTATATGGCGTTGGAGGGGATGGGCATCGAGAGCATCTCGCAGGCGCCCTGTGTCTATTTCAGTGGGGAGACAAAAGTCTATACCATTCCGCAGGCCATCGCAAAAGTGAAGCCGCGCCGGGTCGTGATGACCTTCGGCACAAACAACGCCAGCGGCCAGTTTACCCGGGAGTCGTTTATCGATGCTTACCGCGACGCGATTGCGGCGATTCAGGATGCTTACCCGTATTGCGACGTCATCATCAACGCAATTCCGCCCATAGGCAAGGTGCGCTCTTATCCTGACATCACAATGGAAACGCTGGATGATTTCAATAAGGCGCTGGAAGAACTGGCGCAGGAGCTGGGACTCCCGTTCCTGAACTCGTCTGAAGCGCTCAAGGGCGGAGACGGCTACGCAAAGCCGGATTATGTGATCGGCGATGGGCTGCATCTGAGCCAGGCGGCGTTGGAAGAGCTGCTGTTCTATACGCGGACCCATGCGTATGAGGCAGAGGACAGGCGGCCTGTAGCTGTAAAAGCACCGGAACGCAAGGCTCCGCCTGCCTGGCAGGGCGTTGTGGCAGCATCCGGCGGCGCGCAGGCGAGCTGACCGGCTGTTTTCAAAAATAAACCGAGGAGTTTTTTATGAATATTTCCGTACTCGGCTGCGGCCGGTGGGGTTCTTTTTTAGCGTGGTACCACAGCGCAAAAAATGACGTGACGCTTTGGGGGCGCGAGGGCTCCCGCAGCCTTGCGGCGCTGCGGGAAACAGGCGGTAACCGCTACCTGAAGCTCCCGGAGCGTGTTTGCCTGACCAGTGATCTGGGCGCTGCTTTGGAATCGGCGCAGCTTGTCGTCATTTCCATCAGTGCGCAGGAGTTGCGCGCGCTGGCGCGATGCATTCAGGCTTATCCTGTGGCGGGCAAAACGTTTATCCTTTGTATGAAAGGCCTCGAATGTGGTACCGGAGACCGGCTGACGCAGGTGTTCCGTAGCGAGGTGACGCAGCCTGTCTCGGTTGCCGTATGGGTGGGCCCCGGGCATGTAGAGGATTTTACAGCCGGCGTTCCCAATTGTATGGTTGTGGATTCCGACGACCGGACGGTGGTGGATTTCATTGTGGAAACGATGAGCACCGACCTCATCCGCCTATACAAAGGCGGAGACCTTGTGGGAACAGAGGTTGGAGCCGCGGCGAAAAATGTGATCGGCATTGCGGCGGGGATGCTGGACGGCAAAGGGCTTTCCAGCTTGAAAAGGTCACTGATGGCGCGGGGCGGCGCGGGAGATTGCGCGGCTCATCCGCGCCATGGGCGGAAACGAGCTTTCCGCATACGGGCTGTGCCACCTGGGCGACTACGAGGCCACGCTCTTTTCAAGCCACAGCCACAACCGGCAGTTCGGAGAGAGCTATATCAAAGGTGAGCCGTACGGAAGCCTTGCCGAAGGCGTGCCCACTGTGCGCGCCCTGGTGGAACTGGGGGCGCGCTATGGAGTGGAACTTCCTATTTGTAACACGATTTACGCCATTCTTTATGAAGAAGCAGACGCGGATGCCGCGTTGCGCACCTTGTTTACCCGCAGTGTAAAAGGAGAATTCGATTCCTGAATCCATGCGGCACATCCCGAAGCCTCCCGGCATAAGATGGGCACAAGGAGGTATGCCGTATGATCGAACACAATGCGTTTTGCAACAGTGAGCCGCAGGAGGATGCCCTTTGCGGCTGCGTGGACAACTATGACCTGACGGACTGGAACGATATCGAACCGCCGGACTGGGAGGGCGGCGATGCGCCGCACCAACGCTCCTGCCTGTGCAACGGAGAGAATGGGGACGCCTATGACAATCGGGACCCCGACGGCTGCCGGAATTGCTGCGAAGGGGAGTCCTGCGACGGATGCAGGGATCCTGAAATGGAACTCTTTATCCCAAAGGCATCTTCTCAGCAACAGCCGGAATCCGGGACGCAGCGGCCGATCGTTTATAATTATATGGAGAACGAGGGCAGCTACGAGGAGCAGATCATTCAAATTTGAAGCAGACTGCGGCGGGCATGCCTGCCGCTTTTTGCTGCCTTAACAGAATTTTATCGCCGGCCCTGTTGACGAACGCAGACAAATCATGGATAATAGTAACGATAGATTCTATTTTCGCGCAGAAGGGGCGTGGCGTTTTTTGGCCTTTTATTATTGCCTGCTGTTTGATGTGGACGGCACTCTGCTGGATTTCAATGCGGCGGAGGACGGCGCATTGCGGGATACGCTGGCGCATTTTTCCCTGCCAAACACCGAGGATGCCGTCTCCCAGTACCATGACATCAACAATGCGCTGTGGGCGGCGCTGGAGCAGGGGATTGTCCAAAAGATTCAAGCTTATATCGCCCCGAAGATCTTCGGCGGTGCCGGTGCGAAGACTCCGGTTTCCGGGATCGGTGTGGCGCATCCGGCAGAAGCCGTGATGCTGACGTTGAGACAGATGGAGACGATCGGGGATGATCTGATGCTCAGATATTCAGTAGATTGAAAATGGGAAAGGAAATGAGAGCATGTTTACAGGGATCGTAGAAGAACTCGGACAGGTGAAGGCACTTTCCCTGCGCGGAAATTCCGGTACGCTGACGGTAAAAGCGAAAAAAGTTCTGGAAGGAACAAAAATCGGTGACAGCATCGCGGTCAATGGTGTCTGCCTTACGGTCACGAATATGAAAAATAATGAATTTTCCGCCGACGTGATGGCGGAGACAGTGA
>ERZ772876.2492-NODE-2492-length-15289-cov-2.145464_pt1 | contig 15289 bp, 12 predicted proteins | sample MGYA00580584_ERZ772876 | MGnify/ENA primary metagenome ERZ772876 (study PRJEB29015, sample SAMEA2737728) | human gut metagenome | biome: human gut; feature: human-associated habitat; material: faeces | place: China | collected 2012 ... | reverse complement strand
TAGATAAGATTTCTGTGTTGTAATTTTCGAAACGACTATTTTTCTGATCCTTAGGAGACTATTTATGCAACGCCGTCAATTAATTAAATACTTAACCGCCGGGGCACTTTTTTCATCTTTGCTCCCTGCATTTGCAACTGAACCTGTTACCCTCAAAGTCGGAGCTTCTCCCCTTGTAACAGGAGACATCCTTGAGTTCGTAAAACCTGCCCTTGCCAAAAAAGGCATCAATCTCAAGATCATCGAATTTACCGACTATATCCAGCCGAATTTAGCTTTGGCCGATAAAGAAATTGATGCAAATCTTTTCCAGCACAAGCCTTTCATGGATAAGTTCTGCCAGGATAGAGGCCTTAAACTGACGGCTTTGCCCGGAATTTTTATTGCTCCGATCGCTCTTTACTCGAAAAAGATTAAAGATGTGAAAGAGCTTAAGAAGGGCGACACCATCACGATTCCTAACGATCCGACCAACGGCGGCAGAGCGCTGCAGCTTCTTGCCGGAGCAGACCTCTTAAAGCTTAAAGAAGGTGTAGGACATGCTGCAACGGTCGAAGACATCATTGATAATCCGCTTAGATTAAGAATCATGGAAGTTGAAGCAGCTACTCTGCCGAGAACGCTCGATGATGCCCGCGCTGCCGTGATTAACCAAACTTATGCACTGCCGGCCGGTCTTAATCCTGTCAAAGACTCGCTCCTCATTGAAAGCAAAGATTCTCCCTATGCAAACATGGTTGCCATCCGTACCGGTGACAATCGTCCGGAACTTGTTGAATTAAACAACGCACTTCACACGCCCGAAGTAAAAGAATTCATACTTGAACACTACAAAGGATCTTTGATTCCATCCTTCTAACATTAGGACGTCTAGGAAATGAATAAACGCAATTTCTTGATTACCGCCGCGCTCAGCGCCGCTTTCTGCTTTTTCGGAACGGCAAACGCAGCAGAAACTTTAAAGATCGGGGCTTCCCCGGTGCCGCACGCAGATATTCTTAAGGTCGTGCAGCCCGAACTTGCTAAAAAGGGCATTGACCTCAAGATCATTGAGTTCTCTGATTATGTTCAGCCGAACTTGGCCCTTTCTGACAAAGATTTGGATGCCAACTTCTTCCAGCATCTTCCTTATTTAGACGCTTTCTCGAAAGATCATCGCTTGAATCTGGTGTCTGCCGGAGCAGTCCATATCGAGCCGATGGGCGTTTACTCTAAGAAAGTAAAGAATTTGGCTGATCTGAAAAAAGGCGCCTCCGTCGCCATTCCGAATGACCCGACGAACGGCGGAAGAGCACTTCAGGTTCTGGCTGCTGCCGGTTTGATCAAAATGAAAGACGGTGTCGGTGTGAACGGAACTCCTCTGGATATCATCGATAATCCTAAGAGAATCCGTATCGTCGAAGTGGAAGCTGCAACACTGCCAAGAGCTTTGGACGATTTAGATGCTGCCGTCATCAATTCTAATTATGCCCTCGGCGCTAATTTGAACCCCACAAAAGACGCGATTGCCATTGAAGCCAAAGATTCTCCTTACGCAAACGTTGTGGCTGTGAGAGCAGGGAACGAAAACAAACCTGCCATTAAGGAATTGATGAGCTCTCTTCATTCGCCCGAAGTTAAGAAGTTTATTGAGGAAAAATATAACGGAGCCGTAGTACCGGCTTTCTAATTTTGATTAATTGGCCGCTAATCGGAGGGATCCGTCAGAGCTGAAGAATCTTGAAAATTACTTCTGACGGTTTATCCATTAGCGGACAAAAGAAAATCTTTCCATTTTGAGACAACAAAAAACGGCCCTGCGGCCGCTTTTTGTTGTTAAAGACTATTGAAACGAAGGCATCATACCAAAACGATTGAATTCTCTTTCCTGTTCTTCGATAAGGTCTTCACCGTCCAATTCAAAATTCTTCTCGATGTCGATGTCTTCAATGAGAAGACGATTTTCGCCTTTAGATGTCAGCCTGGCCCAGAAAATTGATCCGGCGGCATCTTTCATTCTGACTTCCGTTTTGCCGATACGATTTAATTGTGCTTCTTTAACCTGAAAGACTGCTTTGTCTACGATCAAGTCACGAAGAAGATAACCGGCTGCAATGCCTAGCGTCGCCGCGACGCCCTCACCAATCTTGGAAATGATTCCGCTCTTTTCAACCGTGACCCAGCCGCTTTCTCTGCGGGTTGAACAAATAACACATTCACTCGTCTCTTCGGTATACGTAAAAGTCTGATTAATGTCCGTATCGGCTGCTTCTAAAACTTGTAACGCGCCGTTTGTGTATTTAGACATTTTTCATTTCCCTTAATTAAATTTCATTGAACTTTCGTATTGGTCGCTATATTGAAACAAAGCAAAGAAAGGGACAATAGCGTAAACCCCCAGCTAAACTCACTTTGAGCTAAATTATGGAAAAACCCTTAAGCGATTGGCGAAGCAAATTAGGAGGTTTCCCTAAGAAATGCCCAATTTGATAGATAAATTACTTCGCAGGGCAATAAAAAATATGTAGAAAACAAAACCAAAATGGGGCGGAAAATAGGGGAGGGTGAATAATATTAGTGTGTTACCGTTTTCACAAAATTAAGTTGTGACGATTTAAGATGATAAGAAATTTCAGCAAGCTCTTAAGGTTGTTGTAAGAAAGAGACAGCACTCGCATGCTTCAATATTTAGTGAAAACACCTATACAACTTTGAATATTCCTTGTGAATCGGACAAATTGAAAGAAACAGTAAATTATTAAAAGGGTATTTTGTTCTGTAAAAGCAACAAATTAAGCAAAAAAGACTACAGATTCGAAGGGTGAGAAAAAGACAAAATTCATCCTTTTTTTCAATTTTTCATTAAGTGAAACTACTTACTTTTGTTTTTGATCATTTTAAATCCATTGTCTTTTGTCCGAAGTTGTTCTAAATTTCAGCTCAACAGTTTTAGGTGCAATTGTTTTTCATGGTCAACCCTAATATATCTAGCGGATTTGACAGAGAAATTATTCGCACCTGAATTTGTTGGTTTTTTACCCCATGCTGCCGAAAGGTGCCACCCGTCTTTTCGGTTAACTTGGATCAAGGAGATCTACTAAATGAAAGTTATTTATACGGATGTACTGGTCATCGGCGCAGGTCTTGCCGGTCTGCGTATGGCCGTCGGTGCCAAACGCCGCGGACATGATTCCATCATCCTCTCTCTAGTTCCCCCTAAACGTTCCCACTCCAAAGCCGCTCAGGGCGGTATGCAGGCTTCTCTGGCCAATGTGATTAAGGGCGTCGGCGACAATGAGGATGTCCACTTCGGCGACACCGTTCGCGGTTCCGACTGGGGTGCAGACCAGGAAGTCGTTCGTATGTTCGTCAATACTGCTCCTAAAGCTGTCCGTGAACTGGCTGCTTGGGGCGTACCCTGGAGCCGTATCACTCCGGGTGACCGTCAGGTTATTATCAACGGCGAAAAAGTTACTATTACCGAACGTAAAGAAGCTGCCGGCCTGATCGGTCAGCGTGACTTCGGCGGTACAAAGAAATGGAGAACTTGCTTCGTTTCCGACGGTACCGGCCACGCTATGCTGAACGCTGTTTCCGACCGTGCTATCGCTCTCGGTATTCCTATTCACGAACGTGTTGAAGCCATCGCTTTGATCCACGACGGTTCCCGCTGCTACGGCGCTGTCGTTCGTGACCTTATCACCGGTGAACTCATCGGTTACGTTGCCCGAGCTACTGCTATCGCAACCGGCGGTGCAGGTAAGATCTTCCGCGTTTCTACAAACGCTCAAATCTGTGAAGGTACCGGCCACGCTATCGCTCTGGAAACAGGCGTTGCTATGTGCGGTAACTTGGAAGCTGTTCAGTTCCATCCGACAGGTATTTTCCCGGCCGGTATTCTGGTTACTGAAGGCTGCCGCGGTGACGGCGGTCTGCTTCGCGACGTCGACGGCCATCGCTTCATGCCGGACGTTGAACCTGAAAAGAAAGAACTTGCCTCTCGTGATGTTGTTTCCCGTCGTATGGAAGAACGTATTGCTCAGGGCAAGGGCGTTAAGAGCCGCTTCGGTGAACACCTCTGGCTCGACATCACGCTGCTCGGTGAAAACCACATTAAACACAACCTTCGTGAAGTTTACGAAATCTGCCATTACTTCCTCGGCGTTGACCCGACGAAGGATTGGATCCCGGTTCGCCCGGCTCAGCACTACACCATGGGCGGTGTCCGCACCAACCCGAACGGCGAATCTCAGACTCTGAAGGGCCTGTTCGCTGCCGGTGAAGCTGCTTGCTGGGATATGCACGGCTTTAACCGTCTCGGCGGTAACTCCGTTGCTGAAACCGTTGTTGCCGGTATGATCATCGGCGAAACAATCGCTGACTTCTGCGACAAGCCTGAAAACACCATCGACATTCCGACCCGCGTTGTTTACGACTTCATCAAGCGCGAACAGTCCAAACTGGACGCCTTCGTTAAGAACAATGGCAAAGAAAACATGGCTGAGATCCGCACTCGCATGCAGGAAATCATGACGACTAAGGTCGGTATTTTCCGCGAAGGCGAAAAACTCAAGGAAGCTGTCGAAGAACTCGAAGACCTCTACAAGAAGAGCTTCAACGTTGCTGTTAAGAACCAGCCGGGTGCCAACCCTGAGCTTGTTTATGCTTACAGAACACAGAAGATGCTCCGCGTCGCCCTCGGTATGGCTCTCGGTGCTTCTCTTCGTACAGAATCCCGCGGTGCTCACTTCCGTGTTGACTACCCTGTTCGTAACGACGCTGAATGGTGCAAACGTACACTCAGCACATGGAAGAACGAATCCGATACTCTTCCGACAATTACTTACCAAGACCTCGACATCTCCAAGATGGAACTTCCTCCGGGCTGGCGTGGTTACGGTGCTAAGAACTACATTGACAACCCCGAAACACCTGTTCGTCAGAAACAAGTCGACGAAATCCGTGCCAAACTGGAATCCGAAGGCGCAGACCGCTTCGCTGTCCAGAATGCACTGATGCCGTACCTGCAGCTTCTGCCCGAAAATCTCCGCGGCAAGAACGAACGTATTGACGAACCCCTGTCTTAATCTTTGGAGTTGAAATTAAATGGCTGATACAACACAACAGATGGCTGCTGCTGAAGAGAAAAAAGAAGATGCAGTTCCCCAGCAGGCGAAAGCTCATCGCATGCTCCAGGTAAGCATTCTTCGTTACAACCCGGCTGATCCGGATAGCGTTCCTCACCTGCAGACTTACTCCGTTTCCGAAACGGACTCTATGACTCTCTACATTCTCTTGAATGAATTGAGAGACACACAGGATCCTTCCCTCCAGTTCGACTTCGTTTGCCGTGCCGGTATTTGCGGTTCCTGCGCAATGCTCGTTAACGGTAAACCGACTCTGGCCTGCCGCTGCCTGACAAGAGATCTTCCGGATCACTTCACTTTGGCTCCGCTTCCCGGCTTCGAACTTATCGGTGACTTGTCTGTCAACACAGGTAAGTGGATGCGCGGTATGTCCGAACGTATCCAGTCCTGGTGCCACCTTAACGATGACAATGTCAATCTGTCTAAGATTGAAACCCCGATGGATCCGCATCTGGCCGAAGAAATCTACCTGCTTGACCGCTGCGTTGAATGCGGCTGTTGCGTAGCTTCCTGCGGTAACTTCCGTATGCGTCCTGACTTCGTCGGTGCTGTCGCTATCAACAAGATCTCTCGTTTCCGTCTGGATCCGCGCGATCACCGTAATGATGCCGACTACTACGAAATCCTCGGTACTGAAAGCGGAGTTTTCGGCTGTATGTCCCTTCTGGCTTGCCACGACTTCTGCCCGAAAGATCTGCCTCTGAAGACTCAGATTGCTTTCATGCGTCGTAAGATGGCCGAGCAGGGCATCATGGGCAAAGAAGAGCCCAGCCTCAAGAGAGTCATTCCTCTTCGTGAGCTCAAGCTCGACTAATCCTACTTTGTAACAAAACGTCCTAGCAAGACCTAAACCCCTACCTTAATCAGTAGGGGTTTTTGTTTGTTGCGGCAATGAAACAACACATGCCGTGAAGTGATGATACTTAAAACGAAAGTTCTAGGTAAAAACCCTTGATTTATCGACAATTCAGAAAATTTTTAGAGAATTTTCATGAACTGTGCTACTTTAGTCCCCGTTTGAGCAGTACCGATTCCCATGCAAATAAACAATTTGTTACGATACTGCCTGCAGCCACTCAATCGTATGACCACGGTCTTCGGACTGACGAAAGAGGGCGGTTTTTCCCGAGTTTGGTAGTGGATTCTGGCTTTATCCATTGAGAAGCTAGAATCCATCGGGCTTCTCAGAATTTTAAAATTTACGTCGGCGTAGCTACAACCCTTGTCAGTGGTAAATGCAGTTTCCTCCTTAAGGTTGACGGGACCTCAACTCGGTTAAGGACTTCCAAACTAAACAGTGCCGACATCCGATCAAATAAACCGGCCTCATAAAGCCTCATATAGAACGGTACCTGAGGGTTGATATCGTCATAGACAACCTCAGCTGTCCTCAAGGCTTCCAGCATTTTCTCGTGTGTTATCTTTTCTTTGCCCAGTTCGTTCTTAAAGGTATAAAGCATGTACTTTTCAATGACCAGGCTGATAAAGCAGCTCAGAAAGTGACCGTAGATGTGAGGATCTGTCCATACAAAGCAGGGACGAGCCTCGAGGTATGTCTTGCTTACCCTGAAGCAGTCTTCTATTTGCCATAACTTTCGATAGATCGCAGTAGCATCATGCGAAGATATGTTTAAATTAGTACAGATTACGTAATAACCGTCCCACTTCGCCTGTTCGTTGATCTTCTCCCAATTAATCGTGGGCGAGCCTTTGCCTTTCGGCACTTTGACGAGAGACTTGTAACCCCTGTTTTTAAGTCGGCTTGGATCCGCGACCGCCTGCTTGGCTTTTTCTATGGCCCTGTCTCGATCTGCTTTATCTTTTGCGGCTCTTGAGGGACTATGTGAGACAACCCATTTGAGATTCATAGTGCCAAGGACATTTGACGTCTTGTAATTACGATGCGTCGTCGGGCTTTCTCTCATCTCGTATAGCTCTTGCGTTACGTCTAACGTCTTGTATCGGCAAACCTCTGCGCCTTCTTCGTTGTAAACGAAGTCCTGCCAGTTTTCTTGGTCCAGAATTTGCTTTTTCAAGTGCTCGGAGGTTGTTCTGAATTTTTGAGCAATAACAAAATCACAGCCGATGTCTTTAAGATCAAACAGATTCTGACAGCTGTTAAGACCGCGGTCGGCTACGACGATGAGCTGCTTGAGGTGATAAGTTTTCTTTATTTTCTCTATGAGCGGAACCATTGTTCCGAACTCGTTGGTATTGCCGTTAAAAAGCTCGTAGTCGATAGGTATGCCGTTTTCGTCCATCATCAACCCAAGAACAACTTGAACTTCATTGACCTTATGATCTTTGCTGATGCCGAAGTCTTTGTAGTCAGATACGCAGCGACTCTCGAAGGAATAGGTGGTTACGTCGTAAAAGGCTGCCGTTACCTTTCTCTTGGTTTTCTTCTGGATTTCTCGGTTCAGATGCCTCACGATGGTGGCCTTATCTTCTTGGAGAAGATCCAGAACTTTATATAAATCTTCCAGGTGATCGACTTTTGCGTGATCAATAATGCTTCCGGATCGATTGGCGAAGCTTCTCAACTTGCTCGCCGGCTGCAGCAGTCTTTGCTCTGTCAGCAAATAAGCCGTCTGATCATACGAATACCCAATTTTTCTGCTTCGCTGTAAATGCCTGAACATCTCAGGAAGCTTCAAGTCAGACCAGACTTTTCTGATAAGTGCCGCGCCGACGTTGTAAGTCTTAAAACATCCGGGTTTGTCGTTGAGTCCTTGGGCTGCTTGGGAGAGCTTATCCATTCTCTCTTTGGCTTGTTTTTCTACTTCTTGAGCCTTAGTGCTCGCCTCAAGCCGATTTTCCTTGGCAATACGTTCCTTTAATTTCTCAACGTATTGAGGATCCTTCGAGAGAGCGGTATCCAGCCGGCCGTGATTTTCAATAAGTCTGGAGCGGGGCTGTCCCTTTTCATTTCGATAGCTTGAATAAACACGGATGTACTTGTAATTCTTAACCGAAACAATTGAAACGTGCAGAGGCATCGCCGCCCTCCATGACCAAGATAGCTCAATTATACCATATAGTGCTACATTTATGCTACGTTGACGGTAAAATTTTTTGGGCTTAAACCCAGAGCGGGCGTGGGTTAAGCCCAAAATCAAGTATCAAACTCGGGATAGAGTCCTCTAGGTCAGCTGTTTTCAGGTTATGTTTTTACCCTATCTCTCAGGTTCTTTTGTCTTTTTCGTTTTTGGCACTTCCGGTAGCGGCTTCCCGGCTTGTTCTAGCTCGGCGAACTGCTTGTAAAGTCCCTTGATTTCAGCTTCAGCATCCGAAAGCTTTGAATACTTAGACGACAAAGCCTGAACGTGCTTTGCAAGAATCTCGCGGCCCTTCGGACTTAGCTCATACTCCTGCGGCATCTTCGAAATTTCTTTGACGTTAGATTTGGCTATCGTCGCGAGATCGAGCGCTGAGAGCTTGCTGGTATCTCTGACGCCGTGCTCGACCAGCCAGACATTGACTGTAGATTTAACGTCGTTAAACCATCGGACGACAGCCGGAGCTCGGGCTTGAGCTTTTGCCGCTTCTTCGACAAGATATCCGCAGACTTCTTCCCGGTAATCAAAGGAACTGCGGGAGATTCTGCTTTCCTGAAGACGTTTTTCAACGGTCTTCATCAGAGTGTCTTCAGTTTTTAATCCCGTTTCATACAGGTTTACAGCCGTATCAATCAGCTTCCGGGTCTTTGCTCTTAGAGTGGAATCGGCAGACATGTGAACACCGACCTCATGCAGCATCACCGCGCAAGCCGTCTCCGGGTTGAGGTTGTCGGCAATGAGAAATGTCCGGTGATTTACTTTGTCGTGGAATCCGAGAATCCGTGTCGGATCTTGCGGTAGCGCAATAGTCGAGAATCCCTGTTTTTTCTCCTGTTCTATCGAAGCAACGGTCAGTGCTTCGTACTCCGTTTGCGCCAAGTAAAAGCGGTTGTTGTTGACGAGATTAACGAGACCTTCTTTTCCGAACGCTTTAATTAAGGCCTCTCGGATCTCGGCCTTGGGTGTCTTCGGACTTTCCTGATTGGCCTTGGAAAAAAGAGCCACGCCTTTATCCGTTTCTTTGGTTTTAATAACCTTGAAAATTCTCTTGAATCCGTTCGTTACTTTCTCAACGTCTTTTCCGTCTAAGTAAGGATAAAAACCTTCTTTGCCGAGAGCTTTTTCAGTGTAGGCACCGTTTGTAAGGAAGTCGTTTGTTATGCCGGTTTCCTTGCAGCGCAGCTCGACAAAACCCTCAAAGCTGCGGGCGGCTTCCTCAGCTTTGGAATGCCAATAGTCGCTCTTGCGCGTCATACGTTTGTGCATATCGCTGTCTCGGATGGCATTGATGGTTTCGGCCCATGCATCATGCAGCGGGAAGCGGATAACATTGTTTTGGCCGACTTCTTTAACGTTAATGTCTTTTCGGGTGAACTCAAACATCATCTTCTTGTTGGCTGAGTTCGAGCGCTCCTGATAATTCACTTCAATGCTGAAGGAATCGGTATCACCTTGAGCGCATTTAATCGCGGCGTCAAAGTTTTTTGAATCGTTTTTGATTAAATACTCCACTTGAGCCGGAATCCATTTTGCAGAACGGTATACCGATTCGGCACGCTTGAAGATTTCTCTTTTTGCGTCTTCCGTAAGCTGAACGGTGATCGAAGAGTCTACCTGTTGACTCAAGTAGCGCCTTTCCGGGTCTTGAATTTCTTTGTAATTTGTTCTCATCAAATAGTGATCGAGCGCATGAAACCACTCATGCGCAAGGCTTGAGTAGCCTTTGGTTTTGGTGAGATTGATAACGCGATTCGCCACTTCATAATGCGCCGAAGCTGCTCCGTGACCGCGAGAGCCGAAGGCAAGCCCTAAACCACCGTCCAAAGCAACGGCCTTCGGAGGAATGTCCAATATCTTTGAGAGATCCATCAGGGAGTCATAAGCATTGTTGAGCATCCATTGCCGTTCCCTGCCGTTTTTTCCTTGTTTGACCCAGTTTCCGAACTCAACACCTCGGAATCCGAAGGTCTCTTGGAACATTTCCGGCGTAGCGTCTTTTCCCTGACGGTAGTCCGGGCCCACTCGATCTCTGATCGGATTGCCGCTTCTCCAGTCTTTTTCGCTTCTGGAAAATTCTTCTTTTAACTCCCGGTAACGGCTTTCCAATTCCGGTTTATGCTCGGCTACAAATTTCCAAAAATCCTCTTTGGAATCAAAATGAGCCTTGTCTGTCAATTGAAATTCTATTGATCCTTGTTTGCCGTAAACTTCATATTCACTCTTACGGTTTGACCGTCCGAAGAGTTCAATGGGTTTGGTCTTTTCAGGGCGATCAGCGTCATTTTTCAGAGGATTTTCTTCCTCTTTTTTTCGAGTCAGATGCTCTTTTTCGAGCTGGCGATTAATGTTTTCTTTAAATTCCTCCCACGTTTTCCCTCCAACGAGGTTGTAGGGCACACGGGAGCCTCTTGAATTAACCAGATAGAGGTCATAGATTTCAGGATGTTGAGAATAAGGCAGCGTCGTAAGGTAGGCATACTCGTTTAGTTGACGATCGTTGCTTAGCCGATAGTCATTGTATTTGCAAATGTCAGCGACATCTTTGAAGTAGTGGTGTCCGAGCATCGGCCAATATTTAGGATCAATCGCTGACAGATACTTATAGTTGTCCCGGACAGCATAGAAACTGTCAAACGTTGCCGTCTGAACTTCCGGAGCCAACTCGCCTGTTGCTGCTTGCCTGTGAAGATCAATAGCAGCCTTGGCGGTCGCAATGTACTTGCGGTATTTAATAATGGAGGTTTGACGGGGACGTACTTCTCCTAATTGCTGTCGGACGAGCCAGAGACAAGCTCCTGCTTCTGGATTATCTTTAGCCAGCGCCTGAATGGCAGCCTTCGGCCACACTTTTTCAAGAGGTTCTGAGCCGAGCCGTTTCTGAAGGTCACTTTCAGGCAGTTCGAGGAATCGGTCGATATCTGAGGTAGTTCTGCTCCGGCCTTTGCGAGTATTGTTAAGGTCTTCTCCGAAATCCTCGAGTTTTCGGCTGCCGTCTTTGTTTAATTGAAATTTCAGAATATCTGCATCCTTAAATGCAGCGGATACAGCTGTTTTCTCCGGTTTCTTAACTTGTTCCGGGGCAGGAGGCGCGAAAAAATCAAATTCGAGTTGTTCGGGCAGTAATCGGGCCATGCTATCTCTCCATGTCGTTCTTGTTGGGTTTGCTGAGATTTGAATCAATGGCGCGTTCCTCGGACTTTAAAACAATTCCCCGGCGCTCTGCGTCCACAAAAACATCGGCGAGTTTTGCCCTGAAGATTTCTTTCATGCGCGGATGCTCTTTAAATTCAGGACGCGAGACGTGGGATTCATAGACCTGTTTAAAGGTTTCAGCATTTTCCGAGGAAAGCTCCGATACCTTCTCATCGGTTTCTCTTCGCTGCTCTTCTTCCCGGACTGCCTCTTTATTGTTAAAACTGATTGCCATCTTCCCCTCCTGTTCTTATTGTTTTTCCCGGTCGCGGGCGGGCTGCTTAACCTGAATGATCGTTTGATTCCTGCTCGGGGCGTCCATTGAATATTCATTAAGACCGACGGTAATACCTTTTTTCTGGGCCGCTACAAACACACTGAGAAGCTGTTTTTCCAACGCCTTCTGCAATCTAGGGTGCTTTTGAAGTTCTTCGGTCGCAACATAAGCTTCAAACAGGACGTCGAATACCTTTCGGTTTTCCGGTGTTAAAACTGCTTTGGACTGGTTGCGCTCGGTCTCAATTGCTGTCCATCGTTCCTCGGCTTTTTCTCGGATGTCCCGCTCCAAAACATCCGCCATGCTGAGATCCTTCTCTTTTACCTGAAGCTGGATTTCTTTTTTCGGTTCTTCAAGAAGCCGCAGCGTTTGTTCTACAGGAGCCGTGACACTTTCTCTCCAGAAAAGCTCGTCCTCTTTAGCGCCCTGAAAAACTTTCTCCTGAGATAATTTCTCTGGAAGTTCTTCCAGAGCGTCTTTAATGTCCTCTTTGTCGTCCGCGTTTAGTTGTGAAAGGTTGAATACGCCGCTCCATGTTTTTGTTTGTTCGTTCCAGTTTCCGAATGATTTCACCGGTTCTCCGGCTTCGTGGAGTTGAAATCTCAAAGAACCGTAATAACACACCTCATTTCTGCGAAACTCCGGAGCGCAGTAATATTTGTCATCTTCAATTTCTCCGTTTTTCCTATTGAGAAATGCGCCGAACTTTGTTATCAGAGCCGAGTCCAGCAGATCAATTCTGCCCGGTTCCCCTTTTGGATCAAGCACAAAAGACGTCGGCGTTATCTGGGTCAAATAATCCATTTCCTCTTCATCGAGCGGGTTTTTCCACGGAATGTTTTCGTACTCAACATAAACACCGAAAAGGGGTTTAACTTCCTTCCCAGACTTACAGTCTTGGAGGTATTCGGTGCGCCATTGTTTCTGTCTAGCTTTGTCCAAGTCGTGCTCAAACGCATCAATCTCTTTGATGGTTTCCTTCTTCACTGCCGAAGCCGTGACGCATTCGGTTTCTTTCTCTCCGCCGAAAGGTTTGCAAATTTGAGTTTCCAGCGGATTCTCAAATCTCAGCACCTCATACTCGGCGAGAAACTTTTCGGCTGCCTTAGCGTCCAGCGGACGGACGTCCGTGCCGGGGTCGATCAGCTGCTGCATGAGTCGCTTTTCAATAACGACCGGTTCCGCATATTCGATTTTTTCTTCGTAGTTCATTTTGTTTAACCTTTAACGTTCGAGATCTTGGGATTGCTTCTTTGGGTCGTCCCTGTGCCGCAGATCGAGCCGGATACCTGCTTTTTCTGCTGCTTTGAATTTTTCTTCCAGCCTGTTTTTCAGAGCTTCCGACAGTTGCGGATGCTCCTGAAATTCCCGGCTCTTTGAAAAACTGCCGACAATCACGTTATAACGTTTCAACACGTCCCCATGAGTCATAGTTACATTCTCTTCCCGAGAAACGACAGGTTTTGTATTTTCAGTTTTCTTTGTGGGATTTTGTTTTTACCGGTGACGGCACGTTTCGCGAATAAACGCTCTGAAGGATTAACGCCGATAAAGCTGTTTTGACGGATAAACTGATATGGCAGTTTTTCACCGTCTCTCAGAAGAAGCTCCGCTTCAGCAAGTTGAGCGACAATCCGTCTGTCAACCATGACCGTTTCCGCCCCGAGCGCTTTTAAGTTAAAGTCCATGAGACACCTCCGGGCAGAAGATGTTGAGGCTTGAGGCGGTTTTTACGGCAGAAAAGAGAAGTTTTTTAGAAAAGGGAAATGACAGGATGACCTGCGGGACTTCCCGACAGGCATGAGGCCCGGCTGCATTAAAGAAGTTCATAACGCTTTAATCAAAAAATCTTGGCGGGACTTCTTGTGCAGACGTTTACGAACTGATCGTTAAACTTGATCTTGTTAATTATTTCACGTTTTCGAGGGACTTGTTGGAAGAATCGTGTTATGAGCAGGTCGGACGCATCAGAAATTAAATAGAAGACCACGATAAGGGTTTCCTTTTGAAGGGAGACCTTAGCCCAGGGAGCCGCTAGATGCGTATGCAATCATTCATTGCAGCCAGCATATCCTCAATTTTATTCAGCCTCGCCCTGATCACCGGTTTGGACGGCGCCTCTTTGCCCGTTGTCTCTTCCAAGCGTGTTTGGATTTTCGTCGTGAAGTTTAAGGCGATCTTGTTAAGCAGTGTTCTTCCGGCCAGATACTGAGCGTTTGTGCACTGCAGCCGATCCTGATTAAAGGCCATATCTAACGCCCAATGGCCTTTGTTTTCAATTGCCCAGTGCTGACGAATGGCACGATGCAGAACCTGCTCCACATTCGGGGCATCGTACCTTAATGATGAGATGTAATAGCGGACCTGAGGCCCAAGAATTTCTCCGGTGTTTTTCTTCACCGTGTCAGTGACGGCTTCCACGATCGATCCTTCATCGAGGCCAACCCATTTATTAAGAATTTCTTCCGGTAAAAGAGCTCCCGGAAGAACTCGAGTTTTTCTTTTCGTAATTTTGCCGCCTTGGTCCGTTACCGAAGGCCGCGCAATTTTGTACTCATGTGTTCCCAGTTCGAAGAATCCGCGTACCTGTTCATATGTAAGATCCTGATTAGCCTTCAGAGCCAAACAGTAGTCGGCCTTTTCGGCAATGATCTTTGCGGCGAACTCGGTTTGTGTATTTAAAGCATCTGCCGTGACGATTGCCCCTCGAATGTCTAAAGTGTCGATGAGCTTTGAGGCATGGGTAATTTCGTTGTTCTTTTCACCGATGACTTGCTGAGCCAGAATCAACTCGTTGTCTGCATCCATGATGTTTAAAACATACGGGGAGTGCTGAGAAGAATCCCGGGAAGCCCTGATAGCCTGTCCGTCGACAGCAATTACCGGGTGAGACAGTCTGCTGCGCAGCATCTCAACGAACCGTTCGATCAGAGCGGCATTTTTGTCTTTGCCGATAATCATCGTGATGCGCCTGACGGTATCGTGAGATATTTCCTCATCAGGAAAGTTGGGGAAGGTCTTGCTCAGCAAGGGTCGGCATTGATGCCAGAACTCTGCAATTTCCGTGCAGGAAGTTTTGCCTTGCATCGCAGCAAGAAGAATGACGCAAAAGACAATATCCAATGGGTAAATGATCCGTCCGGGATCTCTGGGATCAATCACTTCTTGGGCAGGTGCGGCAATCTTAGCCGCTTGAAGTGAACCTTTTCTTCTGCGCGGTTCCAGAGTAACCAATTTCTCCAAATCAGTTTCACCAGGCGGAAGTTTTCCCAAAGTCTCGGTCGAGATTCTTCTGCTGTTTTTAATCTTTGGATCGTAAACGCTGACGACTCTTTGAACATAAGTCCACCCGTCTTTTCGTTTAGCCCGAATGATAGACGTGTGTTCTTTTGGGTTATCAGATCTGGGTCTTGGCATAGCAATCTCCGAATATTGATAGTTGAAATTATACTATTCACCACGATATAATGCAAGTAATTCTTATAATAAATTCATGCAATTATTAGAAGTTTTCTAAGAATTATTCGCGTTTTTTATTAATATGGTGCGTCAGACCTGCGCAGTTGACAGTGAAGTCAATGCTGAAGGTTAATTCCTTTAACACGGTAAGGAGCAGTAGTAGTCGTATTTGCTTA
>ERZ772876.2488-NODE-2488-length-15310-cov-4.475320_pt1 | contig 15310 bp, 15 predicted proteins | sample MGYA00580584_ERZ772876 | MGnify/ENA primary metagenome ERZ772876 (study PRJEB29015, sample SAMEA2737728) | human gut metagenome | biome: human gut; feature: human-associated habitat; material: faeces | place: China | collected 2012 ... | reverse complement strand
TCCGAAGCCATGAAGCGGCAGGGTTTCCGCACAGACTTAACCTCGTCACAAGTTGGGGCTGTTGACAAAGCCCACTTAGCGCCGGAAATATGATATAATGAGAGAAAGAGCGGAGAGGGGGATGGGAATGCAACTGAAACTGCACATGGTAACGATAGAAGATTTGGTTCCAGAGGGACACTTTCTGCGAAAACTGGAAGCCACACTGGACTTGTCCTTCATCCATGAAGAAACAGCCCATTTGTACAACCACAGATATGGCCGCCCACCCATCGACCCGGTGGTGCTGGTAAAATATCTGCTGGTAGGATACCTGTACGGAATCCCATCGGAACGGCAGATCGAACAGCGTATCCAGACAGATGTGGCTCTGCGGTGGTATCTGGGTCTGGATCTTTTTGACCGGGTACCGGACCACAGCACCATCTCTCAGCTACGCCGTCGCAAGCCTTCTTTCCGCAAGGTTTTCCGTCGGCTGTTTGAGGAAGTGGTGCGTCAGTGCATCGGGAAAGGTCTGGTCAGCGGGCGGTTGGCAGCCACCGACTCTACCCATGTAAAGGCCAATGCTTCCAGGGCGTCGGAGCATCTGGTGGAAATGCGGTCGGAACCAGGCGTATACTGGGAACGGCTGGACAGCTACGAGGAAGAAGGACTGCAGGCACTGGAGAAAAGGACTGGATACCGCCGGAAGAAGCGGACAAAGCAGATCAAGCGGGACAGCCGCCGAAGCCACAAGCGAGTGAGCCGGACGGATCCGGAGGCAGGCCACATGAAACGGCCGGGGAAACCGGAGGGCCAGTACTACCTGAGCCACCAGACCTTGGACACGGACCACGGTGTAATCTTGGGCGTGACAGTGACACCGGGAGATGTGCATGACTCCGTACCATATCTGGACCATCTGGAGCAGATCCATCGGGATGTTCTCCCCATTCAGGCGGCCACAGCGGACGCCGCTTATGATTTTCCTCTGGCCCATCGTGTACTGGAGGAGCAGGGAATCTCTTTTTATGTCAGGCCGCAGCCTTTTGCTGACAGAACCAAGGCGGAATTCAAGCGGGATGCCTTTTCTTATGATGAGGAGAAAGATGTTTACCATTGCCCCAATGGGAAAGAGCTTCGAGTGAAGGGGCTGTACCGCAGCGCCAGTGGTGTGTACTGGGAGTATTGGGCAGACCGCAGAGACTGCCAAAGCTGTCCTTCCCGGGAGAAATGTTTGAGCGAAAATGATAAACGTGGTGCGCGAAGGCTGCTGGACACCTACTTCCGCCCCACGGTCCGGCGGCATCTTGCCCGGCAAAACAAGCCGGACTATCTGGAAGCGCTGCGCAAGCGGCAGATCTGGTGCGAGGGCACGTTTGCCGCTCAGAAGTGGGGGCATAATTTAACACGCGTCTTACGGCGAGGTTTAGAGGCAGCGGAGGACCACTGCCTCCTCTCGGCGACCGCTTTGAACTTAAAAAGGATGATAAAATGTATGGGATGACGCCGATAGGCGTCTTTTTTCTTGCAGTTTTCCCTCCTCGCCCCCCCTAACCAGGGATTTTGTCAACAGCTCCAACTTGGCCCGAAGTGCGCACCGCTCCGGTTGCTCTGGCTTCTCCCGACAAAGCAGGCTTTGCGAGGGCCCCTCTGCCCGGAGTCATCGCGGCCTGTTGGCCTTGTCTGCGGGAGGACGGGAGCGGCTCAAGGGAATATATGGCCCTTGAACTGCGGGGAAACAGAGCGGCTATCGACCCCGTTTTCCTCTCTGCGGAACAGCGGTTTTTAGCAGCTCCGACTTCTGTGCAATCCGGACAAGAGCATCAACACATAATATGGGAATTTTTAAAAAATTCTTTAGAAAAAAATTTCCATATATTGACAACGTCTGATTAAATGTGGTATATTTTAGAAAAACAGGGGAGCTAACAAAAGTTTGCTGAGAGGAAGTTGTGTGACTTCGACCCTTTAACCTGATTCGGGTAATGCCGACGTAGGGAAGTGCATATGTACTATCTCAGTTACGGGGGCAAATTTATATTTGCTCTCTTTTTTGTTTTTTCTCCTGATAAAAGGAAGGTGAGATTTAGCTACTTTTTCGCATTTCAACGCATCACACTAGGATAATTAAAGGAGAGTTGAAAATGAAAAAAGGCATTAAAAAATTCGGCGCATTTCTTATAGCTACTTGCATAGCTTCTACTATGGTATCCAGCGTTTCAGCGGAATCTCTATCTAGCAATACAGAGCAACACAATATAATCGAATATCTTAGGAGTTTTGATTTTTCAGCATGTTACGAATCAGAAACACTCGGCCAAGATGTGAAGGAAGATTTAAAGAAAGTCGAGAATTATATTTCTCAAAATGAGAACCCTTCTCTTCAAGAATTGAATGGGATTGTTGGAAAGATCGAGGAAACAAATGCGCCGATAACTAGAGCCGCGGCCTCTTATGATTACAGCAAGTATTTGCCAGTAAGCGAAGGGCAGCTTAATTCAAAAGAGAAGGCGATCTTCAACCAAAACCCAACGGCTGGCTTGGTTGTTTTAGCACAGGCCGATTACGCAAATAAATCAGAAAAGGGCGTTTTCGGGTCGAATAGTTGGGGGACAAATGGCGATGCGTATAGACACGCACTGTGGAATGCCATGGGAGCAAAAGGCGTAGGCGATTCGTATATGGCCGCTTTTGCCACTGCACATGAAACGGGTTCTGCTGGTTACGATCCAAATAGTATTGATACACAGATGGATTTGAAAAACAATGCTAAAGGTCGTGAATTGCTTAAATCAATGTCGTTCCCGTCTCGTCCTGCGAATGGCATGACGATTCCTTATATTATACGGAACGAAATTGCAAAGGCTGTTGCGAATGGAAAAATGGTTCGGTTCGTGTCTGGCGGTAAGCAGTATAGTTATTTAATGCCAACTAATTCTTCTTCCAAAAACTGAGGCCTATGAAAAGGAAAATACTGTTGCTGCCTATTCTTAGCATCATAATTCTATTTAGCGGATGTTTTTCAAATGAAAAAAAAATTCCTCTGAATGATGAAATTAATGAAAAAATCATTGATTATGTGGCGGAGCATTCGCAGCTAGTATTGGATGAAATAGTCGATTCATGGGAATATGTTCTTATAGATACGGCTTACCACGCTTTGTCGGCTCTTGAAAAATTAGGAATATCTAATAGTGATATGATACAGGATATTCCCTATGAGGATGAAGTGATAGTATTGGCATTTATATGTGATGATAAAGTAGTCACGTACACATTAATCAATTCTTCTAATGAGCAGGCTTCATCTTTACTGGATGAATATGTCTATCAGCTATCTGGTAAAACGTATCCAAAAGGGACAGTTTTTGAAAAGAAAACATAATAATAAAGGGCATTGAGAACTTCCTTCTCAATGCCCTTTATTATTATGTTGTTGAATGATATAACATCTATGTCAAGGCAGACCTGGACATTTATGAGTTTTTCAAAAGCCAAGGTACGGCGCTCGTCAATGACGCCGCCGACTTTACGGGTATGAACGGGTGCTACTTCTATCGCGGCCGGGGAATGAAAGGCGATACCAAACACAACCTGCAAGGGCATACGCTAGTGGTTGCTCCCAGCGAGGGATTGATTTCTTCCGAACTGTGGCTGAAATGCCGGAAGAAGATTTTAGCCAACGCCAGCTATCAGTAAGGAAGAAAGGCGGTCAATACATGGCTGGCCGGGAAAATCAAATGCGGCCGGTGCCAGAATGCGTTAAAGGCCGAGGGCAGCTATAGGCGGTGGTATTTCCGCTACAGCAAGCGTTCCGACAACAAAAGCTGCGAGGGTGCGGGAACCCTCCGTATTTCGGATACGGAAGCCTTTATCTATGCCGCTATGGTAAAGAAACTGAAACCGTTTCAGAACATCAAGGGCGGAAAAATGCGGTGAAATCTAATCCGAAGCTGACCGCCCTGCAAGTGGAACTCGCACAAGTCCAGCACGAGATTGAAACCCTGATCGACACACTGACCGGGGCCAATCCGGTCTTGCTCTCCTATGTGAACAGCAAGATTGAAGAACTGGACGAGCGCAAGCAGAAACTTGTCAAAAAGAGTACGGAGTTGAGTGTGGAAACCGTCAGCCCGGAACAGGTCAAAGAGATTTCCGGCTATCTGGACACATGGGACGAAGTGGACTTTGAGGACAAGCGGCGGGTGGTGGATTTGATGATTACCACCATAGCCGCTACAAGCGACAGCTTGAATATCACATGGAAAATCTGACGGGCGGAACCCCTCCCGTCAGATACCTACCCTGTGTAGTCCCTTGTAAACTGTACTTTTGTGTGTGATAAGCTTTTCTCGTCCATTTCGGACTGACCTCCTTTTCCGCCTCGTCGCTTCCGCTCTTCCTCTTCCCCACAGGTTTAGCCTGTGGTTGTTCCTGCAATACAGAAAGCGGGAAACGGAAGCTATAGAGGCCGCCGTTTCCCGCTTTTCAAGCCGAAGGTTATCGCTTTTTATCATCATTTTTTTCTGCAAGCTGTGCCCGATACTTCTTTCCAACATTTTGAGAGGACTGCAGGGTGGAGCCTCTTTTTATCGTGTCGAGGCCATACCGTCCCCGAATATCGTCCAGAGCCTTATCCAGTTTCCGCGCCCGTTCCTTTTCCTCATCCTGGAATAGGGTTAGCTGCATGGCATCCTCATGAACGAGCTGCATCAACGATATACCGATCAGCCGTAAAGGAAAACGGCCCTTCCATAATTCAGCCAGCAGGGCCTTGGATATCTCATAGACCTCTTTGGTTATATCGGTTGCATCTGCCAGCCTGCGCTGATGCGATCGGTTCTTAAAATCGGAACTCCGGACGGAAACACAAATGCAATAGGCTTTTATATGGTCGGTCCGCATCCGAGCCGTTACGCTGTCTGCCAGCTCCAGCAGGATTTTGTGGGCTGTGTCTGTATCGGTAACGTCTTGTGTCAGCGTAGTGGAAACGCTATACCCCTTGGCTTCCTCCGGTTCAGCCAAAACCGGCGAAGGATCTATCCCGTTGGCATAGTCGTGAAACTGTTTCCCTGATTTCTTGCCCAGCAAAGTTTGCACATAGGAAAGGGAAACGCCGGCGAGATCCCCGATGGTGCGGATACCGACACGCTCCAATTTGTCTGCAGTGGCGCCGCCTACTGAAAACAATTCACGGACAGACAGGGGCCAAAGCTTCGCGGGAATATCCTCCGGGAAAAGGGTATGCACCTTATTCGGCTTTTCGAAGTCGCTCGCCATTTTTGCCAGCAGCTTGTTCCGGCTGATTCCTACGTTGACAGTAAAGCCCAATTCTTCGCGGATTTTGTCTTTAATGGTATGGGCGATTTGTACCGGGTCTGGATAGAGGGCCTGCGTACCGCTCATATCCAAAAAGCATTCGTCAATGCTGAATTTTTCGACCACCGGTGCATATCGGCCGCAGATTGCCATAAAAGCACGGGAATTCCTTTCGTACAGCCGGAAGTCTGGCCGGGCTAAAACCAGATGTGGGCATTTCCTCAAAGCCAGCGCCACAGGCTCTCCCGTGCGGACACCGCTTTTCTTCGCCGGGATAGACTTTGCCAGGATCACGCCTGTCCGGTTCTCCGGATCGCCGCTGATAGCGGAAGAAATCAGGCGAAGATCCTCTTCCCCCGCTGCAACGCGCCGGGCGGCCTCCCAGGACAGATAGGCGCTGTTCACATCTACATGAAAAATTAGTCGTTCCATAACCATTTCCTTATCTGTTCGACCACGTGCTTTTACCATGACGCTTCTTTTATTATAGCACGCGTTGAGAAGAAAGTAGCCCCCATTGTTAAGATCTCCCTCCAGTACGTATTAGCCTACATAGTCTGCTAGGACAGCCACGAACTATATCAGAGGGACGTGGAGAAGCTGGCACAAACCTGGCATGAAATTGGCACGGAGAAATCCGGAATGGATACGGTTTTGCGCTTGCGGAGTATAATGTGCCATGCTATACTGAAGATGCTTCAAGGTATATCCAAAAAACAAATACACGACCGCGACCGCCTTTTCTTCAGGCGGTCTTTTTGTGTCGAACCGTCAGCAAGGCGCCTGCAAAAAAATGCGGGTGCCTTGTTTTGGGTGGATATACCTTGAAGCCATATTTATATACAGGGAGGTTCCGTTTTGAAAGAGAAAATCCAAATCCATCGGCAGTCGTTTTCCCCTTCCCACAGCCGCTCCAAAAGGAGGAAATACTTGCTCACAGCTGTCCTGATCCTCTGTATGGTCATACTGTTCTGTCTTCCGGCTCTGGCAGCCGGCGCAACCCCTACGCCAACGATATGGGACAAGGCCAGAACCATTATGCAGGATGTGTACAACAAGGTTCTAGGCATTTCCACCATTGCTGGGATCGTTGCCGCTTCCATTGCCCTGTTACTCATGAACTTCAGCAAAAACGACCGGACGGTGGGCGAAAGCCGCGCCTGGCTCAAGCGTATTATCGTCAGCTGGGCCCTTCTGAACGGTCTTGGATTCATCATGAGCTATATTACGCCCTTCTTCGCCGACGGCAAATGGACCCCGTAATTTTAAAGAAAGCAGGCGATTAATATGTTTACTTCCCTATACGAATCAGGAGGATAACAATGGGGATTCTGGACGGCATTGTAGCCTGGATTGCGGAAAAAGTCATGGCCTGTCTCGATTTGGTTACCACCTCTGTGCTAGGGGCACTGGGATGCAATATGGATGTCTTTATTCAATATTTCCCCGCCGCGGAAACGCTTTACGATGTCTTTGTTGCCATCGCAATCGGCCTAGTTCTGCTGAATATGGTATGGCAGCTTTTCAAAAACTTCGCGGGCGGCCTTGGGCTGGAAGTAGAAGATCCCGGAAAACTCGTACTGCGTTCGGCACTGTTCATCCTGCTGATCTATTTTTCGGATGAGATTGTAGATATGGTTCTGAAAATCGGCGGGACGCCGTATTCGTGGATCCTCGCATCGGATCTGCCCCCCATTAACTTTGCGTCGTTTAACGCCGTTGTCACCGTAATATTAGGCGTCATTGCCAACGGCGTCATGCTGATCGTCTCGCTTATACTGGTATTAATGCTCGCGTGGAACTACCTCAAACTGCTGTTTGAGGCGGCGGAACGGTATGTGCTGCTCGGTGTCTTGGTATATACTGCGCCGGTCGCGTTTAGCATGGGGGCTTCCCAGCTGACATCCGGGATTTTTAAAAGCTGGTGCCGTATGCTGGCCGGACAGATTTTTCTTTTGCTTATGAACGCCTGGTGCCTGCGGCTGTTTACTTCTATGGTGGGCAGTTTTCTGGCCAATCCTTTGGGAATATAGGGGGAAATTATGAAAAGGACAAAACCAATTATTCTTGTGATCACCTTGTTTGTTATCCTGTCCGCTCTGGCGGCTGTCCCAGCCGCTGCTCTGACGGAAGATGAAGTGCAGCAGCAGATCGCCGCAGAGGGCAGCGCCGCCGTTACCGGAAACATCTTCATTTGGTTTCTCTGCGCCATTGCTTTCCTAAAGGTGTCCCAAAAGGTGGATAGCTTTATGAGCAGCCTAGGCATCAACGTCGGGCATACCGGCGGCAGCATGCTGGGCGAAGCCATGGTGGCAATGCGCGGCGTGAGCATGGCTGCCAAGGGGATAACCGGGAAGGGCTTCGGCTCATCTGGCGGCAGTGCATCGGCTGGCAGCGGTGGCGGAAATGGAGCCTTTGCTGGCGGCTTAGCGGGCATCGTAAGCCGGAAATTCTCGCAGGGTGCCGTGGAAAGTGCTACAGGACAGGGCGGTCATTTTGCCAGCCGAAAAGCCTTTGAGTCATCCCTGGCCAAAGGCGGCGTCTTTGCCAATGGCGTCATTGCCTCTGTGGCAAAAGGCACTATAGCCCAAACCGGTTCCATAACCGGCGACACCGCCATAAAAGCCCTTCAGTCCTATATGAAAATGCCCGGTCAAGACGCAGAGGAGCCGCCGCAGTACAGCCAGGTGGAAATTGGTGGCGGGCGAGTCACCGGTATAGAAACATCCGCAGCCATTCCGGAAGGGATACCGTTCGCTATGTATAACGCCGAACAGTATATGGAGCCAGCCGGAGATTACCGCATGGTTTCAGCGTCCGATGGCTCCAAGTGGTATATGCAGTACGCCCAGGATACGGTGAAGCGGGAACCGTATGAGACATCGGAAGGGAAGATTGCCTACCATGAAAGCATCATCAAGCAGATGCCAACCATGCCTCGCCGGAAGGATAAGGTATAAGCCATGCCCGAAGAACCAAAACAAAACGGCGTATCGGAAACACTGGAGAAAGGCGCAAAAGCCGCTCATGCCGTTCGGGGCGCGGTAAAAACGGGTAAGGCCATTGCTGGCGCGGCAAAAGGCGCGGCTGTCGGTGGCCCTTATGGTGCAGTTGCTGCTGCGCTCTGGCAGAACCGAAAAACCGTTGCGAAGGTGATGGCAGCCGTTGGATTTCTGCTGTTCCTTCCGGTTCTGTTCGTCCTGATGCTTCCCTCGATGATATTCGGCGGTTTGGACACAGGCACAGGCAGCGCCCCTATTCTGAACGACAACTCAGCCATTATGGAAAATATAGCAGAAGCAGATGCTATTATCGGTACAGCATTGTCGGACAATCACGCTGCCGCACTGTCGGAAATTCAAAAGGATATAGAGGCCTTGGAAACCGGTATAGAGCATCAGATAATCGATCCATATGAAGAAACGCTCCCGTATAACAGCTCCCTGATTATTTCCCAGTATTGTGTAGCGAACAGCAACTACAAGACGATTAACATTGCGGATTTTGAACTTAAAGTTGAAAAGAGCAAAGAACACCTTTTTTCATACAATAAAGAAATCCGGGTGGAATCCATCATCCAGGACGGGGAAGTTGTCGGTGAAAGGACCATTGCGGTATATACCGTCCAATATGCGGGAGAAGACTATTTCGGAGATACAGTTTTTGACCTGAACGAAGATCAAAAGGCATATGCCAGGGACTACGCGGAGAACCTGGAGTTGTTTCTCCGCGACCCTCTATTAAGCGTTACCTACGAGACAGGAGCAAACGATCATGCCGGATAACCACAACGAAGAACTGGATACCTATACTATTCCACCCAACTTTATGGAAAACGGGACATTATTCGGCGGGGCATTTAAGCTGAGGAACGCACTGGAGGCCGGAGCGATTGTTCTTGCTGTTGGCCTTCCTGTTTTCCGGCTACCGCTTTCCCTGACGACACGTATCATCATTTTGTGCCTCACGGCAATGCCATTGGGACTTATCGCTTTGATCGGTGTCTCGGGGGAGAGCCTTTCGTCTTTTGTTTTCAACTTTTTCCGTTTTCTCAAGAGGCGGCGGGTCGTGTCCCAGCCAGCGGAAAGTAGCAAGTCGTCAGAATCCGACCATCCAAAAGGCCGGAAGCTTCGTCCTTCCCGTATTCAGACGCCGGCGGAATACTTTCCCATTCAGAAAATCCAACACGGCGTCCTCTACACACACGACCATCGGTATGTCAAAGTGCTGGAGGTGACGCCCATAAATTTTTTGCTGCGCAGTGCCAGGGAACAGCGTAATATTCTGTATTCCTATGTCCATTACTTGAAAATTAGTCCGGTAAAAGTCCAGATGAAGGTGCTGACTAAAAAAGCAGATGTCAACCGGCATCTGGAATCCGTCCGCCGAGAGTTCCAGGCGGAAACAGATGAGAAGTGCCGGGAACTGCAGAAGGATTATGAAGATCTAATCCGGCAAATCGGATCCAAGGAAGCGATCACCCGACGCTTTTTCCTGATTTTTGAGTATGAAAGCTTTGGACGACACGAGTCGGAAGAAGAGGCGCTGTCCGCCCTGATGACGGCGGAACAAACGGCAAGGACCTATCTGCTGCAATGCGGGAACAAAATTGCAGAGCCGGAATCGGAAGATGAAGCAGCTGTCGAAATCCTGTATGAACTACTCAATCGAAAAACCAGCGCGGAAAAACCACTATCTGTCCACAGCAGTGAGGTGATCGCCCGGCATTTGTTCAAAGAGGGAGAGGACGCAGCAGGAAGAATACCGGCTGCGGATTTTTTTGCTCCTTCCTCCCTCGATTTCCGGCACGCTCATTATGTGATGATTGACGGCACTTATTATGCCTACCTGCTGATTCCTTCTTCTGGGTATAAGCCGCGCGTAGCCGCTGGCTGGCTGTCCATTCTGGTAAATGCTGGCGAAGGTGTGGATGTGGATATGTTCCTGTTCCGGCAACCCAAGGAACAGGTTATCCGCAAACTTGGGCAGCAACTACGGATAAACCGTTCCAAAATCCGGGAAACCAGTGATACCAATACCGATTTTGACGATCTGGAAGGTGCCATCCGTTCGGGATATTTTCTGAAGGAAGGTCTGGCCGCTAACGAGGATTTTTACTACTTTTCCACTCTAATCACCGTTACGGCCAGTTCGCTCAAAGAACTAAACTGGCGGATTGCTGAATTGAAAAAGCTTATGGTTTCCCAAGATTTGAACATAGCCCCCTGCACCTTCCGGCAGGAGGATGCATTTTTGTCCTCGCTACCTCTGGTATCCCTGGAAAAGCACTTGTATGCGCGTTCCAGGCGGAATATGCTGACGCTGGGTGCCGCCAGCTGCTATCCCTACACCTCCTACGAACTCTGTGATGATAACGGAATCCTGTTGGGGATTAACAAGCACAACAACTCGTTGATTATTGCCGATATATTCAACAGTCAGATTTACAAGAACGCCAATATGGCGATCTTGGGAACCAGTGGATCCGGAAAATCGTTCACCCTGCAGCTTTTAGCTCTAAGACTTCGACGTAAAAATATCCAAGTGTTTATCCTGGCACCGCTGAAAGGGCACGAGTTCTACCGGGCCGCTCGGAATATCGGGGGAGAAACCATCCAGATATCCCCCTCCTCTCCGCACTGCATCAATGTTATGGAAATCCGCCCGGTAGATACGGCGGCGGCCGAACTACTGGATGAGGCTGTGATTGAGAAATCGTTGCTAACCGCCAAAATACAGCGGCTGCATATTTTTTTCGCCCTGTTAATCCCTGATATGACCCACGAGGAACGACAGCTTATTGATGAAGCCATGATTAAAACCTATGCGTCATTTGGCATTACACACGAAAATTCCAGTTTGGTGGATGAAGCCCATCCAGAACGGTTCAAGCCTATGCCTCGGCTGGGAGATCTGTATCAGGAACTTCTCAAAACCCCTGATGCCAAACGGCTTGCCCATATTCTCAATCGGCTGGTTCACGGTTCCGCCAGCACATTTAATCAGAATACAAACGTCAACCTGGACAACAAGTATACGGTACTGGATATTTCCGAATTGACCGGCGACCTATTAACTGTGGGGATGTTTGTGGCCCTGGATTTTGTGTGGGACAAGGCCAAGCAGGATCGCACCAAAGAAAAAGCCATCTTTATTGATGAAACATGGCAACTTATCGGTGCATCCTCCAACAAACTGGCAGCGGAATATGTATTGGAGATATTCAAAATCATTCGCGGATATGGCGGGAGCGCTATCTGCGCCACGCAAGACCTAGACGATTTTTTTGCCCTTGAAGGTGGCAAATATGGACGCGGCATCATCAACAATGCGAAAACCAAGATCATCCTAAATCTTGAGGACGAGGAGGCGCAACGGGTGCAGGATCTTCTGCACCTATCCGAAGCCGAAACCATGGCAATCACCCATTTTGAGCGCGGCAACGGTCTGATTTCCACAAACAACAACAATGTCACTGTGGAATTCAAGGCTTCCGATCTGGAAAAAGAACTGATTACGACAGATCGGCGCGAACTGCAGCAAATCTTGAAGAAAAAACAGCAGGCTACCGCGTCGGCTTCATAAAACGCGGGGATTGCGATAGTAATGCGTATGAATTTTCTCATTGCGGACTTTATGCGACGGTATTGCGTATAACGTCAGGAGGTGTTGTTTTGAATACGCGAGCAAGCTTATACGCTAACGAGGCGATGAAGCTGCTAGATACGGTTTCGGCCTATAAAACCCTTTACACGGAGCAGCTTTTAAGGCTGTTCCCTCACGAGAAGGCGGATACGATCAGGATGCTGATGAGGCGGTTTTCAAAGGACCGGCGATTGTATCTATCAAAGGACGAAACGGTCGTATCTGTTGACCCAAAGCTACCACAAAACGATGGGATCATCCGCGCTTTCTGGGTACTGCTTGACTTTATTGACAAGGTGGAGTTCCACATTCCCGGCATATTTCCCGTGCTTATCAGCTTTTTTGTCAGTGGTGATTTGTATGACATCCTTTATATACCTCGCGGACAGGAGGCTATGATCCAAGCGGCGATTCCTCGGCAGGAAAAAAGCCCACCCAGGCGAATTCTTCTACTCGATGCACTCTCTCAAAAACCGATGCTGCATATTCCCAATACGACCGGATACTGTTTGGCAGATTGGGAAGGCAATACCTCCTTTTATCAATAAGCAGGGCCTAGAGCAAAAGTAAGACTTCCAACCCCGTTGCTTTTATCCATTAGTGAAGAAAGGAATCTTTATTTTATGAACGAACAGGAATTGAAGCGGCGTCTCCGTACCGTGCAGGATACAATCATTCGCCTGAACAATACGGTTATGGCGATGAGCGCCTGTAACGTCAGCCAATATCCGGCAAACTTTCAGGAATTAAGCCTGGATGCCGCTTCCCACGCTGAAAAATTGACCTGCGGACTCCGACATTTAGTAGGAAATTATGGCTCGATCCCGGCGGAACAGATACTTACATGTGCCGCCGAGGTACAGGGTATCACCATTACGGTTGATGAAACAGGAATTGTGCAGATCAAACTTCCGCGTCTGCTTCCGAAATGGAAACAGATCCGCAGTGGACAATTCTTAACCATGCCACTATATGTTGCGTTGGATAGGTATTTACGGGAGTACCCCCTCCCTCAATTTACCGAATGTGCGGTCTGTTTTGTCCACGTCTATGATGAAGCGCTGTCTCTTGGTCGCGTGCGGGATTATGACAATCTGGAAGTCAAACACATCCTCGATATGGCGGCCGCCTTCCTGATGACCGATGACAGTGGAGCCCTATGCGATATTTACCACACCACTGCCTATGGGAAACAGGACGGAACACTGCTCTATATTATGGAACAGGGCCAGCTTCCAGACTTTATCCTACGTCAAAAAAAGCTATCCAATTTTCAGGAAAAACTGTAGTCGGATTTGGATATCCACTAAACATAGAAAAACCAGCAATTCCAAGGGTTCCCGGCCCGTCTACCTCCGGGAAATTTACCCAAGTACAGAGACCTACGGTAAAAACTGTGGAGGAAATCGTCATGATCCAGCCCCATTCGCAGGCGTACCATCTGCTCGGGCTTATTGCTGTATGCGGTGAACTTCCCGCAGACGACATATGCCGTCTTCCCATATCCGAGAGTTATCGGTATAAGGTGGTCGCCAGCCTGAAAAACCAAAAACTGATCCGCCTGTTTGAACGGGACAGCATAAAAGGCTTTCGTCTGACCCAGGCTGCCAAAAAGCTGTTGCTGCAGGCTCAACCTGACCGGTTTTTATACTATCTGAACGCGGGCCGGGTTTCCTGCCGGTCAGAACCCGCGCGTAGGCTGCGTCTCCATGCTGCCGCACAAACGTACATCACCATGCTAGGAGCAGGTGTCCCGTTGTTCCATGATGAAAAAGCGCCCATATTTGAGTCACCCTACTTAGCATCCGTCCCGAGACCATCCGGGGCGGTTTTTTACTGTCCCAACGAAGTGAAATCCATCGGGCTGGAGGCCACTAAAATTCGCAGTTCCCGTACATCCGGCATTTTGTTTGACGATGAACGGATATATCTGACCTACAACACCGGCAGCGCGGTCATGAAATGGGAAACCCGAGCAGAACTGCGGCTGCTTTCTCTGGTGGAGTCCCGTTTCTGCCGAAATCCAGCCAGAGCCTGGTACAGCGATAAAAATGTGATCGGACTGATGCTGGGCGACAGCATGGACACGGCGCTGCTGCTGCTTGGCAGCACTGGCGGATACAAACGAAGCGGCTACCGGACGGATACCGGTTTTGCACGGTTCTGGTTTTGCCCTCATACGCCGGAAGGAGAACGGCAGCTCCAGATTCTCACTTCCCCTATATATGCGCAGCTGTGCCGGCTCCTGTTGTCCGACTTGCGGACAGGCGTTCCCCCTGTCTCCATAGATTGTGACGCCCTGGATACGGAAGGCCGGCCGGTACTGCTTTCCCTTTGCTTTGACATGCCCAGGATCAAGCGGTTTCGCGACGCCCTGGAGCTGTTTGGTTATACAGGCCGCATCTTCTGTTTTGATTTCCAGGCTCCTGCATTGCAGATATACATGGGCGGACTGGCAGATATTCAGCCTGTCAGCCTCGAAAAAGTCCGAAAGGAGTTCCGCATAAAGGTATGAAGAAAAAGCAGCTGGCTTTACTTCCCGTGCTGCCGATCATGGCGTTTGCTGCCCTATACGGCGGCGGATATATCGCACAGCTTATCCGCAATTACCGTATTTGGGAAGCCGCCGGCGGGATGCCAGGTAACGGGACCTCACCCTCTTTTCCGAAAGCCGGAATACAGGAGTGTCTTCAGGCGGCATTCCAGATACCGTATGGACTGTACGGCGTAGGCATTTGCTTGTCGCTGCTTGGGCTTCTGGTTCTGGCGGTCATGCGGATGGGGTTCGGTGGAGGAGGAAAGCTGGATCGGGAACGGAACCTGGTTTACTCGGACAAAGGGACCTACGGCACAGCCGGCTTTTTGTCGGAAGAGAAAACGAAGGAGCTTCTGGTGGCTGTGTCCGATGTCCAAAAAACAGACGGTATTATCGTGGGCGAGTTGGACGGCAAGATACTGGCCATTCCCAAGAACACACGAAAAAACGGCAATATAGCCGTGTACGGGGCGTCGGGCAGCATGAAAAGCCGGGCGTTCTGTCGGAACGCTATCTTTCAGTCGGTAAAGCGGGGCGATTCCATTATCTGTACGGATCCCAAATCCGAGCTCTATGAAGATATGAGCGAATATCTGCGGGATAACGGGTATGTCGTTCGAGTCTTCAATTTGGTGGATCCGGAGCACTCCGATTCGTGGGCCTGTCTGCAGGAGATTGGCGGAGATGCAACGATGGCTCAAATCCTTACAGATATTATCATTAAAAATACCGGTTCCTTAAAAGGCGACCGTTTTTGGGACAACGCGGAAGCCAACCGTGCGTCCGTAGTGGCGATGTAGTAAATCTGCTTTAGCAAGCAGTGGGCGT
>ERZ772876.2474-NODE-2474-length-15370-cov-4.534574_pt1 | contig 15370 bp, 11 predicted proteins | sample MGYA00580584_ERZ772876 | MGnify/ENA primary metagenome ERZ772876 (study PRJEB29015, sample SAMEA2737728) | human gut metagenome | biome: human gut; feature: human-associated habitat; material: faeces | place: China | collected 2012 ... | reverse complement strand
TCATCAGTACAAATCCGACCGCAAATCCAACCGTTCCCAGATTCGAATGCTCGCCCTCCGAGGCTTCCGGAATCAGCTCTTCTACGACAACATAGAGCATCGCGCCCGCCGCAAATGACAACAGATACGGCAAAAACGGATCGATCACGCTGGCGAGTGCGATGGTCAGCGCCGCACCGACCGGCTCTACCGCTCCCGAAAGCGTTCCGTACAGAAACGCCTTTTTGCGGCTCATCTGTCCTTCGCTCTTTAACGGCATCGAAATGATTGCACCCTCCGGGAAGTTCTGGATCGCAATTCCGATCGCCAGTGAAAACGCTCCGGCGGCGGTAATCCCGGTGCTGCCCGAAAGCATGCCCGCGAACACGACGCCGACCGCCATGCCCTCCGGAATGTTATGCAGTGTCACCGCAAGGACAAGCATCGTCGTCTTTTTCAGGGAGGTTTTTGGTCCCTCCGCTTCCTGTGTACCAAGGTGCAGATGCGGGATAACGCGGTCCATCCCCAGTAAAAACGCCATGCCCAAAAGCATGCCAGCTGCCGCCGGTACAAATGCAAGCCGTCCCATTCCCGCCGTCATATCCATCGACGGAATCAAAAGTGACCAGACAGACGCCGCTACCATGACGCCGGATGCAAAGCCCAGCAGCCCTTTCTGCAGCAGCTCGTTGAGTTTGTCTTTCAGAAAAAATACACATGCCGAGCCGAGCGTCGTCCCGGCAAGCGGAATCATCAATCCCCAAAAAACTGTCATGCTTCCTCCCATTTCTGCGCACCCTGTTATTATTCCTGACAATAGAATGCTCGCAGAGCATGCATTTTATTTTTTTTCTCTTTTCTTATATTCCACAGCGGATTTCTTCAGTTCTTCCAATGCTTCGGAGAACTTCTTCGAAACCATGCCCGGGTTGCCGCGCAGCATATCGCGTTTTGTGAAATCCTTCAGGAAAGAGGCCAGCTCCGGACGCTGTAGGTTCACACCAAATTTTGAACGCAGGTCGAACAGCTCTTCCCGGTTGACATTCAATCTTCCGCTGGGCAACAGCTCCTTTGCACGCTCGAAACGCTTTTCGATACCGCTTACCAGCTCATCACGGCGCTGTACAAAGCCAGCCCTGGTGCTCTCGACACTCTGGTTCCACTCTTTTTTGCGGTTTTCCCAGTTTTCTTCGGAAACCGCCAGAATCACATCCAGACGCCTCTGCATCTTTTCCAGTTCGTCCTTGGCCTGCTCCATCCGAACCAGTACATCGCGCAAATCCAGGGCTGCCTTGAAGGAAAGGGCGAAGTCCGCTGCAAAAATCACAGTCACAACCATCGTCACACCCGTCAGCACCGAAGACGGAAGCCAGAATGCAAACGCTTCGATCGGCTTGTGGATCATCCGCGTCATCAGGATCGTCAGAAGTCCCCATGCCAATGAAGATTCCAGGCAGATTTGACCCTGGAAGTTGAATTTTTTATGGGAATAATCCCAGTAACGGACTTTGAACAGCGTTTCCATCAGCACGCCCGTGATATATTCCAGCACTGTCGCGCCCACACAGCCCGCCACATACGTTAAAATCAGATTGTCCTGAAACGGCATCGACACAATCAGCATCATCAATGCGCCCGTTCCATACAGCGGCAGAAAAGGTCCACGAATAAAACCGCGATTTACAAACCGTTTTTCATGCAGTGAAACATAGGTCGATTCAAAGCACCAACCAAAAAAGCTGTAAAAGAAAAAGAAAAACAGCCATTGAATCCAGGTATATCCCAGCATACGTCCTCCTATACAAAAAGATCGGCTCCGATCACAAGCCGTCCCTTTTTGGTTGTGTTTTTTTCACCCCGGAAAATAAATTTTCCGAAACCTCTGACCGATACCGTGTCCCCGTCCTTTAACATCTGGCTGCCGTTTTCCGTCAACCTCCCGTTGACAAAGACCTTTTTCTGTGAAAAAAGCGTCTGCCCCTGGCTGCGCGACAGTCTCCAGACCGCGCTCACAATTCCGTCGCAGCGCAGGCTCGCCACATGCTCTTCCCGGTAAGAAAGTTTTTTCTCCGGCAGCGCCTCCAGCTTTTCTACCGGCACGCAACGCACCTTTGTATGGCGCACCTGTTCGAGAGTTTCCTGTAAAAATACAGACATCGCAGACGTACAGAACACATACGCGCATTTGCCCTCCACACAGATATCCCCGATCGTGCTCCGGTCGATCCCAAGATTTAGAATCGCGCCCATAAAATCCCTGTGGCTGAAATTTTCCGCAAATTTTTCCGCCAGCGGCTCGATTTTTACCGCACAGATCGGAAACGGCTCTTCATATCCGAATTCCTCCGGATCTCCGAACCTGCCCATACACCGCTCTGCACCATCCATTCCGCCGTATAATTCGATATGTACTCCCGCCTTTGCAGCGCTTCTCCAGAGCACCTCCTGCTCTACCAGCGATAAAAAGCCGGTAAAAACAAACAGATTCTGCTGCCAGGCGCGGTCTGCAAGCTCTGCAAACCGCTTCTCCAAAAGCTGCAGTTCCTTATCCCTCTCTGCCATAATCGTTTCCTGCCGATCAGGTAAAACTGATAACCGGCTCTTTAGGCTGTTTTGCCTTTGTCACAGACTCTGCGTACAGCACAGGACCTTCGCCTTCATAATCCGCAAAATATTCTTTTTTGACTACTGCGGTCACTTTTACCCAGTCACGTTCCTGATACAGATCGATCTTATCGTAAACGCACGCAAAGCCGAGGAAGGTCATATCCTCTGCACAGCAGGTCATTGCCATACGTCCGGGCACAAAGTAGCCTTTCGGGAATTCCTCCGGCTTCATCACCATGCCGATAAACTCGATCGTCTTGCCGACATAGCGATCCACATGATCCAGACTGTCCAGATACCAGATGCCGTAGGTATTGTCATCCAACACGATTTTATCCGCCTTTAAGTCATATGGGAGATCCTCTTCCATAATCTCGTCGATTTCCCCATCCTGATCCTCGAAAATAATCTCTGCAGTCTGGTTGAGTGCCTTGACATTTCTCTTATAAGTATTGAGATCTTCGATACCATCACAGCGGTTGAAGATAATCATTTCGGATTTGCGGATCATGTCTGAAACCATGGATTTCATATTCGTAAAATACATAGGGAAGGTGGATGCATCGATCGTTGTGATCTGCTGCTCCACCTTCCAGTGCCACGGCAGGCGCAGGTCGCGGAACTTCCACATACCGTTATATTCTATGATAATGCGCTCCGGATGATACTTCTTTTCCAGCTCGACCATCTTTTCCGGAGTAAAATCCGCCTCTTCCTCGATGGTTTCCACGATCGTCTTGCTGCGCTTTAAAACGTAAGGATCGTATTCTTCCTCGCCCTCCTCGCACAGCAGAAGCAGGGTTTTGCCGGAGCTCTGGAAATACGGCTGATCCAGTGTAAAGTTAATGAACTCTGTCTTTCCGCTCCCTAAAAATCCGTTGATAATATAAACCGGCTTCATACAGTTCTCCTCTTTTTATTCTTGATAACAGAATGCTCCCAGAGTATTCTATTATTTTCTGAACAGGTTTTCCAGCTCTGCTTCCTTTAGCTTCGAACCGATGACGCAAATCTTACCGGTTACATCAGGCTTACCAGCACGCACATTGCTCTCTTCGGGAACATAGTCGAAATAAATCCATGTGCCGTCTGCCGCCGGAATCATACCCTTTGCACGCAGAACGATGCCGTACTTTTCTTCGTTGTCCAGCTCTTTTAAGAAGCCCTCAACCTCTTCTGTCGTGTAGGTTGCAGGAGTTTCAAAGCCCCAGCTGGTGAAGATTTCATCGGCATGATGGTGATGGTGGTGGTCATGATCGTGACAGCCGCAGGTGCAGTTTTCGTCGTGCTCATGATGATGCTCATGTTCGTCTTCGTCCTCATCATGGTGATGATGGCAGCAATGCTCGTGTTCGTCTTCGTCCTCATCATGGTGATGATGGCAGCAATGCTCGTGTTCATCTTCGTCCTCATCATGGTGATGGTGGTGCTCATGCTCGTCATGCATTGCCTTTACCTGCTCCATCAGCTCTGCTTCCAGATCCTTTGCCCCCTCAATGGCAGCAAGAATCTCCTTGCCTTCCAGCTGTGCCAGCGGTGTTGTAATAATGGTCGCTTTCTCGTTGTGCTCCCGGATCAGCTCTACCGCCTGTTTTACCTTTTCTTCGGATGCAACGTCTGTACGGCTTAAAATAATCGTTCCGGCGTGCTCAATCTGGTTGATGAAGAACTCACCGAAGTTCTTGATATACATTTTGCACTTGGAAGCGTCTACGACAGCAACAGCGCTGTTTAACTCAACCTCTGTGCCAAGGCCCGCATTCTGGACTGCTTTCATAACGTCAGAAAGCTTGCCGACGCCGGAGGGCTCGATCAGAATACGGTCGGGATGATAGGTGTTTAAAACTTCCTTTAAAGAAGTTCCGAAATCGCCTACCAGGGAGCAGCAGATACAGCCGGAATTCATTTCTTTGATTTCGATTCCAGCGTCCTTTAAAAATCCTCCATCGATGCCGATTTCACCGAATTCGTTTTCGATCAGGACGGTCTGGGTTCCTGCCAGCGCTTCCTTTAACAGCTTCTTGATCAGGGTTGTCTTACCGGCTCCAAGGAAGCCGGATACAATATCTATTTTTGTCATGTTTTCCTCTCATTTCTGCGCACGCTTTTTTTCGCATGCCGAGTTTGTGTCAAGTGCGCACAGACACAAATCTCGCGATTGAAAAATTTTATTTTTCAATCTTAAATCTCTGTTTCTTTGCTTTGACTGCTTTCTACAGGATTCGTCATTCCTAACCAGTCATCCTTATATTCTGCGCTAAAACGGGATAATTGTCAACACCTCATTGTGGGACAACACCGGCAATATGGGACATAGAATACTGTCTCATTGTGGAACACCCACGACAGCTTTCACCAGCCGGAACGCCTCTTTGCAGGTATCCGTCAGATTTTGCATCGCAGCGTCCCGATCCATCGCCTCTTCCAGGCTGACTGCCCTTTTCTGAATGCAAAACGCTGCGTCGATTCCGATCTCATGGCAGGCTGTAAAGCCCTCCTGCAGTGCTCCGGCAAAAGCGATCACCGTACAACCATGCTTTTTCGCGAGCTTTGCCACGCCCGCAGGAGCTTTCCCCATCGCAGTCTGTTCGTCCATCCTGCCCTCTCCGGTAAGGACAAAATCCGCGTCCGCCATCTCGCGTTCCAGCCCGGTCTCTTCCAATACAATCCGGATTCCCGGCTCGAGCCGCGCACCTAAGTAGCTCTGGAATGCAAATCCAAGACCGCCAGCAGCACCCGCACCCGGACAATTTTCATCTGCCTGTAGAAAGTGCTCTTTCGTCAGCTGTGCATAGGAAAAGAGCCATTGATCCATCTGCCGGATGCTCTTTTCATCAGCGCCCTTTTGCGGTCCGAATACGCTGCTGCAGCCAAGCTCTCCGCAGAGGGAATTTTCCACGTCACAGGCAACCCGAAACGTGCACTCCTTTAAAACCGGCAGTACATGTCCACTCCGAATTTCCGCAAGATCGGCTAACCCGGCCGCCCCGTTTCGCACCGGCTGACCACTTTTATCCAGAAATTCAAATCCAAGCGCCGAAAGCATCCCAACTCCGCCGTCGTTTGTCGCACTGCCGCCGATCCCGACAATAAAATGCCTGCAGCCTTTCCGAATCGCATCCCGGATCAGCTCCCCAACGCCGTAGGTCGTTGTATGTAGCGGATTGCGTTCTTCTTTGGAAAGTAACGGCAGCCCTGCAGCTGCCGCCATTTCTATTACCGCTGTTTTATTTTTTTCCAAAATACCGTAGGACGCTGAAATTTTCCTGCCGAGCGGGTCGCTTACCAGCGCTGTTTCCATGCGTCCGCCCATTCCGGTTGTCAGTGCTTCCACCGTGCCTTCCCCGCCGTCCGCCAGCGGACGCACGACGATCTCAGCGTCCGGGAAAACTGCTTTCACGCCTGCTGCCGCCGCGTTTCCAGCCTCCATCGAAGTCATGCTTCCTTTAAAAGAATCGATTGCAATTACTGTTTTCATTCTGTACTCCATCCTCGCGCCAGGCCTATTTTCTTGCCGCCGGCAGCCTTGTCCGAAACAGCTGATGCCCGAGCTGTTTTCCATGAAACGGCACCAGTGGATACAGATAGCTTCTGCTGCTCACCGTCCGGTTAAACAACAGAGAAACCGCCAGAATCACGATTCCTCCAACATATCCCCAGACGCCAAAAATTGCCGTCAGCACCAAATTGATAATCCGCATAAATTTCAGCGCATAGCCAAGCTCCAGGCTGTTCTGTGTGTAGTTGGCGACTGCGACGAATGCCATGTACAACATGACCTCACTATTAAACCACCCACTCTTTACGCTGAACTCTCCCAAAACCAACGCCGCCATGACCGACAGCGGCGTACTGAGCATATTCGGGGTGTTGACCGCCGCAAGCTTCAGACCGTCGATTGCAAGCTCCAGCAATAAAAGCTGCCAGATCAGCGGAATATAGACCGTATCCCGCACTGCGATGAACTCAAAGCCTTTGGGAATCCACTGTGGATATTCCATCAACAAAAGAAACGTCGGTGTCAGAAAATACGTTACAATGGCGATCAGCAGGCGCGACAGTCTCAGATACGTTCCCGTGATCGGCGGAAAATAATAATCGTCCGCTTCCTCCAGCACGTCAAACAGGGAGGTCGGTGTGATCAGCGCCGACGGCGAGTTGTCCACCAGAATGATGATATTTCCCTCCAACACCTGTGCCGCCGCGGTGTCCGGACGTTCAGAAAATCGGAACTTCGGAAACGGATTCCACCAACGTCCCTGATACAGGCACTCCGCAAGGCTTTCCTGGTTCAGCGTCAGCGCATCCACCTGCAGGTTCTGAATCCGGTTCCGGATCTTTTCAAGGAACTGCTGATCTACCCGATCCTCCATATAGCACAAAACGATGTCGGTGTGGGACGTTTTTCCTGCCTGCAGCATTTCCATCCTCAGCTGTGTGCTTCGGATCCTGCGGCGGATCAGCGCCGTGTTAAAGACAATGGTTTCCACAAAACCGTCCTTCGAACCGCGCAGCACCTTATCCTTTTCCGGCTCCCCGACACTTCGCGCCGGATAGGTTCTGGCATCGATCAAAATGCCCTGCTCATATCCCTCCAGCAGCAGGGCGGTCACGCCGGACATCACCTGTCTGCAGATTTCATCCAGATCGCCGCACAGATCGACCTCTCCATAAGGCACAAGCTGCCTGCTCATCTCTGCCGCGTCCTCCGGCATCTGCTCTTTCGTGATTCCGATAAAATGCTGCAGCAGCTTCTGCATCACTTCATCTTTACAGAACCCGTCGATCATATACAAAGCTGCATTTTTCTTCCCGATCTCCACATTTCGGTACAATACGTCAAAGCTTTCCCCAACGCCCAGCTGTCGATCCAGATAGTCTCTGTTCTTCGCCAGATCGCCGCTCACTTTTTTCATCGTCATGGAAATCTTCCTCCCGGACTTTTTGCTTTAGTCTGTCCAAAAGGGTTCCCTTTTATTCTACCTCTGTCTGAAGCTCCTGAAGCATTTTTGCAATCCGCTCCTGCGCCCGGGCGATCGTCTCGTTGACCGTATTCACATGCTCTTTATAATAAGTATCTTTTTCCTGCTGCTTTTGTTGCGCATCCGCATTCTCCGGATCCTGCGTTTTGGCTTCCTGTGCCACCTGCATGTCCTCGCAGGCTTTTGCAGTTTCTGCGATCGCGTCGTCGGCCGTCTTATTGACCGTATCAGTCAAGTTATTTTCATCCGGTGCGGTGGGCGCCGGAACTGTATCAGATGTGGTGTCGAGTGCGACATCGGAAATTGTGTCGGACGCAGGGTGGACTGCAGCCGTAACGGTCATGTTCTGTCCTGCAGCGGGCGCGCCCTGCTCTGTGACTGCCGTATCGTTTTTTTGACTCGCATAGTCCGTTTTTACAATTTCCTGCGATTTTTCCCTGTGGTCATCTGCTTGCCCCTGCATTTTTTCGGCACGGCTAGGATTTTCTGCATATCCCCACTGCGTTCTTTCTTCGCTGTAGCTGTCTGCATCCCACTGCCGCATCGCTTCGCTGCGTTTTCCAGCACTATTTCTGCCTGCATTTCCTGTAACCTTAAAGAGCATCTGTCCCAGACCATTCTTCAAGCCGTCCAGGCTACTCTGTCCTGCACTTCTTGCATGATCTGACTTTAAAGCTGCCAACTGCTGTTTTAACTGCCGAATCTCCTGCTGTTGTTTCTGGAAAATCGTCTGAGCCTCTGCCTTTTTGCGCTTTAATTCTGTTTTCAGGCTGTCCTCCCGGCTCTTCCATTCTGCCAGCCGTGCTGCAGTGTGTTCTTTCTCCTTTGCAAGCGCAAGTTGCTGCGTTTCCAGCTGGACACTCAGATCGTCAGCTTCCGCTTTCAATTCCTGCTGCTCTGCACGCAATTTTTCTGCTTCGGTTTCCAGTTTGACTTTCTCAGTCCTCAGACTTTTCAGCTCTGACAAAGCTTTCTCTTTCTCAGCTTCTAAAACTTCTGTTCTTGCCTGTAATTCGTCCTTTGCCTTCTGCAGCGCTTCCATTTCTGCCTGCTGCACGGCTTTTTCTGTATTTAAGGTTTCAACTGCCGCTTCCAGCCCGCTCTTTTCTTCCTGCAGCTTGTTCAGCTCGGTCTGCAGTTCTGCTTTTTCTGCGCGCAGACTTTCTGCTTCTGCTTGCAGTGTGCCAAGTTCCGACTCCATCGCATTCTTTTCTTCTTCCAGCTTCTCCGTGCGTTCCTGTTCATCCGAAAGCTGCTGGCTCAGTTTCTGCCGCATCAGGTTTTCCTCTTCCAGCTGCTGCGCATATTCCTGCTGTGCGCGTTCCGCAACCTGGCGTCCCCCTTCTATCTCCGCCTCAACCTCCTGCATGTAGTTCCATACTTCTTCTTTTTGAAATCCGCCGAATAAAACTGTTTTGAATAATTCCTTATTTCCCATCTGCCGATCCCTCTCTATATAAAATAAATTTTTGGTTCGTTAATGATATATAAGAAGGCTAAGTTTTCTCACATACTCTTACAGTATAGCATACTCAAAACAGAAAAATCTATATGAAGCGGCACAAGATCTTTCCGTTAAAAACTTCTTTTTGCTATTTTAGGTTATAGTTCATCTGCACCATTCGCCAAGCTGCATCTTCAATGCTTTTCGCAGCTTCCCATATGCCTTTATTTTATGTTATACTGTTTTCCAAATACCAGGATCAAAAACAAGAAATCAAAGCGAGGTTATGTATGGATCAGCTGAATGATATGTCCGTTGTGGAACAGCAGTATGCTACTGCAACCAATTTGCAAACGAGAATTACCATTCATGATAAATATTCGACAAACAAGATGGGATTCGGAAACTGGATTTTTTCCAATTATAAAATTGCCCCCGGAATGCGCATTTTGGAATTAGGCTGCGGTACAGGCGATATGTGGAAAAACAAAGAAGATTTGATCCGTCTGTGTTCCAGGCTGACTCTTTCAGATTTTTCAAAAGCGATGATCGCAGCTGCCAAAAGCAATATCGATGACATAATCGAATATCTTTATTCTCTTTCCAGTATGACGTCGATCACCGGCATTCCCAAACAGGCTAAAAAAGATATTTTGACCGCTCATACTACAAATGGAATTTTAAACGTGCCAAAAGAATATGGCATGTTTATCGTATCATAGAACAATCGGGAGTTGATTGAGGAGTGATAGATTTATGAATGCAAATGTTGATTTAACAGGTGTTGTGCTTGAAACAGATAGACTAATCATTAGAGAATGGAGTGAAATGGATTTAGAAGACTTTTTTGAGTATGCAAAAGTTGATGGAGTAGGTCAAATGGCTGGATGGAATCCACATACATCAATTCAAGAATCAAAAACCATTTTGGAGATGTTTATTAATGAGAAAATGACCTTTGCTTTAGAATTGAAAGAAAATCATAAGGTAATAGGTTCATTAGGACTTGAAACGCTTAGTCTTTTGTTGCGTGATGAGTATGAGAATTTAGTAGGAAGAGAACTAGGATATGTATTAAGTAAAGAGTATTGGGGAAAAGGTTTAATGCCAGAAGCTGTTAATAGAGTAATTAAATTCTGCTTTGAACAAGAAAATTATGATTACTTAATGTGTAGCCATTTTGTTATAAATAGTCAATCAAAAAGAGTTATTGAAAAAAGTGGTTTCCGCTTTGTAAAGGAAAATACCCAAATTGCAAGAGATGGACATGAGTATATTTCTTTGTATTATGTATTAGATAATCCCTTAAAAAAGAATTGGACAACTTCCAGTTTTGCAGAAAGGGGAAAATGATGTTAAGACTAAGACCTTATCATATAAAAGATGCTGAAACAATACTTTCCTGGGCAAAAGATGAAAAGGCATTTTATAAATGGACAGCAGGCGTACTGGGAACATACCCGTTATCGCTTGAGCAATTTCATTCCGTAAGTGATTTGATGGCTTTTACAGCGATAGATGATAACGATGTGGTTGGATTTTTTACAATGAGAAGACCAACAGCGTCATTTGATGAATTAAGATTTGGCTTTGTTATCGTTGATGCAAACAAAAGGGGGAAAGGCTATGGAAAACAAATGCTTCAGTTAGGATTACTCTATGCAAAAGAAATCTTTGGCGCAAAGAAGGTTACATTAGGTGTTTTCCGTAATAATGATCCTGCATATTATTGTTACAAGACCACAGGATTTCAGGATGTAGCATTAGATGAAATGGAAAAGTATCAGGTATTAGGCGAAGAATGGGATTGCTTGGAGTTAGAGATACAGCTATAATTCGGAAATCGGATATTAAAAACAGAAAAATAAACTTGAACCTGTGGAAGTAAAAAAAGAAAAAAGTTCTCAGAACGTTAAGAACCCGTGCACATGGAGGTATTTATCACTTTGAAAACAACAGGCATCATCGTAGAATACAACCCGCTTCACCCGGGACATATTTACCATATGGAACAGGCGCGGAAGCAAACCGGCGCGGACTATCTGATCGCAGTCATGAGCGGCAGCTTTGTCCAGCGGGGCGCTCCGGCGCTTCTGGACAAGTATACCCGTACCCGGATGGCGCTGCTTGCCGGAGCAGACGTTGTGATTGAGCTGCCCGTCTGCTTCGCCACCGGAAGCGCCGGGGATTTTGCCGCCGGGGCAGTTTCCCTGCTGGACAAGCTCGGCTGCGTAGACAGTCTTTGCTTTGGCAGCGAATCCGGCGACATTTCCTTATTTGAAAAAACGGCAACTCTGCTGCAGTGCGAATCTGCTGCTTTTTCCAATGCTTTGAAAAAAGCATTAAAATCCGGGCTATCTTTCCCTGCCGCACGCCAGCAGGCGCTGCTTTTATGCCTCGATATGGCAAAAGATATGCCATCAACAGCTTGCCCCGACAACAATTCCACAGCAGAACAGATTGTTGCCCTGCTTTCTTCCCCCAACAACCTTCTGGGATTGGAATACACCTTGGCGCTGCTGCGGCGAAACAGCTCCATTCGCCCGTTCACGATCTCGCGCGTTGGCAGCGGCTATCACGATCCGCTCGGCGGTGCAACAGACTTTCCCTCTGCATCCGCGCTGCGCAGTCTGCTCGCCAAACAAGGGAAGCAGGCCCTTTTGTCGCAGCTGCAGTGCTATCCCGAACTGCAGCCCCTGCTGCCGCTCTGGGAGGAAGTTTTATCGCAGAACGCGTTTTTATTCTCTAATGACTTATCCAGTCCATTGCACTATCGACTGCTCACTGCCGCTCCGGATTCCTTTGGGACGTATGCTGAGGTCGGAAAAGAGCTTGCCGACAAGCTCGAGGCGAACCGCCTTTCCTTTACCGACTGGGACGATCTCTGCGTAAGACTCAAGACCCGTGAAATCACCTACAGCAAAATCAGCCGCTGTCTATGCCGGATTCTGCTCTCTGTTCCGCAGGAAATGCTCCTTGCCGCCCGTGAAAACGACTATACGCCTTACGCCCGGATTCTCGGTTTTCGGAAGAGTGCGTCTCCCCTGCTGTCCGTGCTCAAGAAAAACAGCAGCATCCCGCTCATCTCCCGCCCCGCTGCTGCAGCCCGCAGCCTTTCTCCGGAAGCACTCGCCCTCTATGAAAAGGATGCGCTCGCTGCACATCTGACGCAAACTGCACGCTGCGCAAAAACCGGGCAGCTGCCGGTTCACGAGTATACACGCCAACTGATTCTGCTGTAGTCAGACAACAAGACTGCGCTGCCGCTGCAGTACCCGCATTTTACAGCACGCTGTGCCACCCTGCCGCATCCTCCGACAATCTCATTTCCCACTCTCCGGAATTCGCCATTTTTCTCTGTTGCATCCTGTTTTAAATCGCAATATAATGAAAACAGAATAAAAAACGGAGGAAAAATCCATGAACGAACAGCAAAAGTACCAAAAACGAAACCTACTTCTGTTCCCCCTCGGGACGGTCGGAAGAGATGCTGTCTACGCCCTGATCAACAGCTTTCTTCTGACTTTCGTTTTATTTACCCGCTCGTTAAACGCCGCACAGCTGACCGCGATCACCGCAATTATGGTCACTGCCCGGATTTTTGACGCACTAAACGACCCGATCATGGGAAGCATCATCGAACACACCCATTCCCGTTTCGGCAAATTTAAACCCTGGCTGACAATCGGCGTTTTATCCACCTCCGTCGTCATTTATCTGTTTTTCAATACAGACCTGCACGGTTGGAGCTTCGTCTGCCTGTTCGGCATCCTTTATTTTTTGTTCAGCATCACCTATACCATGAACGATATTTCCTACTGGGGTATGATTCCGGCGCTCGGCTCCGATGCCAACGCACGCAATCAGTTTACCTCCCGTGCCACGCTGTTTGCAGGAATCGGTTCTACGCTGGCTTCTATCCTGATTCCAGTCTTTTCTACCGGCAAAAATGCCATAGGCGGAAGTTCCTTTACCGCCTATGGACGCATCGCCCTGATCATTGCGATTTTAGCGCCTCTGTTTTTGAGCATCACAATCTTCGGTGTACGCGAACGCCGTGACCCTCCCGCAGCGAAGCAGGAACGCTTCCGCTTCCGCGAAATCATCCAGACTATCCTGCGCAACGATCAGTTAGTCTGGATCGCAGTCATCTTTTTGCTGCAGCAGATCGGTAATGGACTGATCGTCGGCGGACTGGGATCTACCTATATTTATCTGACGTTCGGCTATGAAGGCGGTCTATATTCCCTGTTCACAATGGTCGGCATGTCCGCAACCGCATTTCTGATGGTCTTCTACCCTGCCATTTCCCGCAAATGTCCGCGCAAACAGCTGATGTCCATCATGGCAATCATCGCGGTGATCGGCTACGCGTTCCTCCTGATCTCCGGCTTCCTGGCAAAGACCGGCACCCTCGGCTTTGCCCTGCTCGTGTTAGGCTACATGCTCTCCAATTTCGGTCAGTATTGCTATTACCTGATTATGATGATCTCCATCCTCAATACGGTGGAATATAATGAGTACAAATTCGGGACGAGGGATGAAGCCGTCATCGCTTCCCTTCGCCCATTCATCACAAAGCTTGCCTCCGCACTGACCGCTGTCCTGACATCTGCAACCTACCTGCTGTTCGACGTTACCAGCTATACCAACCAGATTTCTTCGCTGGAGCAGCAGTGCACCCAGGGGTTGATTACCGAAAGTGAAAAGCTCGACTTAATTTCCGGCGTGCTCTCCAGCACGACCTCGCTGCAGAGCACCGGACTTTTGCTGTGCATGTCCCTGCTGCCCTGCGCGATGATGCTTCTGTCCTACTTCCTTTATAAGAAAAAATATATTCTGGACGAAACAGAATACGACCGCATCTGTGCCGAACTGGAAAAGCGGCACGCTGCATAAAGCTGTTGCTTTCCCTTCCTACCACAGGCGAAAAACTGTGAAACAAAATTCTTTCCAAAAAAATCCGAAAGGCCGTCGGTTCGCGCCTTCCCAAGGCTCTGCAAAACCGACGGTCTTTTTCATTCATGACAATAGAATGCTCGCAGAGCGTGCATTCTATTGTTTACATTTTTTCAGAATTCGTCCTGCTCCTGCTCCTGCTACGATACCGCTTAGTTCTTGAAGCTATGAATCGGCGCAGGAATCCGTCCGCCGCGGTTTACAAATGCGTCACAGCTGAACTGGTTGACCGGCATAATCGGCGCATAGCCCAGCAGTCCGCCAAACTCAACGGTTTCGCCAACCCCCTTGCCGATAACGGGGATCAGGCGAACAGCGGTTGTCTTGTTATTGATCATACCGATCGCCATTTCATCCGCGATGATGCCGGAAATCGTGGTTGCCTTTGTGTCTCCGGGAATCGCGATCATGTCAAGGCCTACAGAGCAGACACAGGTCATCGCCTCGAGCTTTTCCAGTGTCAACGCACCTGCTGTCACCGCATCGATCATACCCTGGTCTTCACTGACCGGAATGAATGCCCCGCTCAAGCCGCCAACATAGGAAGATGCCATAACGCCGCCTTTTTTCACCTGATCATTTAACAGGGCAAGGGCTGCCGTCGTTCCAGGTGCACCGGCATGCTCCAGACCGATTTCACATAAAATATCTGCAACAGAGTCGCCGATTGCAGGCGTCGGAGCCAGCGAAAGATCGACAATACCGAAAGGAACCTTTAACCGCTTCGAAGCCTCTTTTGCCACCAGCTGACCGACTCTCGTAACCTTGAATGCGGTCTTTTTGATCGTCTCGCAGAGCACCTCAAAGCTCTCGCCGCGCACGGATTCCAGTGCAGTCTTTACAACGCCGGGACCGCTGACGCCGACATTGATGATACGGTCAGCCTCTGTCACGCCGTGGAACGCGCCCGCCATGAACGGGTTATCGTCCGGCGCATTGCAGAATACCACCAGCTTTGCACAGCCTAAGGAATCCTGCTCCTTTGTGTACTCCGCCGTCTCTTTGATGATTTCGCCCAGCAGGCGGACAGCATCCATGTTGATACCGCAGCGGGTGGAACCGACGTTGACAGAGCTGCAGACATTTTCAGTTCTGGACAGTGCCATCGGAATCGAACGGATTAAAAGCTCATCCGCATGGGTCATGCCTTTATTCACCAACGCAGAATAACCGCCGATAAAGTTTACGCCTACCTCGTGGGCAGCTTTATCCATCACTTCTGCGATCTTTGCAAAATCCTCCGGCGTCTTACATGCGGCACCGCCGACCAGCGCAATTGGAGTCACGGAAATACGCTTGTTTACAATCGGCACACCGAATTCCCGTGCAATCTCTTCGCCGGTCTTTACCAGATCCTTTGCGGATTCGGTAATCTTTTTATAAATTTTATCCAGACATG
>ERZ772876.2470-NODE-2470-length-15387-cov-9.518262_pt1 | contig 15387 bp, 12 predicted proteins | sample MGYA00580584_ERZ772876 | MGnify/ENA primary metagenome ERZ772876 (study PRJEB29015, sample SAMEA2737728) | human gut metagenome | biome: human gut; feature: human-associated habitat; material: faeces | place: China | collected 2012 ... | reverse complement strand
ATTTGTGTGACCTGGGCGGTCAGGCCGTGGGCCGTCAGGGCCGCAACGGCCTCCTGTAAGGTTTCCAGCGCAATGGCGCTGATACAGAGCCGTGCATCGGGGTTCGCGGCCAGCGCGGCATCGACGACAGCCCGCAGACTGCCCTTGCTGCCGCCGATAAAAACAGCGTCCGGCGCGGGCCAGCCTGCCAGTGCGGCGGGGGCAAGACCCTCGGTAAGGTGCAGATTTTGCACCGCAAATTTTGCGCGGTTCTGACGGATAAGGTCACAGGCTTCCGCGTCGCACTCCACGGCGCAGACCCGGCCGGCAGGGGCGGCCAGCGCCAGCTCCACACTGACGCTGCCGGTGCCTGCGCCTACATCCCAGAGGGTATCTGTGGGGCGCACAGCCAGCTTGGCCAGCGCGGCAGCGCGGACCTCCTGCTTGGTCATCGGCGTTTTGCCGCGGATGAACGCTGCATCGGGCAGGCCGGGCGTGCGGCGCAGGGGCGCGGGCACATTTTCCACAAGCAGGACACTGAGCGGTGCAAAGCGCTGTACGGCCAGCTCCTGCGCCGTGCCGGTCACAAGCCGCTGGGACGCCGTGCCGAGGTTCTCCCCCACCGTGGCCGCAGAATCGCCCAGCCCGGCAGCCGCCAGCTGTTGGCAGAGCGTCGCGGGGGTCTCGCTGCCGCCGGTCAGGAAAAAAGTTGTCCCGCCTGCGCGGCAGGCGGTCACCGGGTCACAGGCACAGCCGTGGGCGGAGACGAGCCGCCAGCCCTGCCACGGGCGGCCCAGCGCCGCGGCCAATAATTGCACGCTGGAAACGCCGGGCAGCACCGTGTACGGCAGACCCGCGTCGTCCAATGCGCGGCAGAGTGCCGCCGCGCCGGAGTAGAAGCCCGTGTCGCCGCTGAAAGCCACCGCGGCCTCCGCGCAATCTGTCTGCCGCAGCAATGCGCAAATTTCGTCCGTTTTATAGAGGGCTGCGCGTTTTGCCGTGCAGCCCTCGGGCAGGTTTTCCAGCAGGCGGCGCGCGCCGATGATCAACTCCGCTCCGCGCAGCGTCTCCAGCCCCGCCGCTGTCAGGCTGCTGGGCGCTCCGCTGCCCATGCCCACCAATGTGATCTTCATAAAAGCTCCCTGCATCGCTGTAAAATTGTGTCAGCGGTCTCGCCCTCGTCGTCCGGGCGGCGCAGCACAATGAGCTGCACACCGCACCGGGCGGCGGCCTCGGCTTTTTCGGCAAAGCCGCCCGCCGCGCCGCCGTCCTTCGTGACCATATAGTCGATATGGAACTGGTGCAGCAGCGCCGCATTTAATTCTTTCGTAAAAGGCCCCTGCATCGCAAGGATATTGCGGTGCGGAACGCCCGCTGCCTCGCATGCTGCGATACCTGCCAGCGTCGGCAGAACGCGCGGGTAGAGCCGCGCCGGGTCGAGCGCTGCGAAGGCGGGCAGCTCCTTGGCACCTGTCGCCAGCAGGACGCGCCCCGGTCTGTCTGCCAGATACGCGGCGGCCCGGGCGGCATCGGCCAGCACCACACTGCCCGTGGGCAGGGGGCTGGCGGGGCGCAGCAGACGGTGATATTCAACTCCCGCCGCCGCTGCCGCCGCACGGATATTGCGCGTTGCCTCGGCGGCATACGGGTGGGTCGCGTCAACGCAGAGCGCCGCACCGCGCAGCAGCGCCGTCATTCCTTCGGCGTCCAGCCGCCCGGTGCGCACCGTGATGCCGTCGGCGCAGCCCTGTTCCTCGGCCCCCAGCTCTGTTGCCACACAGACCGTGACCGCCGCGCCGAGCGCCGCCAGCGCGCGGGAGAAGCTGCGCCCCTCCGTTGTACCGCTGAAAACCACCACATTCATACGCCGCGATACCCCCTTGGCGTAACCATTCTGCCATGTAAAATCTGCGTTGCAGCGTTGCCGACAAAGACCGTTGTGAACATATCCACGGCGGTGTCCTCCAGTTCGGCCAGCGTCAGCAGCCGTGCGGTCTGGCCGTCACGGCCAATGCAGCGCACCAGCCCGCAGACCGTGTCCGGGCCCTTGCCATTGTCCCGCATAATGCGAACGGCCTTTTGCAGGTAGTCGGCGCGGCCTTTGGACGACGGGTTGTAGAGCGCCAGACAGAAATCCCCCGCCGCGGCGCAGGCCAGCCGCTTTTCTATGACGGCCCACGGCGTCAGCCGGTCCGACAACGAAATCACGCAAAAATCGTGTGCCAACGGCGCACCCAGCACCGCGGCCCCGCTCAAAGCGGCAGTCAGGCCGGGCACGATCTCGACCTCTACCTCCGGGCAGTGCTCCGCAAGCTCCAACAGCGGGCTGGCCATGCCGTAGACCCCGGCGTCACCGGAGCAGACGAGCGCCACCGTCTTGCCGTCCTTTGCCGTTTCCAGCGCCCAACGGCAGCGGTCAAGCTCCCGCGTCATGCCGGTAGCGTAGACCTCTTTATCCGGGTAAAGCGGACGCACAAGGTCGATGTAGACCGTGTAGCCGCACAGCACGTCGGCGGCCTGCAGGGCGGTCTGCGCCTGGGCGGTCAAATACTGCGCACCGCCCGGGCCGAGGCCCACCACATACACAAGACTACGGTTCATCATTTTTCCATCTCCAATCCGGGGCAAAGGGGGCCAGCGCCACGGCAAGGGTCACGCCGTCCCGCGCCCACTTCGGGATGAACAGCACCCCGTCTGCAGCCAGCACCGCCGCGCGTTCACAGACATTGTCCACGCCCGTGATGCTCTGCACAAAGCCGGATGACGTAAAGCGGCCTTTAGCCGTGCGCAGGGCAGCGGCGGTATAAAAGTCCATCTTCCAGTCGTGCGCCTGGCAGAACGCCGCCAGACCCGGCTCATCCTTTTTCAAGTCAATGCTGGCTGCGCGGACAATGCCCTGCGGGGCAAAATGGTGCTCCGCGCAGAAGGCCGCAAAGGCTGTTTCCAACTTTTCCGCCGTCGTGCCGCGCTTGCAGCCGACACCTAACACCGCAATGCGGGGGATCAGGTGCAGCGCCTCACCCGTCGGGGTCAGCGTCAGCGCAAAATCTGCGCGGTCAGCGGCGGCGGCAGGCTCCACACCCGCGGGCGGCGTGCCGGAAACAGCCCAGTCGGCGGCATAGCAAACGCTCTGCCCGGCCAGCAGTGCCCCGCTCACGTAGCGGATGCGCTCCGGCTCGGCCACGGCGCAGTTCTGGCGCTTGGCCCACTCGTCCACGGCAAAAACGCCGCGTCCGTCGGTGGCCGTCGTGATGACCGGCACGGCATGGCAGACCGCCGCCAGCCGCTGCGCCAGCTCGTTTGCGCCGCCCAGATGCCCCGACAGCAGCGGAATGGCGAACTGCCCACCCTCATCCAGCACAACGACGGCGGGGTCTGCAGTCTTGCTGCGGCAGTGTGGCGCGATGGCCCGCACTGCGATCCCGGCAGCTCCTACAAAAATCAGTGCGTCGTTTTGTGCAAACTGCGCAGCGGTCCAATCGGTCAGGCGGACGCCGTCCGCACCGCCGCGGGCCACGCTGCCGGGGCAGGCTGCCGCCAGCTGCTGCGCCAGCGCCAGTCCCCGCGCCGTGAACGCAATGTACGCGCAGGTCATCGGTCCGTCCCCCGTCGGAACTCCGTTGTGAACGCCGGGTCATACAGCTTGCTGCGGTCATACTGTGCGGCCAAAAAGTCCCCGACAACGATGAGCGCCGTCTTGGTGATGCCCGCCGCGCGGGTGCTTTCAGCCAGCGTTCCGACGGTGCAATGTACAATTTTTTGTTCCGGCCACGTTGCCTTGTAGACAACGGCGGCAGGGGTCGCGGCGGTGTACGCGCCCTGCAGAAGCGCGTCCTGCACCCTGTCGATCAGGCCGATGGAGAGGAAAATGACCATCGTCGCCCCGTGGGCGGCCAGCGCGGCCAGCCGCTCACCTTCGGGCACAGGGGTACGGCCCTCCATGCGGGTGATGATGACGGTCTGGCTGACGCCGGGCAGTGTGTACTCGGCGTTCAGTGCCGCCGCCGCACCGCAGAAGCTCGACACGCCGGGCGTATCGTCGTAGGCGATGCCCATGGCGTCCAGCGCGTCCATCTGTTCCCGGATCGCGCCGTACAGGCAGGGGTCGCCCGTGTGCAGGCGCACGGTGGTTTTGTGCGCTGCTTCGTTTTCTTTCATGACGGCAAGCACCTGCTCCAGCGTCATCTCGGCGCTGTTACAGATGGTGCAGTCCGGCCCCGCCAGCCCCAGCAGCGCCGGGTTGACCAGGCTGCCCGCGTAGATGATGCAGTCCGCTGTTTGCAGCAGGGCCGCGCCGCGCCGGGTAATCAGGTCCGGTGCGCCGGGACCGGCCCCCACAAAATGTACCATGTCAGGCTTCCTTCCACAATTTCAACAGTGTATCGGCAGTTTTTGTCTGCCCCAGCGGGCCGTTCCGGTTTGAGAACAGCACCGCGCCGACCTTGAACGCCCCCGCCGCGCGGCGGTCCAGATGCAGCTGGACCGCTGTGAGCAGGCTGGCCATGACCGGCTCCCGCAGCTGCGCGGCATCCAGAATGTCCAGACAGGCGTCTGTCGTGGCGGCGTCCATCAGGGCGCGGCAGGTCGCCGCGTCCGCGCCGCAAAGCGCCGCATGGGCGCAAAACAGTTCAGTGCGGCAGTCGGCACAGCGGGAGTGGGTGTTCATGATGCCGCCCGCCAGCTTGACGAGCTTGCCCACATGCCCGACGAGCAGCACCTCCGCGAAGTGCTCCGCCGCTGCCATATCCAGCGCCTCGCCGATGAAATTTGAGATTTTGACGACAGGGATCTCGTGCAGCGCGGGGTAGTTGGCGGCCAGGTAGTCCAGCCCATAGTTGCCGGGGGCTAAAATCAGGCGGCGGCTTTTCAACGCTGCCTGGTGGATTTCGATTTGCAGCGTATCCAGAAGTGCCTGCTGGCTCATCGGCTCCACAATGCCGCTGGTGCCCAGCACCGACAGGCCGCCCTCGACCCCCAGATGCGGGTTGAAGGTGCGTTTGGCCGCAGCCTCGCCGCCTTCGATGGAGATGATCACCGCGAACCCGCCGCCGTAGCCGACGGCGTCCGCCTCCCGCAAAAGTGCCTCGGTTATCATCTGCCGCGGCACACGGTTGATGGCTGCCGCGCCGACGGGCTGGTCGAGGCCGGGCTTTGTCACACGGCCCACCCCCGCCCCGCCGTCAATCGTAACGGTGCGCGGCGCGTCGGGCAGCAGTGTGACCGCGGCAATGACCGGCAGACCCGTCGTGGCGTCGATGTCGTCGCCGCCGTCCTTGACGATGGCGCACGCGGCCCCGTCTGCCGTCAGGCGGCAGAACTGCGGTGCGACCTCCACGACGATGCCCTTGGGCGTGCGCAGACCAACGCTTTCCGGCGCGTGGCCGGTCAGCAGCAGCCGCGCCGCGCCCGCCGCCCCCAGCGCCGCGCAGGTGCCGGTGGTGTAGCCGCAGCGCAGTAAACGCTGCCCGCTGCGGATGTAGTGCTCAAATTGGGGCTTCGGCTTTGCGCCGCTCCCAGCAAACAGCACCGCGTATTGGTCGGTGCTCAGTCCAAACAGCGCACAGATATTGTCCTGTGCAAAGGCGTCCTGCGGTGCCAGCACAGCGGACACGCCTGACGGCGCAACGCAGACAACGGCGTCGGCCAGCCTTTGGGCCAGCTCCAGCTCATGCAGCGTCACGATGACAGCCACATTCTTCTCATGCGCCAGCACTTGCAGGATGTCCATGAGCTCCGCCTTGCCCTTTACGTCCAAAAACGACGTTGGCTCGTCCAGAAGCAAAATTTCCGGCTGTTGGCAGACCGCGCGGGCCAGCAGCACGCGCTGGCGCTGGCCGTCGCTGATCCTGGCAAAATCGCGGTCCGCCAGCTCCTCCGCCCGGACAAGGCACAGGGCGTCATGCACCTGCTGCCGGTCGGCATCGGACAAAATGCCCAGCCGCCCGGTGTAGGGGTAGCGCCCGGCGGCGGCGACCTCAAAGCAGGACGTCAGCTCGGTGCGGGCCGTGTGGGGCAGCATCAGCGCCAGCTTGCGCGCCCGGGCGTTGGGGGTGTAGGCCGTCAGGTCTTGCCCGTCCAGCAGCACCGCGCCGCCCTGCGCCGCCAGCTGCCCGGCCAGCGTTTTTAAAAGGGTGGATTTGCCCGCGCCGTTCGGACCGATGAGCGCCAGAATTTTGCCGCGCTCGGCGTGCAGGGCAATGTCCCGCAGCAGCGGCGCACCGTAGCCGACGGCGAGATTTTGCGTTTCACAACAGCTCATACCGTGCCCTCCCCGCTGTGGCGGCGCACAAGCAGCCAGATGACCACCGGCGCACCGAACACCGCTGTGACCGAGCTGATGGACAGCTCGGTGGGTGCAAACAGGCTGCGGGCGATCAGGTCGCACAGCAGGCAGAATGCCGCGCCGCCCAGTGCGCAGCCCGGCAGCACCCGCAGCGGTTTTGCACTGCCCAGCGTATGTTTTACCAGATGCGGCACCGCAATGCCGACGAAGGAGATCGGTCCTGCAAATGCCGTGACGCAGGCCGCCAGCAGGCTTGACAGCAGCACAAGCACCACGGAAAACGCCCGCACCGGCACGCCGACGCTGGCGGCGTAGCTTTCGCCCAGCTGGTAGGCAGCCATCGGCTTGGAGAGCAAAAACGCGGCGGCCAGGCAGGGCAGAACGATGGCCGCCGCCGTGGCGACATTGCCCCAGGTCATGCCGGAGAAGCTGCCCATCGACCAGTTGTGCAGGTTGACGATGTTGGAATCCTGCGCGAAGGCGACGACAATATCGGTGACGGCCGAGCAGATGTAGCCGATCATGACGCCGCAGATAACCAAAATGCTCATCTGCTGCACGCGGCGCGCCACGGCCAGCACAAACAGCATGGCCGCCATGGCCCCGGCAAACGCCGCCAGAATCAGCGTCAGTGAGCCGGTGAGCAGACCGCGGTTCAAAAAGACGACCATCGTCAGCGCCACAGCCAGCTTGGCCCCGCTGGAAATGCCCATGACGAACGGTCCGGCAATCGGGTTGGCAAAAAACGTTTGCAGCAGATACCCGGCCACCGAGAGCGCCGCCCCCAGCAGCACGACCATGACGGCGCGCGGCAGGCGCAGCTGCAGCAGGATGTCAGCCGCCAGCGCGTTTGTGCGGCGGCCCAGCAGGGCCGCCGCGATGTCCGCCGGGGAGAGCGCAATGCTGCCCCAGAACAGGTTGAGCGCAAACAGCGCCAGCAGGGCCGCCGCCATGGCGAGGTATGCAATTGTCATGCGTTTGGAGGTGTGCATGCGTGGTTCCCTTTGCGGCGGGCGACAATGGTGCGGGCGGATAGGGAATCCGACCCTACGGATGCGCCACGGTTTTGTGCGCCCGTTTTTGCCACCTCGTTAAATTTTCAGTGCAGCTTCGTCAAAAAAGTTAATTCACTGTCGTCAGGGTCATCCTCGGTGAACACCCTGTTCATATCCAGGATCAGCTCCGGCAGCTCCATGCTCTGCTGGAAAAGGCTCTGCGACGTACACCAGACGCTGCCGCTTTGCACGGCCTTGAAGTCCGCCAGCATCGGACATTTGGCGAGCAGCTCATCCATTGTGCGCAGCTCGCCCTCAATCGTGCTGTTGTAGAGCAGCACATCGGCGTCACGCGCCCCGGCGTAGAAATCCTCGAGCGAGATATTGACAGTCGCCAGATTGTTGCCGCTGTCGGTCAGGTCTGCAAAGACGTAGCTGCCGCCCGCCAGCCCGATCATCTTGGCGACGTAATCGCCGCCCTTGCGCACCGTGGCGAGATTGTTTGAGGTGATGGAGAAGAACGCCGCAGTCTTGCCGGTGGGTTCCTCGTCCAGCAGCGGTGCAATGCGCTGCACAGCGTCATCAAAAACGCGCTCGGCCTCCTCGGTTCTGCCCAGCAGGATGCCGTACAGCTTGACCCATTCCATCCGGGCCAGCGGGTCACTCTCGTAGCTCGAGCGCTCGACGAGGACCGGCACGCCAAATTTTTCGAGCTGCTCTTTCACCTCGGGCGTGTGGTAGATCATTGTGTTCTCGATGGCAAGGCCGCAGTCGGCGGACAGGATCGTCTCGTAATCGGGTGCGCTGTATTTGCCCGCGTAGGCGATCTCGCCCTGCTCCATGGCGGTGCGGGCCGCGTCGAGGTACCAGTTTTCGGCCTGCGTGCCGGACAGCGCCACAGCCCCCAGCCCGCCAATGCTGATGATGGGGTCCATCGCGGACGACGACACAAGGTAGATATTTTGGATAGGCTGCTGCAAAACGGTGATGTTTGCGTCCAGATTGGCGGGCGCAGCGACCCCCTCCGGCACGACGAGATAGCGGCTGCCGTCAATCGTGATGAGGTCATAGCCGCCCGCGCACACATCCACCGTGAACTGCTTCGCATATTCCAGCGGATAGCGGTTTTCTATCGTCAATGCGTCCGTTTGCGCGGGAGCCTGGGATGCAGCCGCGCAGCCTGCCAGCAGCAGGGCGGGCAGGGCAAAAGCTGCCGCGCGCCTCATTCGGCGGCGGCCAGCGTCGCGCTGTCAAAGGTCAGGGTATAGTCGATCTCGTGCGGGGTGCTCATGGCGACGGTGTCCGCCGTGACGGCCAGCGCGGTATCCAGCGCGGCAACGGGGATCTCAAACGTCGAGTTGCCGTCGGTATTGACGGGCAGGTACTTTTCGCCGTCGACGAGCATATAGTCATAGTTCGGGCTGCTCCAGACGATGGTCGCGGTCATAATGCCGTCGGCCACAGTCAGCGCGGCGGGGCTTTCGACGGTGGCGCGTCCGCTGCCGCCCTCCAGCGTCACAGCGCAGGTATAGCTGCCGTCGGCGGGGATCTCGACGGCTGCCGCAGCCGCATCCTCTGCCGCAGGCTCGGCATCGGAGACGCTGACCGTATGGTCATACCAGGTGCCCTTGGTGCCCAGAATGGCCAGCTGGAAATCAGCATCGACAGCCGCAACGGGGATGTCAAAGCCGTATACTTCGTCGCTGGTGCCGTCGGAGTAGGTCACCGTGTCAACGGTAGGCTGCAGCCAGTCGCTCTCGTGGGCGGGGGCGTCGGCGGCCATGCCCGGATACAGGTTGACGATCTTCTGGGACTGCAGACTGACGTGGAAGGTCATCGTGCCGTTTTCCACCGTCAGCGTGCCCATGCCGTCCACGGCTTCGTTGGCGTGGAACATGCTGCTGTCGGTGTTGAACTTAGCGGTGTATACGCCGCCCGGCAGCGCGGCAGCGGGGGCCGGGGTCTCCGCCGGGGCCGCGGTGGCGGCAGGAGCGGTTTCTTCCGTGGAGACCGCCTCGGACGTGCTCTCGGCGGTGGACGCTGCGGACGCACCGCAGCCCGCCAGCAGCAGGGCAGCGAGAGTCAGGGATGCGAGTTGGAGCTTTTTCATGCTTTCCTTACCTCATTCTATACATATTTATCAGGCAATAGTGGGAGGCAGCGCGGGCGGATATGGAATCCGCCCCTACAGCGTGGCGCGGCGGCCAGAGGGCCGGCCGCCCTACAGGGCATCACATCGGACGCAGGCCGGACATGCCCGGCCCCTGCCGTGCTTTCCCAAAAACCAAAAAACTGCCCGGAGCTTACCCTCCGGGCAGAATGGGTCTTTCTCAGCCGTTCAGGGAATCGATGGCGGCCCCGGCGTGGTCAACGTAGAGCTGCTGGATGTCGCCGATCTCGCCCAGACCTGCGATCTGGGTGTCGACGCTCTCAAAGCAGTCGGCGGCGTTGAACTGGCTCAGCCAGGAATCGTCCTCGGCACCGGCCATGTCGTTGTTGGCGTGGTCACCGGCAACGACCATCAGCGGGCGCAGGATGACCTTGGTGTAACCGGCCTCCTTGACCTTCTCGATAACGGCATCGCAGGCGGTGTCCTCGGGCTCACCCTCGACGGTGCCGATAAAGACGTTGTCATAGCTCAGCGTCTGCATCGCGGTCTGCATCTGGCTGTAGCTGACCTTGGCGGTGTGGGACGTGCCGTGGCCCATAAAGACAAAGGCGGTGCCGTCCGCAGCGGCGGCAGCGGCGTCGTCATATCCGGCGGTCTTGACGGCCTCGGCGGTGATGGCGGCGGCTACGGCCTCCTTGTCGGCGTTGATGACGGTGGCATTTTCGCCGACCTCGCCCAGCAGGGGTTCGGCAATGGCAACGCTGTCGAACTTGTCCCTGTACTGCTCAACCGCCTCACACATCTCGTCGTACTCGGCGCCGTGCATCAGGTGCGTAGGCTGGACAACCAGATTCTTGACGCCGTTGGCAACGGCACGGTCAAGCGCCTGGTCCATGTTGTCGATCTTCTCGCCGTCGCGGGCCTGAACGTGGTTGATGATGATCTGCGCGGTGAAGGCGCGGCGGACGCTCCAATCCGGGTAGGCGGCCTGCAGGGCGTCCTCGATGCCCTTGATGTCAGCGGCGCGGCTGCCGTTGAAGGAGGTGCCGAAGCTGACGACCAGCAGCTCATTCTCGCCGATGTCGTCGGCATTGCGCGGGTCGTCCTTGCCGGCGTCGCCGGTGTCGCGGCCAAAGTAGTCGGGGTCTGCGTTCTCACCCTCGACCAGCTCCTTCTGGGTGTCGGTCAGGGCATCCCAGGCAGCCTTGGCGGCCTCGCACTGGGCATCGGTGTCGGCGCTGCGCTCCTGCACATAGATGGCGTCGATCAAATCGGCGCAGTTCTTGGCGGCCACTTCGTCTGCATCTCCCTCGTCTGCGGTCTTTTCTGCATCTTCTGCGGTGCTTTCTGCGGCGCTTTCGCCGGCGACGGTGCTCGCGGCAGCGCTGTCAGTGCTCGCGGCGGTGCTGCCGCAGCCGACCAGCAGGGCGGCGGACAGTGCTGCGGCCATGGCGACGGCGGCAGCTTTTCTGTAGGTGATCCTTCTCATGTGTTTTTGCTTCCTTTCCTTGTTTAAAGCCTGGAGACAGTACGGGAGAGAACAGCAGGGCACACGGAAATTGACCCCGTAAAAAACGAGGTCTTTTGCGTGCAGAATGGCAACACAAAAGACCCCGTATTTTAAGCAGGTGCTTTGCGGTACAACCAATTCCTCGTGATCTGGGGCGGTGCGCCCCCGTACCCGGCAGCAGGCAGGTTTCCTGGCTGAAAGCTCAACGCCTGCCGCCGCCTTCCCGGGTCAAAACCCAGTGACCGGTGCAAATGCACCCTGGCGGCAGGCTCCCTTATCACAGTGACGAGATCGTGCGGGATTTGCACCCGCTTCCCTTTTACCCTTTCCCATGCGCCGAACGGCGGCATAAAAAGGCACCTGCTGTCGTATTCAGTTTTACGGTGTAAAGTATAACACAATGCGGTGAGAAACGCAAGAGTGCGTCGGTTTCAATTTTGCCTTTATACGCTTTATACGATTGTGAACTGGCACGCCCGCATGGCGTCCAGCGCCGTTTGGTGGGACTGGGGCGTGACCCCGGCGCAGCAGTCGGACAGGATTTCGATTTCCGTCTCCGGGAAGGCCGCGCGCAGCACCATGGCGTTGCTGATGACGCAGATGTCGGTGCAGTAGCCGTAGATGACGATCTTTTCAATGTCGTCCACGGCCTTGTTGTGGGCCATCAGCTCGTCGAGGATCTCGCTCGGCAGCATATAGCTGCCGAAGGTGGGCTTGTTGACGATGTGGCAGACCTCGGGCTCGGTACCGTCCAGCGCGTTCTCCAGCTCGGGCGCAAAGTTCCAGCCGTCCTCGCCCTCGATGCAGTGCTCCACAGGCAGGTGGCGTCCCTCCCGCGTGGCAAGGTAGTTGTCGGGGTGGGTGTCCCGCGTCAGGAACAGCCAGTGCCCGGCCCGGGCATGGGCCTTAACGGTCTCGGCCAGGTGGGCCACGTTGGCCTGTGCCTGGGGGTTCGCCAGCGCACCCGTGATAAAGTCCTTTTGTACGTCCACAACAATATCCAGAATCATAGCGACAGCTCCTGTTTTTATAGTTTGCTATAGTTTGCTACCAGTATACCGCAGACGGTGCGCGGTGTAAAGTGCGCGTTTCGCTGGCCGCAGGGGTGCGGATGTGGTATAATGGAAGAAAAAGTTCAGGAGGCCCTTCATGACTCCGCGTGAAGCGTTAAAACGATATTTCGGCTACGACTCCTTCCGCCCCGGGCAGGAGGAGATCGTCAGCGCCCTTCTGGCCGGGCGGGACGCGCTGGCCATCATGCCCACCGGCGCGGGCAAGTCGCTCTGCTATCAGGTCCCTGCCCTGCTGCTGCCGGGGCTGACGCTCGTCATCTCGCCGCTGATCTCGCTGATGCAGGACCAGGTCAAGGGGCTGAACGCAGCGGGCATCCATGCGGCATTTATCAACTCGTCGCTGACCGAAACACAGATCGCCCGCGCGCTGGACCTGGCCGCCGAGGGCAGCTACAAGCTCGTCTACGTCGCGCCCGAACGCCTGGAAAGCCCGGTGTTCCGCAGCTTTGCCGCGGGGGCGGACATCTCGATGGTCACGGTGGATGAGGCGCACTGCATCAGCCAGTGGGGACAGGATTTCCGCCCGAGCTACTTAAAGATCCTCGACTTCATCGACAGTCTGCCCCGCCGCCCCATCGTGTCGGCGTTCACGGCCACAGCCACGCGGGAGGTCAAGGACGACATTGTCTGCACGCTGCGGCTCCACGACCCAAAGGTGCTTGTGACCGGCTTTGACCGGCCCAACCTCTACTTTCAGGTCGAGCGCACCCGCCGCAAGGACGATTTTGTCATCCAATATCTGCGCGGCCACCCCGGCGAGAGCGGCATCATCTACTGCGCCACCCGCAAGAATGTGGACAAGCTGCAGGAGCTTCTGACCGAATACGGCTTTGCGGCCACAAAGTACCACGCGGGCCTGCCCGCCGAAGCACGCCGCAAAAATCAGAATGACTTCATCTACGACACCGCGCCGGTCATTGTGGCGACGAACGCCTTTGGCATGGGCATTGACAAGTCCAACGTGCGTTTCGTGCTGCACTACAACATGCCCCAGAGCATGGAGAATTATTACCAGGAGGCGGGCCGTGCCGGGCGTGACGGGCTGCCGTCGCAGTGCGTGCTGCTTTTTTCGGCGCAGGATGTCATCATCAACAAATTCCTGCTGGACAAAAAGGATTTTGCCGAGATGGACGACGAGGAGGCCGACCTTTTGCGCCAGCGCGACCTGCAGCGCCTGCAGACGATGGAGCGCTACTGCCAGACGACGGAGTGCCTGCGCAACTACATTCTGGCCTATTTCGGCGAGCATCCCACCGCGCCGTGCGGCAACTGCGGCAGCTGCAGCAACGATTTTGACGAGGTCGATATGACCGACGCCGCCAAGTGGATGATCAACTGCGTGGCCGAGCTGCGCGGGCGGTACGGCAAAGCGATTTTGTTCGGCACTTTACAAGGCGCAAACCGTGCGCGTCTGCGGGAGCTGGGAGCCGAGCGCTTCAAGAGCTACGGCCGGATGAAGGACACCCCGCGCGAGACGCTGGAACGCCTGCTGGCCCAGCTGCTGGAGGATGGATATTTGGTGCAGAGCGACGACCAGTACGCCGTGCTGCACATCGGGGATATTGCCCCGCTGAAGGCCGGCGGGCAGGTGCTGGTCAAGCTGCCGCCGCAGCGTGAGCCGGAGCAGGCCCGCGCACCGAAGCCGAAGCGCCGCAGCCCGATGGACGCGCTGACGAGCGCCGGACTGGAGCTGTTCAACCAGCTGCGCCAGCTGCGGTTCGACACCGCCCAGCGCGAGGGACTGCCGCCCTACGTCGTGTTCGGTGACAAGTCGCTGGTGGATATGTGCCTGCGCGCGCCGCGCCGCGCGGAGGATATGCTGGGCATCTACGGCATGGGTGAGCGCAAGTATGAAAAGTACGGTTCCGCGTTCTTTGCGGTCATTGACGCCTACCGCGCCGACCACCCCGACGCCGTTTTGAGCCTGGACCCGCCCGCACCGGAGCCGGAAAAGCCGCTGCCGTCCGAGAAGAAGAAAAAGCCGCCGAAGGCCGAGCGCCCCGCGTTTTACCTGACGGCGGAGGACGCGCGCAGCTTCAACTATCAGGACAGCTATACCGGCGCGGAGCTGAAGGCCGCGCTGATCGAGGCCGCCGGTGACCCGGATGTGAAGGCACCGACCATCAAGGAGATCGACGAGTGGCTGCTGGCGCAGCGGCTCATCGGCATGGAGCGTCTGCCGACGAAGGGCTTTTACTACGTGCCGACCCCTGCCGGTGTGGACGCCGGTCTGCGCAGTGAGGACAAGGTCAGCGCCCGCGGCACGCCGTATTCAGTGCTGCTGTTTACGCCGGAGGCGCAGCGGATGGTGGTGGAGCACTTTGTAAAACCGGACTAACCACAAACCGGCAGGTCCCTGCTTTCGCACACGGCCACGGCGGCATGTGGGCATGCCGCCCTACGTTCCACTTTCCCCGTTATACGTAGGGCGGGGTGCCCACACCCCGCCGCCAGTTCGCGGCATCTGCCGCTAATGAGTTTACACGCTCTTTTCGTCAACCTGCCCGTTCTTTCGTCAATTCTTTGTCATATTCGTCGATTGCGGATTTTTTGACACGGTGTTAAAATGTTAGCAGAGGCCGTATACCAATTTATAAGGAGCACCCCATGGACAACGTGAAAATTCTCGAGGTCAAGCAGAGCATCTTTGCCTCCAACGACGAACAGGCCGCCGCGCTGCGGGCCGAGCTGAAGCAGGAAAAAATTTTTCTGCTGAATTTAATGAGCGCGCCGGGGTCCGGCAAAACCACGACACTGCGCCGCACGATTGCTGCGCTGCAAAATGAGCTGCGCATCGGCGTGATGGAGGCCGACATCGACTCCGACGTGGACGCCCGCGCCATTGCCGAGACCGGCGCCAAGGCCATTCAGCTGCACACCGGCGGCATGTGCCATCTGGACGCCGAGATGACCCGGCAGGGACTGGCCGGGCTGGGCACCGAGGGTCTCGATTTGGTGATTCTGGAAAACGTCGGCAACCTTGTCTGCCCTGCCGAGTTCGACACCGGCGCGGTGAAGAACGCCATGATTTTGTCGGTTCCCGAGGGTCACGACAAGCCGCTGAAATATCCGCTGATGTTCCAGGTCTGCGACGTCGTTCTTGTCAACAAGATCGACGTGCTGCCGTATTTTGACTTTGACATGGACAAATGCCGCGAGTATGTGGCCCTGCGCAACCCGAACGCAAGGGTCATTCCGATCTGCGCCCGGACGGGCGAGGGCCTTGACGAATGGGCCGATTGGCTAAAAGAGCAGGTCAGGGCGTGGCAACGCTAAAGGCTTCCCCCGCGGGGGAAGCTGTCACCGAAGGTGACTGATGAGGGCAGACCTACCGGCAGCAACCCGTTCACGGGCAGCAATGGCACACCTTCCCCTCATCCGGCCCTGCGGGGCCACCTTCAGTCTTCGCGCTAAGAGCCGCCTGCGGCGGTTGCGCT
>ERZ772876.2450-NODE-2450-length-15490-cov-4.414772_pt1 | contig 15490 bp, 11 predicted proteins | sample MGYA00580584_ERZ772876 | MGnify/ENA primary metagenome ERZ772876 (study PRJEB29015, sample SAMEA2737728) | human gut metagenome | biome: human gut; feature: human-associated habitat; material: faeces | place: China | collected 2012 ... | reverse complement strand
TGTTGGGGTTATCGTTATTATAGTACTTGATGACCGGCCTGTCCAGACTGTCGTATTTGTAGTTCACCCGCTGCCCGTTCCCGTACAGCGCCGACGTCAACCGGTTCCGGCTGTCGTAGCTGTTGCTCGTCAGCGTCTTCGACGTGCTAAAGGCGTATGACCGCTCGCAGGTGTAAACCAACTGCGGGCGGTCTTCCTAAAGACACAGTGGCTATCAGCCATATAGTGACAGTTTCAGTTGGTAATATACGCCTTTATCAACTAGGGCTAAAACAAATGGAAATCATCTTAAGCTTCGTCAAAGGAATCAAAACCTTCCGTCCAACTTGCGTGATCAATCTCCCACTTGCTAATACAGAACTCGCCAGGTTTCTGCTTAAAAAAAGGATGTCTTTTAAACCTTTTTAGTGCTTCAGTTGCCTTAGCCTTTGTTGAATAAACTGCAATATCCGTAACTATATCACAGTCTTTAAAGCAATTATAGTATTCATGTGTTAGCCTATATACGAACACTTAATCATCTCCCACAAAATCAAAGTCATCGAAATCAATTGAACGTTCTTCAATGATAAATCCTTCAGGATAGTCTTTAAATCCACTCACACTTTTAAGTTGTTCAACCGTTTTTTTTGCCTTTTCTTTAGACGAAAAGAAGCCTATTAATTTTACATCATAGATATTAGCCTCTTTTTTTGATTCCAACAAGCGAGAGTGAGTAAGTGAATAAATATAGTTCATAACAACACCTTAATTAACAAAGAAATTTATAATAGATTCCGTTTAGCCAGCCAAATCCATTACCAGTAGTATCTAACACATATACATTACCGCCCTCATCAATGATAACATTGTCATCATTTTCATCAGAGCTTCCTTTTACGAACGGCATAATGCCAAGGGAACGAGTTAGCCATTTCTTGATCTTGTTAAACTCTGTACCCGGTCCCTTACCCCATTTCCCAGGACCATATTTTTTATTTAAAATTCTTCTTGCATTTTCTTCAGCTGAAAGGTTTGGATCAACCATTCCTTTGTCTACCCAACTTGGTTTATCACTGGATTTTTCTTTACCACTTTTTTTAGATGGCTTAGCAAATTCAACTGAAAAAAGGCCTGTGAAAAAATCGACTATCCCAGACTGTGCGTTTTGAGCCCATTCAACTCCAACTAACGAGAGAATAGCCAATCCGCCAAATACTATGATCTCATCTACAGGGCCGGTCACAGCATCATCGATACCAAACCACTCACCAGTTGGGTCTACATAATTGATGGGGCTGTTTCCACAATAAGCAAAAACGTTCATACCAACTAAGCTTGAAGAATGAATGGATGAATCCGCATTAATAAACCGTCCAACCACCGGATCATAATACCGGCTCTGGAGATAATACAACCCAGATTCTTTGTCGTAATAATACCCTCTGTAGCGGAAGGGGTTGACATTGGCAATATGGCTGGCGTTGCCGGATATGTCGTTGCCCGCGCCGTCGGTGATGGTCAGCGGCTTGCCCCACGCGTCGTAGGTGTACCGGGCCAGCATGTTGCCATAACCGTCGGTGATCCCGATAACATCCCCCTGCCCGTTGAACACATAGTAATACGTGCCCCCGTTGTACAGGAAGGAATACCGCGTCCCCGCCTCGTCGAACATGTACAGCAGGCGGTGGCTGCCCGTGTACTCCCCGTACAGCACCCCGTTGATGACGTGGTAGTTGGTCACCACGCCGCCCACCGTTTTCTTGGTGCGCAGTCCGCTTTCGTCGTACAGGTACGAGGCCGTCACCCCGTTTTTCGTCAGGCTCGCCAGCTCCCGCCCGTTCCGCCACGTCATGGACAGGCCGTCCCGGTAACTCAGCGGGTTGCCGATCCCGTCGTAGGTGATGGTCTGCCCGGCGTAGCTTGTCAGCAGATCCTTCCACGTCCCGTCCGTGTACCCGTAATTCACCGTTTTGACGGCTGTTCCAAGCGCTCCGGTGGTGTAGGCGTACTCCTTCACCGACAGGATATTCCCGCCCGCGTCGTAGGTGTAGACGAAGCTCTTGTTCTGTGCCGCGCTGTCCGCCCGCACCAGCTGGTTCAGCACGTCGTAGTGGTAGGTCTCCTGCAGCACCCCGTTCTTCCGGATGGTTTCGATGTTCCCGTTGTCGTCGTAGGTGTAGGACAGCTTCTCCCCGAAATTGTCCAGGCTCTCCAGCATCGTGGTGGTGCGGTTGTCCTTCACCCCCACATAGGTGTACCGGATCGGCTTGTTCGCCCCGCCCATGGACATCATGGTTTGGGTCTTCCGTCCCAGCCCGTCGTAGGTGTAGGTCTTGTGCAGCCCGCCGTTCTGGCGGACCTCATACACCGCGTCGGTCATCTGGCTGCCGTTCTTGTTCCCGTAGGTGAAGCTGGTTTTCACCTTGCTCGTGCCGCTTCCCAGCAGCAGCTCCAGGGTATAGGCGCTCAGTCGGTTGGTGTTGTTCTCGTAGGTGTGGGACAGCTCCGCCAGGAACGCGCCATTGTCCTCCAGCACCCCCACGTTCCGCCGCACCCGCACCAGCCGCTGGGCCAGATCGTAGGTGTACCGCGTCCGCTGGGTGTTCACCACGTCCTTGTGCAGCCCCACCAGCCCGTTGGCGTTGTACACCGTGTGGTACCCCGCGTTGTTGGGGTTATCGTTATTATAGTACTTGATGACCGGCCTGTCCAGACTGTCGTATTTGTAGTTCACCCGCTGCCCGTTCCCGTACAGCGCCGACGTCAACCGGTTCCGGCTGTCGTAGCAGTTGCTCGTCAGCGTCTTCGACGTGCTCCCGTTCCCCACCGTCACGCTGGTCTGGTTCCCGATCCCGTCGTACCCGAACCCATACTTTACCTGCCGGTTGTTGTGCCAGATGGCGCTCAGCCGGTCCTGCGCGTACTCGTACTCGTTGGACGCGACGCCGCTGGCCACCTTCTTCACCCGATCCGCGTTGTCATAGGTGTAGTCGGTTGTGTTGCCCTTGGGATCCTTCGCTTGCGTCAGCAGCTTGGACGTGTCGCCGTACGTATAGCTGGTGGTTTTCCCCCGCTCGTCCGTTACTGACTCCAGCTTGTTCCCGCTGTCCGTATACTTCGCGTTGGTCTGGATATACGGCTTTTGAGAGAGGATGGTATTCACCTCGATGAAATACCATTTCTGTCCTTCGCTGGTGTCATTGGCATACTGCTGCATCGGGCTGCCGTTTTCCGTATTGGTGGAATTTCCCGGCTGTCCATCCAGCGATTTAGCGTAGCCGGTCACCTTGGTCCGTATGTAGAAGGTGCCGTCCGAATTCCGCAGGATTTTAAACTTCTGCGCATTACTCCCGTTGGCGGTATGCAGCTGTACAACCGCGTTGTTCGCCGTAGAGGCATCTTTTATGTCCAACCGCACCCCCGTATTGACCGTCGGGCATAGTTCGTACACATCGCTTTCGCTGGTGGCAATCAGCTTCCACATCTGGTTGGAATTGCCTGGTGTCCATCTCCAGTTCTTGACCAAGCCCCCCTTTTCGTGGGTAGAGTTATCCATGGAGTTGCCCGAGTAGGCGTTCCGGATATAGTAGGCTTTCCCCGCCGATACGCTGTTGACGAATTTGTCCGAACCCAGGATGCTCTGTCTGGGATTCCCGTACTCGTCGTACAAGAATTCGTATCGCTGGCCATCGGTCGTTTGCGCGTATTCCAGATTTCTCGTGTTAATATTGGTTGTATACAGGAACTTGCTGCCCGTCGGATTGGCCAGCTTTGACAGCTGTTGATTGTTATAGGTAAAGCTGGCCTGCGTATTGGCCAAATCCACGCTGCTCTGCAGGTTGCCGTCCTTGTCGTAGTCGTAGGTCTGGCCGAATTCCTCCTTGTACACATACGGCGCGGTCATGTAGACATCACCCGCGTTATTGTCGTAGCTGATGAAAAATTGAATATAACTATACGGCTTGGAAGCCTTGGCGGTGCCGCTTACAAACTGCCAGTCGTTGATCGCGGGGTTGAACTTCGCCGTCGCATGATTCAACCGGTTTTTATTGCTGTCCAGGAAAAACAAATAGAATTGGTAGACGGGGTTTCGCGTGGCCGATCCGCTGGATTTGCCGTTGCCATCCGTCGCAATGGAAGCGGCTTTAGACCAGCCGCCGAACGTGTACACATCACCCGTTTTGCCGTCTACAGGTATGATGGTGTTAGAGCTGACATTTTGAAACGGGATGCCTGTCATTTTTATGGCGTTCCCGCCCTGTGGTACGCCCGCGCCGCTCCACACACCCCCGGAACTGCTCCAATTGGTACTCCCGTTCTTAAAATTGGTGTTTTCCAGCAGGTTGAAGCTATTGGCGTTCTCCGTTTTTTCGAACTGGAGATCGTCAAACCAGACGGTGCCGATACAGGATTTATCGATGAAGCCGATGAGAATGCGGGCGGTGTATCCCTCTGGAATGAGCGCGGTGACCCGAATGCGCTTCCATTCGTCAACGCCTGTGGAGGTGACGCTCTCCGAGCAGGTCCATCCGGCGTTGGCCCCTGTGCTGGTTTTGGGCTCGATATCCACCACGACGCCCCGGCCGCTGACACTGGTGCCTCCCGTGTTCACATAGGCGGAGAAGGTGTAGAAGCCGGCGGACAGGTTTTTGATGTCCTGTCCCAGCCAAATCTGCCCCGGATTGGAGGCCGTTTGGGTGAACTTGGCGGACTTCTTGCCAATGTGGCCCTTGTTGCTGTCAATGGTTACGGAATTGCTGTTGGCCGCCGCTTTGTAGGTGGTAAAATTCGCGGTATCCCGGTTAAAGGATGGGTTGATGGCCAGATTGGTCACGCTCTGCTGCGTCTTCGACACAGTCAGCAGCTTGTTGTCCTTGCCGTTAAATTTGTCCGGCGCTCCATATTGGTACGCCTGCCCCTGCCCGGTCACGTTGTTCACCACGCCCACCGTCTGCCCGGCGTTGTTGAACTGGTAGGTCACGTTGTCCCCGGTGTTGCTGGTGATGGTGGTCGCGTTGTGCTTGTAGGTGAAGGAATACTTGGTGTTGACCGCCGTGCCCGGGCCATAGGAGATGGAAGCCACCCGCTTGGGGTTGCTGCCTGTGTAGGTGATGGTGGTGACTGTGTTATCCGCCTTATTGGTGATTTTGGTCAGCAGCGCGCCGCTGTAGGCCATCTCCACCACCGCGCCGTCGGGATAGGTGATTTTAATGAGGTTGTTCCCGTCGCAGTTATAGGTGGTCTGCCGGTTGCGGCTATCTTTGATATGGGACAGCCGGGGGCCGTTGTAAAAGAAGGAGTAATTCCGTTTCGTACCGTCGTAGACGGTGTTGATAAAATCCTGCGCGTTATAGGTCACTTGTATAAAGTTCCCGTTTGTGTCGTGGATTTCCGCCAGCTTGCCGCTGGCCCAAAACTGCATTTTCCCGCCGTCTTTGTCGGTGATGATGTATTTGGCGTCGCCGGTGCCGGTGTCCGTCAGGGTGTAACCCAGCCCGTCCTCATCCTTGCCGGAGGCGGTTGCGTTGCCGTTGGCGTCCTTGAAGTAGAAATAATGCTCGGTTCCGTCGGCGTCGAGGAGATAGTATTTGTAACCCCTCGCAAGCAGCTCACCCGTCGTCTTTTCGATGGACATGTTAAAATTGGTGCGCCAATTGGTTCCGCAATAGCCGATGTTGGAGCCGCTGGCATTGTATATGTGGGAAATGGTCACCGGCATGCGGGCGCCGTCGTTGCCGATGTCATCCTCAGTCATGATCAGATTGCCGTTGAAGTTGTTGACAGCCACCGTGCCCCGCCCCGCCGGCAGGGACGTGTACGTCCAATAATCCTCCACGCCCTTGGTGTCGCGGTAGGCGATGAACGCATAAGGGCGGGCAGGCTGATATTGTGTGCTGACATTGGCGGAATAATACTCGGCACAGTTTGGTTTGGTGTTGTCCAGCGTGTTGGCTCTGATTACCACGCCGTTATCGTTCCCGTTTTGATACCAATCCTGTGCCAGCGCGGTTATGTCGAAGGTGTCGTACCGCGCGTTGCCGGACAGCTTTGATTTGTCTGCCACCACATAATCGATAACACGGCTCCAATCGCAAGTGGGCTGTGTGCTCCAGGTGATTTTCGTTTGATCCCATGGCGCCGTGACCCTGTACAGGTTGAGAACATTGTTGGAAACGGTTCTGGCGGCGTCCGACTCCTGATAATAAATCAAGTTCATTTTCGCTTCAATAATCCGGCTGGAAGAGGTGATGCCTTCAGCCTTGGGAAGCTTGATATACGATCGGAACTCTTCTGTGGTGGTTTTGCCATTTGCCGTTACCCTTACGGAACCGGCATTCAGTATATGCGCTTGGGAATAGTTTACAGTAGAGTAGCGGGAATACACACGGGCATCCTGTATCTTTGATACATCCTGCTTTGTCTGTATCGTCGGATCCACCGTCACCGGCCAAACCCGCGCGCTGTCCTCCAGCCAGGCCCTGTCCGGTGTGAGGGTGTAGCGGTAGTGGTTGCCCGTTTTCTTGACCTCGACGGCCACCGCGCTGCTGTACTCCCCGGCCGCGTCGAACATGTAGGGGGAGGCGATGATAAAGGCCGGCTCCTCCGTCCCCTCCGCGTAAAAATGGACGGAGCTGTCCGCCTGTACCTCGGCGCGCAGCCCCTCCGCTTCGATTTTGAAGGAGTAGCTTTTGCGCCCGGTCAGCTTTTTCAGAATAAGGCTTTCCTTGAGCGAGCTGCCCTTCACGTCGTAGGTCAGGCTCGCGCTGTCCAGGGATTCCGGGTAGGTCACGGCCGCGTGCTGCTTTTTCGCCTGCAGCTTTCGCTCGTTTTTCTCCCGCTGCTTGTCCGCCTTGGACGCGGAGGCGCTCAGGCGTGAGATAGACTCACCGGAATCCGCCTGCTGCAGGGCGGCGGAAGCGGTCTGCTGTCCCTCCATGAAAAACCGCAGGGTCTTTCCCTGGTGCTCCACCGTTATGGGCCGGGAGGTGGATGCCTGCTTCGGCAGACGCACCACCAGACTGTTGGCCGTGTTGGTGTAGTAGCCGTCCTTCTCCACCAACGTGTTGTCGATGTCCAGCAGCTTGCCGTCCTGTTCATAATGCACCGGCTCGCTGTAAATCGCCGCCACATAGGAGCCGTCCGACCGGCGGAAATGCTTGACGCCGGGCTCCCGCTTGGTTTCGTCCTCCGCGAGAATGTCCGGCTCCGGCGCGTCCTCCCCCGTCGGATATTCCAAGGAAGCTGCCGTTTCCCCGGAGATGGCGGACGCCTCCGGCTCCGTCCCCGCCGCCAGGGACGTGACGGGCGCCGCTTGGATGGCTAACGCCGCTGTCAGCAATACCGCCAGGCTTCTTTTCCAGATACAACCATGCATAGATACCTCTCCTCGCTCTTGAAATAGATTACAATATTACCAAAAATATGTAATATATAGACAGTATACCATTTATGCCGCAAATTTCAACCTATTTGGCAAATATTCTGTCGAAAAACGAGGAATACTCGCTATCATATCCCAAGTCAAGACCGCCCGCCTAACGGGGGATTTTTTCAAGTATCCAAGTTATTCCAAGTAAAAAAAGCCGCCCCTTTCGGAGCAGCCCTCACACCATCATCTTACATCAGAGAGGGGCGGCGGTCAATGACCAATGAAGAATGGGCGATAGAGATTCAGGCAGGCCGGGCGGGGTATGGGAAGCTATGGGAGCAGGTGCACAAATTCATCCGGCAGCAGGCCCACAGGTATTTCACACTCCATGCCGGAACCTGTACACATGCCGGAGTGGAATTGGATGACCTCCTGCAATGCGGGTTCATGGCGCTGCAAGACGCGGTAAGGGCATACCGGCCTGAATCCGGGTATTCCCTTCTGTCTTATATCAAGTACCCGCTCTTGAAGCATTTTCGGGAGGCCTGCGGCATCCGCACCACCCGCCGCGACCCGCTCAACAACTGCGCTAGTCTGGACAAGCCGGTTGGAGATGAAGGAGAGGCTACACTTGGGGATTTGCAGCCCAGCCAGAGCGCCGCACAGGATATGGAAGCGGTACTCGAGCGAAAGTACATGACGGAGCTGCACGAGGCTATGGAAAAGGCGCTGGACACCCTGGACACGGTGCAGCGTGATACCATCCGGCGGCGCTTCTGGAATGGGGACACTCTGCAAGCCATGGCCAAGGATAACGGCGTTACACCGGAGGTTATACGACAGAGGGAGGCCAAGGCCCTGCGGAGACTGCGGCGCGGGCCGTGCGTAAAGCTGCTGAAACCATTTGTTGACGAGATACGGGCCGGGTATGCCTGGAAGGGAACCGGATGGGGAGCCTGGAACAGCACAGGCGCATCCTCTGTGGAAAAGGCCGTCGAGAAAACCGATGAACTTATAAAGCAGCTCAGCGAGCAGCGGGAGCGGGACAAGGTTCATTTCTGTGCTCTGCTCCATATCACTCCGGAGGAATTCGACCGGCGCTATATCGAACCCCGAGCGGACAAAGAGAAAATCAGCTTTTCAGCAATGAGGCCGCAATGAGAAAGGAGCCTATTTCATGTCAATTTCAAGAATCGAGCAGGAAACCGTTATTCTTTTCAACGAGGCGGAGGCAAACGCCAGTGTCTACACTTACAACGGTACCTTGAAGCGGAAGCTTTCCGGTTTATGCAGCACGCGGCCGGAAGAAGCCCGGCAGACCAAAGATGACGGGCGCGGTGGCCTGACCTTTGAGGTGCCGAAACGCTGGGTGAAGGTGAATGCGGGGCCGGTTTACACCGAGGAGCAGCGGCAAGCCATGAAGGAACGCGCAAGAGCCATTTCCACCTCAAAATCATCGACGGCGGTCGAGTGAAAACCATCTTGTCCGCTCCAGAAATATACTTTCATGCCCTAGCCATTGCCCTATCAGAAATCAAGAAGCTATAGGGCAAATTTAAAGAGTTTACTCACCTCAATTTTGAGGCGTGAATAATAACGGCTATTGATTCGTAGTTACCGCATATCTATTCACAGTACCCACACGGAGGCGAAACATGTATTGCGTTGTGCAGGAAATCCAATTGAAGAAGCCAGCTGCTGGCGGTGAATGTCGGAAATACGAGGTGCAGACAACTTCCATCACAATAGGCGGCCAGACCAAGACCTATTATTCGTACTACCCGAATTATGAAGCCGGAAAGTTTGAGCGGCCACACCGGGAGGCTTATAAAATCAGCGTACATGTAAGCCGCCGGGAGAATGGCAAGGTGAAGAAAAGGCAGTACCCTATAGGCACCGTCGGCTATTACGCCCTCATAGAATGGGGCTTGTATGACTAGACAGGGGCGCCCAGGCTATGGGATTGGACTATCAAGAGGTCTACAAGCTGGTCGAGGGCAAGATGGAACCTATTCTCCAGAGAGTGGAGAGGGAATACCAAACCACTGAAGAATACAAGGCCGTCACCCACCGCCGGCAGATTCAAGCGGCATATCAAAAGGCAAAAGCAGCCTTTGCTAAAAAATACGGTGTGGATGAACGTGAATACGACGTTTGCTATAACGTCTTTGGCGAAGTGATGAATCAGCCATACCTTGACCAGATAATCGAATCTTTCAGGGCGTACCGTAGTTACTACGATTCATCGGGCAGTAACTACGATTGGGGCGGGGCCGGTTCTAAGATTTTTCGTGCTTTTGTGGGGCTTCGTGGCATCCGGCACTTCACTCAACTAAAGCAATCGCCCCCGGGGGGCTTAAAAATCCCTCACGCGCGTGAAAATCGATTCTGTCGTGCATGGCATCGGTATGCCGCCTCGGGAGAGTTTTCGCTTTTTTCAGCCCGGGGGTATCCACAGATCACATTTTTAATCCGGGCTGTTCTTTTTAGGGTGTCAGAAATTTCCGAATACAAAAGCCGCCATCCCGAAGGAAAGCGGCCTCTATCACTTTGCTATGCGAATATCTTTAATCTGCGCGGTGTTGTCCTTCGTGACGTTCTCCAGCGCGGTGACCTTGACCTTGATTTCCTCCACGTCCTCGGCCACCTTGTCCAGCTTCGCAAACTTCTCGTTCATGCCCTGCTGACCCTCACCGAGTAACTGGAGCTGCGTCTTTATGTCGTTTTCCAGCGTTACGTTAATTTTGGTGATTTCCTGCCCTTGATGCTGCTGGGTTTGCTTCATTTCCACAACCTCTGTATATAAAGCCCTGATTTCACTCTGCATCGAGAGAAGTATTTCTTTCAATTCCTGTTCCATCTTCTTCACCCCGCTTTATTAGCATACCACGCCCCCCATGGATTTGCAAGAGGCTATTCTTCGGCTTCCGGCGTGTACAGAATTTCATTGACAGCAGAAAAGGAACGGCAGCTCCTGCAAACTCTTAACTGGTTGACCGATACCCAACTTGTAAACCTGATAACCGCTGTGATGGGCGATACTGCCGAGCATTTGAACATGCTCTCCACTCTCGACAGCGAGCAAGAACGCGGCTGTCTGCAGAAAATCCGCGACGCATCAAATGAGACACGCCCAGATACCTACACCATCACCCCGGCTGGGCTGGCCTATTTGGACAAAACGGAGGCGATCACCAACGGTTAAAGAACTGTTCAAGGCCAGAGGTCTACGCCTTGCTTATCTGACGGAACACAACCGTGAGCGCATTAAGGACATGGGCCTCGGGGATTACCTCCAGTACCCCGCGTTCTGCTTTCGCCCTGACGGCGGCGAGTATTTCACTCTCGGTGTGGAGGACTTGCCTTCTGAGCAGCAAAAATTCATCCTTGCGCATGGTGGTGAAGCCGGGATAGCGGGGATGGTGGAGGCTTTCCGGAATTAAAGCACGTTTGGGCATCCGCGTCGGTCACCTCCAGCCACCCGATCCCATATCCGTGCGAACCGATAGGGTTCAGACTCCAGACCCGCGCCGAAATTTCGAACCATCGGCCTGCCCCCTGCCCTTTTCGCCGTGAACCACACAAACGCTGATGCCCATCTATGGGCCCATCCCCTCATGCATTCAGCCCACCAGTCCCGCGCGTTCCACGCTATCCACGAAGAACCGCTGCAGCGCCAGATACAGCAGCACGAGCGGGGCGATAATCAGCAGCACCGCCGCGCTTTTCAGCGCTAGGATATACATCGGGTTATAGCTCAGTGCGTCGGGAACCCCATAGTCCTTGAGGATCAGGCTGGTCACCTCCGCCACGCTCAAGTATTTAATAGACAGCAGGTTGGCATCGCCCAACAGCATGCCGGATACCACGTTGTCGTTATACACCCAGACAAAGGAAAACAAGGCCACGGTTACAATGGTGGCTGTGGCGTTGGGGATCATAATGCGGGTAAAAATACGGAAATGTCCCGCCCCGTCTACGAAAGCCGCCTCCTCGATCTCTCCGGGCATGTTGCGGAAATTCTGCCGGAAGATATAGATAAACAGCCCATTTTTGATGCCGCTCGCCGTCAGGGACAGCAGATACAGAGGCGCGTAGGTGTTGACCAGGTGCAACGGTTCTCCCCGTATCAGTCGGATAAGCCCCAGTATGTCAAAATCCTTGAAATGCAGATACATGGACGACATGTACAGCTGCGGCGGAACGACAATGGTGAAGATTACCAAGGCAAATAGCAGGTTCCGGCAGGGGATTTCATACCGCCCGAAGCCATACCCCACCATCAGGCAGACAAAGGTCTGCAGACCAGTCACCGTCAGCACCACCGCCAGCGTAGTGGCCAGGCTTTTGCCGTAATCCAGCATACCGGCCGCCAGCGACAGGGTGTCCAGGGACAAATGCTTGGGAAACAGCACCACCGAGCTGTCGCTCATATCCTCCGCCGCCATGAAGGAGCGGGTAAGAATCATCAGCACCGGATTCCATGTCTCTTTTTGCGAAACTTATTCTACCTTATCTATCTTTTCGCAGCAGTAACGACCAAATAACGACCAAAACGCTACTAGTGCCACCGTAATGAAAAAGAAGAAACCCGCAAGAACGTAGTGTTCTTGCGGGTTTCTGGTGGTCGGAGTGATGTGACTTGAACACACGGCCTCTTGGTCCCGAACCAAGCGCTCTACCAAACTGAGCTACACCCCGAAATAATTGATTTAAATTCTGGTTTTTTGAACCCGAAGCGCTTGGTTAAACTCCTTTTAAAGCACTTGGTTCATCCGTTTTGATAGTATAGCATACCCGGCAATAAAATGCAAGCAAAAACGTCGCAAATATGGTGTATGGAGTCATCGAAATTTACGTTATTATATTCATACGCCTTTTCCTTTTGCATAGCGTATTTGTTTTTTCTGATTTTTGTGTAAAATTAATAAACTTGCTAAAGGGCCCTGGGCGGGGCCCTTTAGCAAGTTTGTGTTTATGCAATAGGCGGTGACTCTGGCGGATTGTTAGAGGGGGGCTCTGCCGGCGGTTGTTCTTCCCTTTGCTGGGGATCCAGCGGAACATGCGCTTCTAAAGCAGGATCCTCCACCGAGATCTGGGACGTCGTTCCCTGAACGCTCTCCTCCACGATCGGCTCCTCAGGAAGGGCCGGCACTGTCAAGCGCTCTTTTCTTCTCGTATACAACACCAGAAAAACAAGAAGGGCCAGGGAGATGAGGGAGATGAGGGCGCCGGGGATGAGGCCGCGGGGGAAGAAGGACAACACAATATCGTGTTCACCCTGCGCCACGTCGAAGGCCAGCATGGCCCCCGCGCGCTCGTCCTCCACATCCGTTTCTCCCACGCCGTAGGTGTCCACCTTCACACCGTCCACCGTGACTGTCCAGCCGGCATCATAGGGAATGGAGGTGAAGACCGCGCCGTCCTCCGGCGCCGTCAGTTTTCCGTCGATACGACTGTCGCTGAAGCTGGACACCTGCATGCCGCCGGCGGACAGAGTCTGCATATCCTGCTGCAGCACCGCGTCGTCCATAATGGCCACGTAAATATTGCCGGTGGCCGCCGATTCGGCGCCCACGATAACGCACACCTCATAATCCGTCCCCAAAGTGCCGGCGTCGATGATATACGGCTCGTGAGGGGTAACGGTCCAGCTGTCCCGAGTTTCGCCCGTGTCCTTGTTCCGCACCGAGACGCTGATGTCCTTGGCCGCGCGGCAGTCCACATAGATAAAGCCCTGGCCCTTTTTGGTGACCGGCGCGGTGAAATCGGCCGAAGCGGTATCGCCCACGGGGTTGACTGAAAAATTGTAAATCCCGCCCACGCTGGCCATATCCATGCTGCCTTCGTCCACCTCGATCGCCTGGAACTCATACAGGTCGGCATAATTGCCGGTCATGGCGGAGAGCAGCCCGGACTGAGAGGTGAAGGGGTTCCAGGCGTCGGCCGACCAATCCCGGATACCGGCCTTGACAAAGTAGCCCACCGGCAGCGCCATGGTGTTTTCATAGATATAGAAGCTGCTCGATCCTATCTGCACGCTGTCGATTTTTTTAAGCTGCGGATGGTTGCTGAGATTGACGTTCAGCGCCAGATACTTGATGCCGAACAGGGAATCGACCGGCGCCACAAAGCTGTGGTACAAATAGCTGTTGACTCCGTTGATGGCATAGCCTAGGCTCCCCATAAACTTGGTGGTCTTATAGGAATTGCTGGAGGCAAACACGCTCAGACCCCGGTAATGATACAAGGCGGGATCCACCGTGGTGCGGCGGGGGAGCTTTTCCATACGGTAAAACGCGCCGTCCGACTGGGCGTCCCCGTACCGCTTCATCTTGTCCACCGCCGCACGGCCCGCGGCGGTGATGTCGTTATCCACATAATCGATGTGATCGGTGTAATACTCGTTGCCGTTCAATGTCTTGAAGGTATCGCCAGCCTGGAAGGTCATTTCCGCCGTCACCACCACAAGCAGCAGCGCCACGGCCGTTTTTACACGCAGATGGCGGCGGGAGACGAAGGCGAGGATCCCGACGTACACCGCCACCAGCAGCAGGCTGACATAAATGGAGGTGAAGCCATACGCCTCGTCGCCAAACCGATCCTCGATCATCAGGTAAGCCAGCAGCCCCACAAAGGTGCCGCCGACCTGCTTCAAGGAGATATCCTTCAGGCGGGTCAAGGTTTCAAAGGCGATAAGCAGGAGCACAAAACAATACAGGAAGGAGAAGCGGTAGGGCAGGTCGTTGGGGGCGTGGAGGCCATGCCAAATCAAATCCATCTGGTTGACCACCAGGCTCAGCGCCATGACCGCCAGCAGCCCCAGATAGGCCGCCCGGCGGCGCAAGGGAATCGACCGGGTGGTAGCAAAAACCGGCAGCAGGACAACGGACAGCAGGCCGCAGTACAGATTGGGCAGGTTGCCCGACCGGATGGTGGGAGATGTTTCGTACAGATGCCGGCCCAACAGATTGAAGATATCGAAATTGGCCTTGATATCCGGCAGGGTGCCGCCGGCGGCCGAGGTCTGCCCCAGGGCCATGGCCACCGGGATCAGCAGGAACATGGCCAGGCCGCCGCCCAAAGCGGAGCCGACCACAAAACGAAGGAAGGATTTGGCCTGCCGGCCGGCTTCCCGGCGCTTGCGCAGGAAATAAACCGCGTAGTACAGCACCATGAACAGGCAAATCATGAATCCGATATAATAGTTGGCGTACAGGGCGTACGCCAGGGACAGCACGTAGGTCAGGAATTTCCCCGTGCGCATCATCCGCTCAAATCCCAGGACCACCAGCGGCAGAATCATCACGCAATCCAGCCACATGATGTTCCAGGAATAGGCCAGCAGGTACATCATCATGGAGTACATGATCGCCACGATGCACACGCTCATATCCCGGCGGCGGTAAACATATTGGAGACAGGCGGCGAACAGCGCTGCCGTCAGGGCGTTTTTCAGCAGGGTGATGACCAGCAGAGCCTCGGGCAGCAAATGCTCGGGGAACAGCACCAAAAGCAGGTTGAAGGGGCTGGCCAGATAGTAGGCAAACAGGGGCAGATAGCTGCTTCCCAGGCCCACATGGAAGGAATACAGCGGGCTGCCGCCGTGCAGAAGCATATCCCGCAAATCTGCCAGAAGAGGGGCGTATTGATGGTGCATGTCCACAATCAGGCCGGTTTCCACCCCGACCGGCCACATGCCGAGATACGCGTAGGCCAGGGACATGCAGACAAGGCCGAGCAGGCCGGCCATCAGCGGATAGAACCACGCTTTGCGGGCGGCCTCCGGCTTGTTGGGATCCTGCGTAGCAATCCCCAGGAACAGAGTGATCAGGGCGGCCAACAGCCCGGCCATGCCAATGGGATACACCCACTGCTGCGCGGTAGTGCTCAGCCCCGTATCCTCCCGCAGCAGCATGAAGGCGGCCAAGGCGGCGATCAAAAAGATGATGGCAAGCACGCATCCTTTGACCAGCTGGAACGTCGAAATGGAGGAAAGACTCGTCTTTTTCATAGCGGCATCCTTTTTCATCGTAGTATGGCGGCCCGTTCATCCCGCCGGAATTCATACAGGCACAATTATACCATACATTACCGGTGCAAACAACCACTAAACGGCGGGCAGACAAGCAAAAGACC
>ERZ772876.2448-NODE-2448-length-15492-cov-4.583468_pt1 | contig 15492 bp, 19 predicted proteins | sample MGYA00580584_ERZ772876 | MGnify/ENA primary metagenome ERZ772876 (study PRJEB29015, sample SAMEA2737728) | human gut metagenome | biome: human gut; feature: human-associated habitat; material: faeces | place: China | collected 2012 ... | reverse complement strand
CCTTTAATCCTACATAAAAGTACAGCTTCAGGAATTTCATATACTTTTGAAGTGTCCTGCCTGTTACCTGCAGAAGTTCCGTGTACTTTTCTACGAATTTCTTCCTTGCAATCCGGTAGGTTCTCATACTGCTTATAATAAAGTTCTTTTTAATTCCCAAATTGCAAATCCTATCAATTTGTCACCATTTTTTGTACGCAAATCACAAATCCATGTTTCGTTACTATTTGCATTGCAATCACATTTTCCTATATGTGCATTTTCGACAACGCAAGTTTCTCTTTCATCATAGGCTTTCGTCACTCGATTATTTATAGAACGGTCATTTTCTGCATACCATGGTTTCCCATAAATACCCCATTCTTTTTTAGAACTTTTAATTTTTACTTTCATTCCATTTGATAACCTTCTCATCTATTTTTCTCTCCTAATATCAAGTATTTTTATGACGCATTGGATAAACGTTTGTAAATTTCAGTTTACCGGTCTAAGTGAACTACCACCCACCTAAAGGTAGGTGGCTTCTAAGGGCTTATTTTGTCCGACCAGCCTGCATATCCGCATAGCCTTTCTCCAATTCTTCATTGTACTCTGCCTCAGAAAGTAATACTATCCGAATCTTTCCATTTATATTAAAATAATCATTATCCGCAGTTTTCCCTTTATATAAAGTCCCTAACGTTCTCCACCTATCAATTTTTTTCAATTCGCAATCGTCTCTACGAATTATGTTATACCCAATGAATGCTTCATGACCTATTTCCCCTTTATAAATTGCATACCAAAAGATATTATACCAGTCTGGCTGCGGCAGAAATTCTATGGAATCCAAAAAGGAATAGATTTCAAGACCGGTTGCTTCCATTCCCTTATTAAACACAAAATATCTGTTACACGGAATATTCATAATACATATTTCTGTCACCGGTATATTAGGTCTTTCCTTTTTCATCGTTTCAAATAATTTCTCTAAAAGTTCTCTCGGAATATCTCCTTTGATTCTTTTTCCACTTTCTTGCGAAAATACATTAATACATTCGTAGATCGTTTCATCTAATACATAGCAACTTCTTTTATTAAATAATCGAACAAATTCTTCATATGTTGCCTCTGGTTCAATGTTATACATCGATGGAACTATTTCTACAACAATATTTGTTCTGTCGAATGCATAAATAAAATCGTCTCGTATAAATTTTTCCTGTGAGACATTTGTCATATAAAAAAGAGGGATGCTTTGTCTGCAACACCTGATGCAAAGGAATCCACATATTATTATAATACCAGCACTGAATGCAACAAGTATTCGAAATATAAATTGATAAATAAAAGACACTACTGTATCTTCAATTACTACTGAATTTTCAACGCTCAATATTGCACCTAACATACGAGCAGAAACAATTATAATTATAATTTTTAGAAGCAAAGAAAAAAATTTTTTCCAACGCACAAATCTTTTTTCTTTGCTATTGGGATATCTTCGATCCCTCAGCTTATCACATAAGTCTACATTTTTTTCCATTATCTTTATTCTCCTCTAATCCTCACACAATTAAAAACATACAAAAAGAAGATAAAACTATTATCCCAAATCATTTGTTATAAACTAAATCTCTGCAGCGTATGTTTTTACATATCAAGAGTGTTCACCACTCAAATTGTTCTCCCTTATTAATATCTAAGCTCTTTTTTAGAGAAATATCTAACCGTGTAATTCTGCTAATAGCTTCTTCCTGAGCTTTTCCTATAATATGCACAATACTGGATGTATCTTTATTTCTATCATAAATCCGGAATGCCTGCCTATATTTTCCTTTAGCACTAAATGTAACAGGGAGTAACCCATTATTAATCAACTGCTGATTCAAAATCATACGTCCAACCCTTCCATTCCCATCTTTGAAAGGATGAATCCGTTCAAATTGAATATGAGTCAATGCTATCTTTTCTAAACTTTCTTTTACTGAAGTTCCTTCAAAATTAGCACTTTTCAAAAACGTATCCATCAATTCTGGAACGTTATCTGCATTTGGTGGATAGTAAACAGCTTCTACTAAATTCCCTATATATACCGATCCCGTTCTATAGTTTCCATCCGTTTCTATAATTTCCCCATTTGCTTCTTTGATCCAAGCTTCTGTAATTTCTCTTTTTTGCAATGGAAGCATTTGCTTTTTAATTGCTTTATACAAATTTTTTGCTTCCTGATATTCCGTGTATGTATGACCAGATCTTACTTCGTCATAATCAATCAAACAGATCGTTTCATCAAGAGACAGCGTGTTTCCTTCCAAAGCATTACTGGACCAGCAAAAGCGATAAGTAAAATCTTTAATAAATGGCTTCATAATTACTGGCTGCTCTTTTACAGCTTTTATAAGTTCTAATTTTTTTTCTATATTTTCATATAATTTTTCATTATCAATTAATGCCATATATTCACTTTTTCCCTTTCAAATATTTCTTTTTATAGCTCTGCAATGTCCCTTTTGATATATTAAGACTTTCTGCAAATTCCTTATTCGTTACATTTTTTCCCTTCTGATCCCACTTATTCAGAAATTCTTCCTGCGTCATTTTGACTGGTCTTCCCAGTTTATCCCATTCTCCTCTTGCTTTCAGGGCTTCGTATCCTTCCCTCTGCCTCTTCTCACGTTTCTCCATCTCAAACTCTGCACAAGCTGCAAATACTTCAAATAATAGACGGTTAATCATATCTACCATCAGTTCTGCAAAACGGTTATCCAATGAATCATAATCAATCAACGTAGTTGGAATTTCCAAAATCAGCACTCTTACTTTCTTTTTTTCAAAAAAAGCAAGTTCTGTTAAAATATCTTTTTTTTCTTCCTAATCGATCAACTTCAGGAATAATCAGTGAGTCTCCAGCTTTTATCTTTCGTCTTATTTTTTGGTATTCTGGCCTGTTTAAATTTTTCCCGGTAGATTTGTCCACATACACTTTGACGTTTGCCATCCCCATGCTGTCACAAAACCGGTTAATTGCAATAATCTCCCGGTCTGGATTTTGTTCACGTGTAGAAACTCTTGCATAGCCGTATACCATCTTTTGTACCTTTTCCCCATATTTTTATTTTTCTAATCTATACGACAAATAACTATTTGTCATAATAGATTCCATACAATTCAGACACAATTTATTTTTGAAGGTCATTCTTCCATCTATTTTCTCTTCACATCATACCTAAATTGCTTCTCACATCAGAATTGTGTATACAATTCAAAATGACCAATTAAATTTAATACCTATCTCTTTTCCATGATAAGTACAATAATTTTTTATTGCCTGGATCATTACAGTATTTCTTTTAACACCCAGTTGCTCTGCTCTTTCTTTTAATTGATCCAAAAGTGCTTCTTCAACATATACAGTAATGCTATCATCTCTTTTAATATATCCTGGAGCTGAAAAGGATTCTATCATAAGCATGATATCAATTTTTTCTTTCAACTGCAGGAAATCTTCAAAAGCCCATTTATCCTGCAATAATACAGGATAATCAATCTTTTTCTTAATCATTTTATAAGCTTCAGCAACTTCTTTCGGTGCTTTTACTTTTACAACTTTTTTCATAAAAAACTCCTTCATATCCAAGGGTGCTATTAATAGCACCCTTCCATTTTCCGTTGTAGAATTTACGAAAACAGCTTTTCTAATGATCTTATCTTTTTTAATACGTCCATATATTCTTCCTGCCCCATGGTCTTAGGCTCTGACTTCAGCAATTTACGAATTTTTTTAGTTAATTTCATAAATTCTTTATCATCCAATATATAAGTATAAGTATTACTTTCTAAAGACTTACCATTCTTAAAAGCTTCAACGTCTTTCTTACTGATTGCCTTTCCATTTTCTTTTTGATGTTGTTCTATCAGACGCTTCTGATCTTCTTTTTCCATCGCTGCAATTTCTGCAGCTACTGCAATATTGGCGGTTCCATCTTTTACTGCTTCTTTTAATTCTTCCGTTCCGCTATTTGCTACTTTGGAAATTTTCCCAACTTGAGCTGGTGACACATTCAGTCTTTCAGCCAGTAACTCTCGACTCTTTTTTCCAGTCAACGATTGCGTTATTTTTTCTCCTGTATCTGACTCATAAGTAAATTCACCAATTCCAGAGGCTTTTAACTTTTTATAAATTGGCTCTAATTTTTCTACTTCAAATAAATAGTCTGCTTCTGAATATTTTCGCTGTCCGGCATTCGTACCGGCAATTTCCAGTATTTCTTTTTCTTCATCTGAAAGGATATCAAGATTAACCTTCAGTTCTTTTTCTCTGATAATACATGGAATATCACCTTCCCATTTTCCATCTGCAATCAGCTTATCAATTGCAGTTAAACGTCGCTCACCTTCGATTAATTTGTATCCAGATCCTTCTGGCTTAACCCCTAACGGTTCACGTAATCCCATTACATAAATGAGATCTGCTAAATTTTCTATGTCCGAAATAGAGTATTCATTTTTCGGATTTTTGTAAATCTCGTCCCTTGGAATATATGTAATCTCCATATTATTCTTTGCCAAATTTTTTGATGCCTCATTCAGGAGTCCTGCTCCTGTGCCTCCCATAAAATCTTTAAACTTTCCCATTATACTTCCTCCCCAAAACGCATAAAGTCTTTAAGTTTCTTTCCCTCATATTTCTTTTTCAAATTTTTCAGTTCCTTTAACTGCTCTTCATTGATTTTTCCACTATTCTTTTTACTTTTTAATGTCTTCATTCTGTTCAATGCTTTTTCAGCCTCAACATACTCAAAATATTTTTCGGTACACTCAGCTTTATCTACATCTAAGATATACTTTGTCAGAAACAGGTAGTCTACCGTAGCCGTTCCCGTCCTTTTTTCATCCAACTCCAACAAGGGCTGTTGAAGCCAGGAACTTTCTTCGACTAATTTATTGTTCCTGATCGTAACAGGAATTAACTCAATATCCTGCATAATCCCCTTAAAGATATTCACAGCCTGTTTTGACACTTCTTTTCCCTGCTGATATCTTGTAAAAAATGCTCCCATGATGCGTAATCTTGGATGATAGCTTTTTACCATACGGACGAGGTTTTTCACCGATCTCGCCCCCATAATCGACCCTGCATCTACTCCCATAGGGATATAGACTTCATCCCCGGCTACCAATGCATTGATATTAAGGATTGACAGTGAAGGACTACAATCCATAATGCAGTAATCGTACTCTTCATCCAACTTATCCAACTGGGTTTTTAATTTAAATTGTTGAGGCAGCACCTTGTCTGCCTTAATAGTTTCTTCTGCTTCTGCAAGACTTAAATAAGCCGGGATTACATCTAAATTTTCATATTTGGTTTTTAAAATTCCCTCATGCGGATCCATCTCTGAATCCAATAGTAATTCCTGGATAGATACCTTCTGCTTCATCTGCCCTGTCAAAAGCTTAAAATAGTCTGTCTCTGAGAAAATACTTGAAGAATTTCCCTGTGGATCAATGTCCACTAAGAGAACTCTTTTTCCAAAAACTTTCGCCATCATATGGCTAATGGCTGTACTGGTGGCACTTTTGCCAACGCCACCTTTTAGATTAAAAAACACTATTCTTTTCATCTTTTTTCTCCTTTTTTTATTATTTATTACAGTTTAATTATACTAAAAGCTTAGTATTTTTTCAATCATTACGCATTTCATTTCACGCCGATTTTTCTTTTTTTATTGTAGCATAAAACAGGGTGCTATTAATAGCACCCTGTAATAATTCCCTCTATTTTGATGTCCTTTTAGTTCCTCTGTGACCTACTCGTAATTTGAATATTACAGAGCTTCTTGCTTCAACCATCAACACTTAAGAAGTAATTCTTCTTAAGTCTTACTCAATGTCCACAAATTCGATGGTTGAATGGAGTGTTAATTACAACAAAATTTTGCTTTCATCTCAGCAATTGAATAACTGAGGATTCTCGCTATTTATCCTAAAGAAAATATCATTCACACTGTTAATTCTTCTGTACTGCTTACATTTAATTCTTTTTCCAGCATTCTGTCATGCTCCATTATATTCTTCCATGCTTCATAATCTTTCCTTAATGACTTGATAAATTGGTTCATACTTTTATTAAAATTTCGTTTTACCTTTTCAAATTCTTTTCCCACACTGATTTTTCCTAATTTCGTTGCTTCATTTACATACAAATGGATTGCTGCTTCATTTCTATTTCTAATGGCCCTGCCAATCCACTTCCCTGCTTTCTCCATATTTCCGGCTTGTAAATAGATCTTTCCTAAATAATATTGGGCATATCCATTCTCCTGCTCTGCAGACTTTTCAAACCACTTCACAGACTCCTGCAGATTCTTCTCGACTCCTATCCCATTCATATAAATCTTTCCCAACATATATTGTGCATACTGATTATTCTGCTCTGCAGATTTTTTTAGCCATTCTAAAGCTTTTTTCATATTCTGGTTTCCATTAATTCCTGTTAAATATATTTTTCCCAACTGGTACTGTGCATACTGATTTCCATTTTCAGAAGCTTTTTCAAACCATTTTACAGCTTCCTCTATATTCTGCTCCGTGTCCTCTCCCAATAAGTACATTTTTCCTAAATAATATTGGGCATATTCATGCTCCTGTTGTGCTGCTTTTTGAAAAAGTTCTTTAGCCTTCATCAGATTTTTTTCGACTTCTTCCCCTTTTAAATATAATTTACCAATCGTATATTGAGCTAAAGGATTTTCATGTTCTGCAGCTTTCTTTAACCAATTTATTCCTTCTTCCTTTTTCCCTTTTTCTAAATAAATTTTTCCAATCAGCCATTCAGCGTATGCATGACCCTTAACCGTTGCTTTTTTTAAATATCCCAACGCTTTTTCCGTATCTTGTTCCGTTCCAATTCCTTGGTAAAACATATACCCCATTCGATATTCTAACTTTGGATCATTGATATCTTTATCCAATTGTATAAATCCGTTTAAAGCTTGTTCAAAATATTGTTCTGCCTGTACTTCTCCTTCTTTTCCACCGATTCCTTTTTCCGATAGAACAGCAAATTGATAATCACCAAATGGATTCTTTCGATATTGAGCAGAGACACCTTTCCTATAGTGTTCATATGCAGTCTCCTGATCTTTTTTTTGATAATAAAAGATATTCCCTAAAGAATATGCTGCATAGTTGTTTCCTTTACTTTCTGCAGATTGATAATATTTTTTTGCCTGATCTGCATCTCGCTCTACCCCATATCCACGGTCATAACATTTTCCAAGTTTATATAAAATTGTTCCTTTTTGATGATTCGTTAAATTTTCCTTTTCCGCTAATACCTTCCACCCCTTCACAGCTCTTTGATAATACACAGCACTTTTCTCTTTTTCTTCTGTATTTCCATTCTTATATATTTCTGCTAAATCGAAAAGTGCAAGCACATTCCCTTTTTCCGCTTCCTGCTCATAAAGCCAGATACCTCTTTCCTCATCCGGTTCTTCGAGTGCCGATCCATAAAAACTTTTTCTAGCTTCCTTATATTCTTTCGTCCATTTGCTATAAACTGCTTCTTCCAAAGAAGCATCTTCTATTTCTTCCATTTCCACAGGAAGTACTTCTTCTATTTCCTTTCCATCAAATTTCTCTTGCTCATTTTCTTTTTCTTCCAATGCGAAAGTTCTCATTTCTGCTAATATGATATTTCCCAATCTTTTATGTAGATCTTCCAGTTTCCCTGTTCCATAATCTTTTCCAGTATCTCCATAAGCAGCCATATATCGTGCCGCTTGAATTTTCAGTAATTCTTTTATCCTTTTCATTTCCTCACCGTGATACACTGAAAGATATAAATCCGATAATTCATCAATTTCTGACCGGATGGGTTTCATAATATTTTGGCCGTACTTCCACATATTCTTCGGGCAATCCGGTAACATTTCATATACTTTAAAAAATTGCTCCTGCAGTTTCGGATCCATACGAAAACTGATATTTGCTTTATTTTTTAGAATTTGATCCCGTATGATACTATTAATTTCTAACGTTACATCCCTCTGTTGCATAATCTCATTTGCAATAGCACTCTTACATAACTTAATACTGGATGCTTTAAATACCCCCACATATTCCTCTTTTACAACCTGCTCTCCCTTCCCATTTAGAACTGGCTTTTTATGCACCAGCTTATTTTTTTCATTTCTACTAACCTCATATTGCTTATAAGTTTTCTTTTGTCTCATCGGGATCGGTTCAACCGTGGCCACATGCACATGAATATTATCCGTGTCGTAGTGAATCCCTGCAGACCAAAATGCGTGCTGCAGACCTTCATTATTCAGCATTGCATCAATACCTTTTCGGATTGCCTCACGCATTTTTGTTTCATTTAAGATATCGCTTTTCATATCATAAATTCCGTTTTGCTCCAACCACCGGTTATCGAATGATATCACCGTTTTCCATAATACACTCCCATTTTCCTGAGCTTTTTCAAATAAGCTTTTTAACTCTTTAATTTCATTCTCACTCAGATTATCCTTTTCCATCGTAAATAAGCTGTCTGTTTTTGCAAGATAATCATTATATTCCTTATACTGTTTCTGCTTACCCTGCTCTTTATTCATGTAGTCAATATATCCTGAATAACTTGCCGATTCCGGTGTTTCAAATTCCGTAATAACATTAACTCCCGATACAATTCCAGCCATCTTTTTCTCCTTAAAAATTAAGGTGCTATTAATAGCACCTCATTATTTTTTCCTTTTATTGTCCTTATACTGTTTCTTTTTTCTCAGGCTTTTCTCATGGATTTTTTTCGATTCCGTAATCACATTATGCTCAATTGCTCCAGGAGAAACCAGATGGTTGATATTCATCTGAAACAATATCGTATTCACTACATCAATAAGTACATGACTATTCTTTTCCGTTTCCTTCACTGCATATTCTAATCGCTCCAATTTTTCCGAAATTCGTTCTGCTTCACTTTTTTCATAATTATAGGATTCTATGATATATCTGATTGCTGCAGCTTCTGTATTACATTCTGGATGTTGCTTCATTACCTCCCGGATGATTTCTATTTGTTCTTCTTTTAACTCAAATATTTTTTTCATAAATAGCCTCTTAATTTTTAAGGTGCTATTAATAGCACCTTCTTCTTTTAACTGTTTGCCTCAATGATTTCAATCGCTTTTTCTAACACTTCATTTTGATACTTTAATCGCCCGGCCAATTCATGGATCAGATTCTGATACTTTTCATCCAGTAATCTCACTTCCGGCATCATGGCAGTCTGCGTCAGGATAATTCGTATATATTCTTCCCTGCTAATTTTTTTCTTCCTTGCTTCTTCAGTCAGTTTCTCCAAAACATATGGCGGTAAATTCCTTATTTTCACTTCACTCATAACCTATTTTCCCATATATTACTATTCATATTTTTTATATAACCGTTAAAGTTCCTGTCCCCATGGAATCCCCAGGCACTGCCTGGGCCTCACGCTTGCGTGGGGTCAGATTCCCCTTATGCTCTTTCCTCCACCCGTCCGGACAATCCATGGAATGGATGCGGACGGGTTTCCAATAAAAATTATACTAAAATTTTAGTATAATTTCAATCAAAAAAAGAAACACCTTACAGGTGTTTCTTCCTCTCGTTCTGTTTTTGTACCTCTTGGAGCAATTCTCCAAAAGACTGATAGCTTTTTACCCTTTCAGGATGCTGACGCATTTTTTCAACTTCCTGAAAAGCAAGCAGGGTTTCCTTATTCGGATTCGCCATAATATCTCTCCCTTTCCTATCACGTCAACACTTTTTTTCTTAGTATAGCAAGATTCATTCTGATTTGCAATCCATCAGACTTTTTGCTCCCGTCGTACTTACAATCAGAAAATCATGTAAATAAATTCCCATCAGCTTTCCAAGCTGTTGCAACTCTTCTTTGCGTGCAAGGTCTTCTTTGGAAGGCTCTAAGTGACCACTGGGATGATTATGAGCAAGAATCATCCCATTTGCCCCCACAAGAAATGCCCTCTGAAAAATTTCCCGTCCCCTGCAGTGGCTTTCATTCAGACTTCCGTGGGAAATCGGGAAAATACCGATGATATCCAAGGCAGTGTTCAAGGCAAGCATGACCACGTGTTCTTCTGCTTTCCTGTTCAGACGTAAGGTATCATTTAAAAGCTGTATGACGGTTTCTGAATTGATATACCCTTTTTCACTGATGTAGTGGATTTTCTCGGTTACAAGACTGGGCAGACCATTTCTTAATTCCAAGGTATACTGTGCAATCATTTCCTTCCCCCTTTCAAAGGGCTTTGACGCTTTGTGTCAAAGCCCCGAAAATTTTTTATGCCCTTGTAAGCTTTCCATCCTGAATCCAGTACACGGAGTAGCTTAACACCTCTTCGGGTTGTAGTTGCTTGTCGTTGACTTCCTTTAATATCGTCTCACAAGTTTCCAGTGGAATTGTGTTCGGAAGTATGATGCATTCATGCACGGAACTGGGAATAATCCATTTCCCCTCCAGCTTTTTCTGCATGGACTCTGCCAGGATACCGACTGCTCCATACATCCGCTTTGTATTGGTCAGCACGTTCATCCCCTCTTCATCCACTTCATTCAACTCTATTTTTTTTCCGGTCAGTAATTCTTCCATCATCAGTTCCACGGAACGGTATACCACCTCTTTTTCTATATTTTTTTTCGCAATCTCAAATGCTTCCTGCTCCGTCAGTTCCAGTTCCTCTAACACATCATAGTGAACAGCCGCCCCACATTCGTTGTACTCAGCAGAACACGGAATGAATACATAGAGTGCCAATGCCATGTCCAGACAATCCTGATAAACAACTTGTTCTTTCGTAAAATGTTCCTTTGCCCGACTGGAATAGAGCCGGATGGTCAGATGCTTACGAAACCAGTCCGGATCCATCATTTCCTCATACTCAATGGGTGGTTCTGCCGCCATTTCATGGAAATGAATCAGCTTATCGACTGCCGTGTCAATTTCCGCATCCGTCAGAATATCAACGTCATAAATGATCGGGTTGATGTTGTTCTGACTTGACCATAACATAAGTCCTTTGTAGCAGACTCCATTCACCCACTTCTCATGCTCTCTGACAGTAAATTCTGCCCCTCTCCTTTTCAATTCCTCGTTCAGTTTTTCTACTCTGTTCATTTTGAACTCCTTTCTGCACCTTGTGGTGCGACCTGATAGTTGTATGAAGACGCATTACTCTTTCTTTTTACCGTCCTGAAGCTTCCCTGATGGATGCTGCTTCCCTGATCGGGAATGCCGGGCGGTCCTGCCGTCTTGCATGGGCTGCCTGTAAGGCGGATGAGTGGGCCTGTAAAGGACGGCCACGCTCGTTTTATCCTTTACAGACCCGCTCATCTGACTTATCCTGTGCAGCTGCAAGACAGGCAGCCTGGCAGTTTCGAGGGAGGGATGTGGCAGCCAAAACAGATCGCTTCAGGACGGGAAAAAGAAACACCCGCCTTGCCAAGGCGGGCCGGGGTGGTCGCTTTTTTTCAGGAAAGCCCGCAGGCTTTCCTCCTCTTTTTCTCCCTGGGAGGGGGCAGGGAGAGGGAGATCCGGAACGGATCGGAAGAGGGTGGGAATGGTACACGAAAAAAAGAACTTGCGTTCGGATGAACTTTCTGTTATAATAACATCAGTTGTATGAAGACGGAGTCGTTTTGAACTCCTAATAAAGAGGCATTCTGCTAGGGGATGCTTTTTTATTTGCCTGGTCAGTCTCATAATTAATTTGAGACTCCAACGGAGACAGCCACTCTTGCTCCAATCAAAAAGAAACCCCCCGGAATTACTGCTCCGGGGGGGGTTCCTGTTGATTCATCCATTCATTAATTTGTGTAAGAGGATACTCGTGACTTCAGTCATGAGAGGAATCGCACACACATTGGTTTGACAATTCCGTATCCCCTCTTCTCCTTTCTACTAAATTTCAACTGCAAAATACCCTCCACAATACTGTCTGATCTTTACCTCTTTGACAGCAATGGATCTCTTACCGATCAGTAAGCGCGTTCCCTTGTTGTGACAGCCGGCTGTCTCCAATGACTTTCCCCTGTACACCACAAGATCATGTGGCTGGAAAGGATACCGTCGCCTGCGAATGGAGCGTCTTCCCTTCGATACTTTCTTACCTCGGTATTTATGAAGATTCTCGGTATCACGGTTATGGTTCCGGTTCGTTCTACCATTAAACAGCTCCTGTCCGGAATGTTTCTTTCCATCCCTCAGGTCGATGTATTTGGCATCATAGAACTTCTCCAACACCCGGTTATTCCTGCGTTTCTTTTGATAGATCACTGGACGTACCCGGTGGGACGGATGAAAATCCCCCATTGTATAGGCATCGTTTACATGGCTCTTGGGAACATCAAGAATTCTCCTCTGCTCCTTTGTTGCAGCACCATATGTGAGTTGGATCTCAAGCTCCGGGTACAGTTCTTTTACCTGATGGTAAAGCATCCATCGAACGCTGGTCATGAAAGTTGCACCTTTGAAAGATGGAAGCTTCAGCTTCCATCCGTAGAGTATTCCTCCAGGCTTGTGGTTCTTTGGGGTATGACATTTATAGCAGACGGTTGCAAGATTACTCATTGCATCCGTACCACCCTGACTCCGATATCGGATATGGTGGACGTGAAGGATCACCCCATCCGTTCCCTTCTTTCCACAGCACTGGCAGGTATAATTATCCCTTGTAAAGACTGCCTCGCGTAAGGTTGCAATCCCATAGCGATCCCCTTGCTGGTAATCCGCCCCCTGCGGGAGGGGTATCCCTGAAGCAACTGCTTTTAATACCTGTGTATCAAACTGTCCCATTTCCATGACGATCCGGCTGACTGGTACCACCCTGGCAATCCGGTTTAACACAGAGAGATTCTGTTCCATCCGGTGTCTGACCGATGGTGCAAGCCATCCTTCCCTGCGTCGTCTGTTGTCAAAGCGTGCTGCACGGTAACGGAGACGGGAACGTCTCTGTCTCCTGTATCTGTGCCGGTCCTCTTGCCTTAATTTCTCATCCATCAGGGTACGCACTTCTACGGCAGCTAATTCGTGCTTCACTGTCTTGACGCTGTTCCCTATATGGTAATATCCTGTATCGATCGTATATTCGATCGGCTGGATCTCCCCACTCTCCCGTTCCGTTAACCGGATGGTAAATGGGCGGTATCCAGCAATAACTGCTTTCTTACGCGCAAGTAGTTTTCTTGCACGGTAACTGGAAGTCGGCATCAGACGGATGCCAGTCTTACTAAGTACAGCAACCATAAGCTGCCTCCTTTCTGAATCTTGTGCTTACGCACTCCCATACCAGAGAGGAAATCTCCCGTATGGCTTCTCGTCCTAAAGGACGGTGGTCCTCATCGCCAATGTTATCCGGCAGTTTAGTGCATGATACACTTCTCCTACCCTCAGAGATGTTTAATACCATACCGCAGAGCCAGGGACTTGAGGAGCATCCACTGGGTGCCTGTTTTGTCGGTAACGTAGTACTCACGTACTAAGGCTAATCAATCACTGCGTTTGCAGTATGGCCAAAGCCCGTGGCCTGAAATCTTTCAATTTCAAGTCCGTGACTTCAGTCATGGGGTATTGACCTAATTCCGAATCATCTAAATCATAATGATCCATTTCTTTCAGTTCCTCCCAGCTAACACCATACGCATTCGATAATGCCAGTTTCAGCTCTTTCTTGTCTACTGGTGCGATCATTTCCATAAGGCTCGTTGGTTTTTGCTCTTTCCGTACTAATTCTTTTGCTGCATCATACAGCACCCTTGCCCTTGAGGGCAAAAGCATCGGGCTTTCTTTCTCTTTCTGAATCCTGTAATCTAATTCAATATTTGACCAACTCAGATCTTCCGGTATCTCTGTCGTAATATATACATGTTCCAGGTATTCCTCTCTGCCGTTCGCAGGTACGATATACGCATATCTTCTCTTTCCCTCGTATTCATATCTCAATACCTTATCTTCAAGTAATGGAAGTTCTATATACCGGATTCCTTTTTCCTTTAAGCAGTCTTCAAATTTTCTCCCTATTAGTTGGTGACTGACTTCTATGCCATAATGCTTAAATCTCATGCCTCATACCTCCTTATCAAACCAAATTTTCCCGGTCGGTGCTATTAATAGCACCGACCGGATTTTCATCCCTTTTTGCTATCTCCTCCACTTGCAACCAACTTGCTTTTTTCACTTTCTTCCGAAGAAATGAAAGGGGGCTTTGCTGGTAAAGTGGCGGGGCGGGCAGTGTTCGGGGGACTCACTACCACAAAAAGAAAAATTTTTTATTTTTCGTGGGTGCTATTAATAGCACCCACTTTTTTCTCTTAATTTTACAGATACTTCCTGATGAATTTGGGAAGATCATCATACAGGTACCGTTGGTACTCTTCCTCTATTTCTTCCCCTTGAATAGAGCCATCAAGTAGGTCTTCCCACTGGTGATAGCTGAATCCAGTTTCGTTCTCAAGCCACTCCTTAAAGGGCAGCTTTCCCTCCGTTTTTATTTTGGGAAGGTCAGCCGGATTTATATCAAAATCTGTATCCTCTATAGGCAGCCATTCTAATTCCCAGCCGCCATCTTCAAGGTAGTAAACTGCCAAACATCCGGCAACTTCCCACTCGGAAGTTGCCACATGTTGCCCCGTTTCGGTATCTGTTCCGTACCAAAATCCGCTTTTTAATTTAAATCCGTTCCATTCTCTATTTGTATTTGTTCTATCTAATTTAATCATCTTTTTCTCCTTTTCTATCATACAGAGAGGCTACTGCCCCTCTGCTTTTCTATATATTTTTAATCAATATCCTTTTTTGACCAGCTCATTGGCTTCTTCAATGATCCGATCCGCTTTTTCCCAGTCGATCAGATCATCTTTTTCGATCAGCCAGGAAAGAAAGTCTGTATTTCCTTTCATTTCCTTCACTAGCCGACGATCTGTATAACTTTCGATGTTCTGGTATCCATCGAAAGTAAACCAATCGTCGCCCATACTGAAGCGACCATAATAAGTGGCTCTTACTGCCTCAACCGGATCGAGCTGCTTTACCAACTCTTCCCAGTCTGCAGTAAAGCCTGCATCTCCCTGCTCCGCAAGCCACTCATTATACCGACCCACAAATGACAGGTTGATGTCCATTTCATCTATGAAGCACTGAACGAAGTCTTCTCTTTTCAATACTCCATATTTCTCATACTGGGTTAATAAAATTGCATCATTTTTCATTGCTTTTCACCTTTGGATCATGCTATAATGATCCTACCTTTCTTATTGATGGGTGCCGATCGGGTTTAGTTGCTAGCTGTTGCCGGTCGGCTTTTTTCTTTTTCTTTACAATATAATTATACTAAAATTTAAGTATTTTTACAATAAAATCGCCCATTTCGACCTCTTCTAATTTTTTATTTTATCGTAGTAATTCATAGCCTTCCTGCCAGGAAAAATTACAAATTGATCGTTTAA
>ERZ772876.2430-NODE-2430-length-15570-cov-30.054592_pt1 | contig 15570 bp, 21 predicted proteins | sample MGYA00580584_ERZ772876 | MGnify/ENA primary metagenome ERZ772876 (study PRJEB29015, sample SAMEA2737728) | human gut metagenome | biome: human gut; feature: human-associated habitat; material: faeces | place: China | collected 2012 ... | reverse complement strand
TCGTGGTCCCAAACCACGCGCTCTACCATCTGAGCTACACCCGGTTATGAAATTGAAGTCTTAAGCTGTCTGTAGTCAGCCATGTGGTCAAAGGCGGTTTTTCAAGTGATTCCGGAAATTGCGGAAAACCCGCAGATGCCCGTGTGTCAAGGGGTTCGGGCGTTTTGGTTGCTGCCTGTCGGATGGATGCCGATGCGCTCCCAAACTTATCGGGAATACTTTTTCCGCTCGTTTATAGCGGTTTTCGGCGCTTTTTAATTTGTTTTACTTACTCTTTGTTGGTCTGATTGCGGCCATATACAAGGAAGCCGGGAAGCAGGAACTGTATTTGAAGCAGCGCCCGGAGGAACTCGAAAAGCTCGTGGAGATTGCCAAGATACAGAGCACCGAGGCATCGAACGCCATTGAGGGCATTGTCACCACGAGTACCCGAATCCGGCAGCTTGTCAAGGAGAAAACCACACCGAAGAACCGGGATGAGCAGGAGATCGCCGGTTACCGCGATGTGCTGAGTATCATTCACGAGAGCTTTGACGCGATTCCAATTACGCGGAACTATATCCTGCAGCTTCACAAAATCCTGTACAGCCACATGAATAACCCGCTTGCGGGCCGCACAAAAAGCGTGCAGAATTATATCACTGCCACCTATCCGGACGGTCATGTGGAAACACTGTTTACACCGCTTGCCCCTTATGAAACGCCGGAAGCGCTGGACAGAATCTGCGAGGAATACAACCGTGTGATTGGAAATATGGAACTGGAGCCGTTGATTGCGATTCCGGTTTTTGTCCATGACTTCCTGTGCATTCATCCGTTTAATGACGGCAACGGAAGAATGAGCCGATTGCTCACGACGCTGCTTTTGTACCGAAACGGTTTTTATGTCGGCAAGTATATCTCCTTGGAAGCCAAAATCGCCAAGAACAAGGATCTGTACTACGATGCACTTGCACAGGCGCAAACCGGCTGGCACGAAGGAATTGAGGATGTAGTGCCCTTCATCAAGTACCTGCTCGGGACGATCCTTGCCGCCTACAAAGACTTCGAGGATCGCGTGGCGCTTGTGGAAACCAAACTGCCTGCACTGGAAATGGTGCGCAGAGCAAGCGAGAATAGAATCGGGCGGTTCAATAAGCAGGACATCCGCGAGCTTTGCCCAACGCTCAGTGACAGCTCCATTGAAGGGGCCTTGCGCAAGCTGGTTGCAGCCGGAGAATTGAAAAAAGAAGGAAAAGGGAAAAATACCTGTTACTTCAGACTGAATTAAATTTCCGTCAAATTAGAGGGCCGCACCTGTTCATACGAGTAGGTGCGGCCCTTTTAGTCGTTTTATAGTAGTTGGCGCACAGTTTAAGGGTTGAGCCGCTATAAACAAGGAATACACCCAAAGTCTCCTGCCGGAATACACACTCGCCTTACCCGAAGAAATACTGCTTCATATCTGAGACACTGCCATCTTTATCACAGAACCATTCGTAATCAGCGAGACAGTTCTGGCAGTGAGCAATTACATCAAATCCGCCAGGTGAATGCCGGTTGTCAGCAATGCTCATGATTTCCAATGGCTTTCCGCAGGCTGGGCAAGGTCTGATTTTCCTTGCCTTACGAGTGGCACGCTCTTTCTGCTCTGTCTCAAGTGCACCTAAAAGGCCATGCCAAAGATTCGGATTCATTTCATGCTCTGCATAGTCTTCAAGGTGCCGCCGGATATCATCGGTAGCCAGTACGAGAAACTTATCATCCAGAAGCTGAACGTGACGTTTGATATAATCGGAAACCACCACGGGCATGCATGTGTTTCTGCCCATCGCATACCGCATTGCCGACAACAGGATCAGACGAAAGTCAGAGTCGCAGATCAGTGCAAGCACATCATGAGGGAACAGCAGAAACTCCTTACCATTATTCATACATACGCGCAGCGGCCGCTGCTCTTCCGTTACCAGATTCAGTAGACTGTTAGCTTGATCTTTCAGCTCATCAACGGTGATCGATTCGTAGTCCTGAAACGGGTTTACTTCATAATTCATCATTTAACCTCCAATCAGTTTGTCCTCACGATGAGGTATTGGCATTGTAGCTCTGACTGCCCGGAGGTTCAACCGTTTCTTTTGCAGCTCGAAAAGAAATCCAATAGGGTCGGAATTCGTGCGGATTTATCATTTTCTTGCTTTTCTTGCCCAAATGTGCTATCATTATAAACAACGCTGTCAAGTGTTGGAAGAGGGCCTTGGCAGTATGGCTGCAATAGACCGAATGCTCTGCCAAGCGGCAGAGCATTTTTTATATATCGGTACGGAGGAGATATTTTATGTCTGTGAGTTACAAAAAACTCTGGAAGCTGCTTATAGATAAGGATATGAAAAAGAAAGACTTGTGTGAAAAGGCGGGCATCAGCCCAGCTTCCGTCACCAAGATGGGGCGGAACGGGCATGTTACCACAGAGATACTCGTGAAGATTTGTGCCGCGTTGGATTGTGGAATTGAGGATATTATAGAAATTGTGCCGGATGAAAAGCAACCATCAAATAAAGCGGAGCCGGGGGTGATGAGATGACTATCGTAGAATCTATTAAGTGTGTTTTACAACAAAATAATGATGGTTTGACCTCAAAACAAATATATGATGAGATTATTCGTCAGGGATTGTATTCTTTTGGAGCAGAGAATCCTGTTGGTGTTGTCAATGCTCAACTTCGCCGTCGGTGTATCGGTCTGGATTTTCCGACTGCTTACCCGATAAAATTCTTTGAAATTGCGGGTTATGAAGGAAAAAAGATCAAATTCCGTTTGATTTCGACAGAAAATACAGCCACTATTATTACTGCTCCCAAAACTACAGATCTTTGGCAAAAGAATAAGCGTGATGTATTACGCTTAAATGGCGTCACGCAGAGCTCGGAAGAGAAAAGATATCCTCTGATGAAGTTGTATGAACACTTTTTCTATTGTGACTTATATCTTCCTCGCGAGGGAGATTGCGAGTATAGTACACTCAAGTTTGGTGAAAACTTTTGTCTCACATCCGGATTTGAAAGTGGAAGTACGAAATATTACGAAGGTAGCCATTTAATTGAAGCCATACGAGATCGGGACTATTTGCAAAATGTACTCTCCAGACTCAATAAATGCGTTGAAATAATGACGGATATTATTGAAAGCGAGGGACCTTCTACTCCGTTTAAAGACAAATTTATTTGCGCTAAAAAGGTAGATTCTATAGATATTCAAAACTGCCATTCGATGCTAAAGAAGATACTTATGGAAAAAGAGGTGATTCCTAAAATTTTAGCGTTAAAGTATATCCTTACATACTTTGACGGAAAGCCTCACGCAAAAGAAGAGTACAAGTCAGTCTATAGCGTCTTTTGTGCAGCGGTCTTGTTTACCGTTTTCGCAAACAAAAAAGAGAGTGATACTTTCTACAACTTTGTAAGACTGGAAGAATGGAAAAGCAAGATAAACAAATGGCTTTATGACTATATTTCTTCTCATGCACTGACCAGAGGTAAAGTTCTCGCTGCATATAAATATAGTGAAAGTGACGATGACCCAATTCAACAAATCCGTTGTAAGTCTTTGGCGGCGATTAGTAATTTCTTCAAAGTAACGAAGAACGGCGATAATTATAACATGGGTATTTCCAACGCAGCTGAACTTTGTAAGTTTTTTGGAGATAAAACAGTTTATAGTTTAGAACACTTTATTGTAGGAGAATGCGGAACTCTTCATGTCAAAACCGCAAAATACGATTTCCCATATAAATATCCACCAACGATTCAGAAGTACAGAAATTCTCTATTTAATTTTATTTTTATTCCTCAACCGCTTAATAGTTCTCTTTCTAATGAAGGATTGTTTATTAAAGTAGCAGAAATCCATACACATGAAAACGAGATTAAATGCAGCTATAGCAAAGGATACTATGGACTGTTAAACAAATCTCCTCGTATGTATGTCTTTTCTGCTCTGGCCGCATCTGTGGACGGTGACATGAAGTTTGTCCCTGCTGACAGCAATGAGAATGCAGGCATTCTGGAAATCGATATGACCGCTTCCTTCCTAATCAACGATGGCCAGCATCGAAAGGCGGCCATTGAGGCAGCGATTGCCGAAGACGAGAGCCTGAAAGAAGAAACGATTTCGATTGTCCTTTATAAAGACCAGGGACTTCAACGGAGCCAGCAGATGTTTACTGACCTCAACAAGCATGCTGTTACCACATCGAAATCCTTAAACACACTATACGAGTCGAAAGATCCTGTGGCACTAATCACGAAGAATGTCGTCAACTCAATCAGCTTCCTACGTAAGTATACTGACAAGGAGAAAGACAACCTTAGCAAATATTCCTCTAACATCTTTACACTTAACACCTTCTATACAGCTAACAAGCGCATCTGTAAGGTGATCCATGATCAGGAAAATGCTGAAAAACTCATTCATACATTTTGGAATCACGTGGTTGTTAATATGCGTGAGTGGAACGAGATGGACAGTGGTGAATTAAGTAAAAAAAGTTTGCGAGAGGATTATATCACAACGCAAGGTCTGATTATCTTGGCACTGGGACGCTTGGGAGAATTCTATTGCGTGAATCCTCAGATTAACATGGCGAAGTCGTTGAAGGGATTAAAGAAAATCGACTGGCTTCGAAATAATGAAGCGTGTTGGATGAACCGTGCAATTAAACCTAATGGAAAAATCAACAGAAATGAACAGGGTATCTTTTTGACATACATTCAAATTAAGCGACTTCTTTCTCTGCCAATCAGTGATGAGGAGGCAAAAAAAGAAAGAATCATGATGGGATAATCCTGGAGAACTCAAATGGAACAGAATACATTTAATTCAAATAACATCGATGCCGGAAGCAAAATTGCCAGTTTTCGAGTAAAACAAAGTATGCCATATGAATTCAAAGTGAATTATGCGCGCATAAGAGCATGGGAATTCTACAATGAATGTGGAAAAAGGGACTTGGATTGCTATGTTTCAGTAGGGGGACCTGACAGTATTACACTGTTCTTATGTCTACAATCCTATCACTGAAATCCCTAACGATTTGGTCTGGGAATTCCTCTTAAAAGGCGATTGCAGAAGTCCTTGGGGAAGTGACATGAAGTATTTGTTCAGCCTTTACCAGGGCGAAAACCTTGGTGAAGAAAAGAGTGTTTTGGGTGAGGTCGACCGCGAGAAAATTCCGGTAACCGGCAACTCCAGATTTGGTTGCTGGTGCTGCACCATGGTGAAAGAGGATAAGTCGCTACAGAACTTCATCAACAAAGGTGCTACGGAACTAATTCCGCTTAGAGAATTCAGAAACGAATTGCTCAGAATGCGGGAGAATAGTCAATATCGAGATTCTAAGCGCCGCAACGGTTCTGTCTATAAGAAGTCAGACGGAAGCTTTGGAATGGGACCGTTTACGCTTGAAGCGCGATGCCTCATTCTCGAAAAACTCCTCGACCTCGAAAACAGGACAGGCATGGAGCTGATTACAGAAGCTGAACTGAAAGCAATTGACAAGATGTGGGACGAGGAAGGCGACCTTACATGTCGAGCACTCGTTGAAACCTACCATAAGGTCAAAGGCAAAAAGCTTCCATGGGATGATTATAAAACTCCGCGATTTGATGATGAGGCGATCCAAGCGATCAGAGATGTTGCAGATAAGTATGATATCCCGGTTGAATTGATTACGAAGCTGATTGTTTCTGTAGATACCAATAAGCACATTACGAAGAACAACAAAATGCAAAAGGCATTTGACAGCATTATTGGACAAGGCTGGTTGCACTATAATTCTGTCGAGGGAGCATTGAACCATGAAGATTAAGCGCATACAAGTAAAAAACATAGGTCCATATGTCAACGAAAATGCCTTCGATTTTGATGTATCAGACATTACTAAAAGAATGGTACTGATCGGCGGCAAAAATGGTGCAGGTAAAACGACACTGTTTAACGCTATCAAAATATGTCTCTACGGCTGCGTTGCATATGGCTTTGAATCAAACAACGCAAAGTACTTTGCCGAGATAGAGAAAATTATCAATGCCAATGAAAAACTGCAAAAAATTGGTGAGGCAGAAGTTGTCATTGACTTGCTGATGGATGACGGAAAGTACGATCACACATACACGTTTGTCAGATCATGGAGGGTAGCAGGCAAGAAAATAGCAGAAACCTTTACTGTGTACAAAGACGGCGAGACACTTTCTGAGACAGGAAAGAGTGATTTTGAGAGCTATCTTTTACAGACACTGCCCCCCAATCTCTTCCGCTTCTACTTCTTTGACGGCGAAAAAATCAGTGATTTCGTGTTCAACAGCAGCAAAAACTCCGACTTTAAGGATGCGTTTTTAAAGCTCTGCAGCCTTGATACGATAAAAGTCTTCAAAACGTGGGCTGGTACACAGGAGTATGTCGATGCGGATACCGCTCGTTTCGAGAAAATCTGGAATCGAAAAGACCGCAATCTCAAAATATTTACCATTCCACAAGCAGTTAAAAACAAAATATTTGAATTGCGTTCCCCGGATAGGCCGTATTCTTTGCCGGCAGGTTCGAGTAAATGGGTTCATCAGGACATAGCAGTAAAGACCTTTCTGGAAAAAGAGCATGGCATTCTGGCAATGGCTACCGGAACCGGAAAGACTGTTACTGCAATGAAAATCATCAACAAGCTGTTTGATAGCGGGGAAATTCGTCGCGTTGTTATTACTATGTACGGCAACGATTTGCTGGATCAGTGGGCAATTCAAGGATCTTGTTGAAAGGTACCCAGTTCAATATCGTGACTGTAAAGCACAAATTGCTGGGTTACTGGTGGCATCTGAGGCCAGAAGACTCGGCATCGATACGCAGAGCCCTAAGCTGGAGCAGATTATGCTACAGTATCTTAGGAGAACAATACGCTCCACAGTTTGGGATACATAAGGCAGGAAACTCGGCTGTTCTACGACTTATTGCGCCGAAATATCTGGATTGGCAGATTCCATTTGAAGAACAGATCGACGTAGTCGAAGATCATCTGCGCTTGGTTGCGCTATTATGCGAGACGGCAAAACAAATTGACAGAGAAAGGCTGAGCGCTTTTTATGCGGTAGCAGCCCCAGAAAAACTCAAATGAGCAACATTTGTGAGGACAAACTATGCAGCTTCGAGAATACATACCTTCCGACTGCGCACAGTTGGCAGAACTCTTTTACCAGACCGTTCACAACGTGAACGCGAAGGATTATACGTAAGAGCAACTGGATGCGTGGGCGAGTGGCGAAGTGGATTTGAAAGCGTGGGATGCATCTTTCCGTGCGCACAAAACAATCATTGCAGTAAAAAATGGCGAAATTGTTGGTTTTGGGGACATGGATGAGACTGGTTATCTGGACAGGCTGTATGTCCACAAAGATTATCAGGGGCAAGGCGTTGCATCTGCGATCTGCGACGAATTGGAGCGCTTTGCAGCCGGAAAGACGATCACAACGCACGCCTCCATTACGGCAAAGCCTTTTTTCCAGCATCGCGGATACCATGTCGTGCGCAAACAGGAAGTGATCCGCCACGGCGTTGCGCTCACGAATTTTGTGATGGAAAAACAGCCAGGAAGGACAAAATAATGATGAATATTCCTGACCCGAATGCGGTCTTTCCGAATGAATACAAGACCTCTTGCTTCATCAAGAACGTCGTCACTGCGCCGAATATCACGGGCGGTGACTACACCTATTATGACGATGCGGTCGATCCGACGGGGTTTGAGCGGAACAATGTGCTGTTCAACTACCCGGAGTTCGGCGATCATTTCGTGATCGGCAAGTTCTGTCAAATCGCGTCCGGCACGAAGTTCATCATGGGCCCGGCGAATCACCGCATCAGCAGCGCCACGACGTATCCATTCAACGTTTTCGGCGGCGCGTGGACGGAAAATACCCCGCCGCACATGGCGCAGCTTCCGCGCAAGGGCGACACGATCATCGGCAGCGACGTGTGGATCGGGCGCGAGAGCATCATCATGCCCGGTGTGAAGATCGGCGACGGCGCGATCATCGCCGCCTATTCTGTGGTGGTGAAGGACGTCCCGGCGTACACCGTTTACGGCGGAAATCCGGCAAGGTTCATCAAGGAGCGATTTGACGCGGAACTGAAAGACCTGCTGCTGCGCTATCAGTGGTGGAATCTGGAGCCGGAAAAGCTGGTGGAGATCCTGCCGGTGCTCTGCGATCCGGATTTGGAAAAACTCCGGCGCTTTCTGCGGGAGCAGCTTACAGATTGACAAAACGGAGGACGGCTGACCGTCCTCCGTCAATTTTTTATGCCTGCCGCATCCAGAGCATCTGGATATCCGCTTCGTTCGTATCCTCGTCAATGCCTTCCGACTGCACAACGAATTGCTCACGCCGGTAAAACGCAAGCGCCCGCTGATTTTTCTGGTAGACACTCAGCGTCAAGCACGGCTTGCGCGACTTCGCATACTCCAGCCGTGCTTTGCCAATGCCCTTGGAACGCGCAGCTTTTGCAACGAAAATCCCCTCGATGTGGTTCTCAGTCAGGCCGATGAAACCGTCGATTTGCCGGGTGGCTTCGTTCTCGTGAACGTAGAGTTCCGCCTGCGGGAGCATATCGCGCACGATCTCGAAATGACCTCTCCAAAAGCTCGCCGGGATAAACACATGGGCGTCCAAATTACCGTGCAGCCAGATCTGCATGACGGTGTCCAGATCCTGAGTTTCAAATTTTCGTACCATGATTCTCGATCTTCGTTACCCTGTTAACATACACGGCCCCGACAACACTGACAATAAGAAACAGCGCCAGCCCGATCCACAGCAAGGCGATTTTCTTGAAAATCTCGCTCGACGCAGTAACCAGCCAGCAGCCGGCCAGCGCAAACATCAGCCGTGACATGGCCTTGCAGAGCTTCTTTTTGTCGTAGTTTTCTTTTTCCTCGGCACTAGCTGTGTTATAACCGGCGATCAACCCGGTTCCCTTTCCGGCCGCAAACACAACGCCCAGCAGAACGAGCAATCCGGTCATAGCAAGATAAATCGCAAACAGCATATAAGTACCCTCCCCTATCGTTGATTATTTTCTGTGAAATTTCTCTTTACAGCGCCTCAAAGTGATACCTCGGCTGGCCAACGCTCTTTTTGCCGTACTCGATCGCGCTGACCGGACAGTAGCAGATGCACGCCATGCAGTGGGTGCAGTTCCTGCCCCAAACCGGCTTGCCGTCTTCCAGCGCGACGTTGTTCATCGGACAGCGTTTTGCGCACTGGCCGCAGCCGATGCAGGCGCTTGACGCGGTAAAGGCGTTCGCTTTGACGAAGAATTTGTAGAAAATCGGATTGACTGGGCCGCTCATGAAGCGGTCGTAGAGATTGTTTCGCGTCGGCGCGAACGGCTGATTGCTCTGAATCGCCGCAATTGCTCGGTCGATGCTGGGCTCGGCTTGGGCGACGATTTGCCGCGCTTTGTCCGCCTGCGGCGCGGAGAACATCGCAATGTAGTTCTCCGGCATGACGATCTGCGTCGTGCCCATGCAGGAAAGTCCCTTTTCCGTACAGAGTTCGCGATTGTACTTGTCGGCGTTGCCGATCTCACTGCCGCAGGTCATGACAAACCACGCCTGCTTTGCGCCATGCAGCTCCGTTTTCAGGAGCCAGTCGCGCACGACGCGCGGAATGCGCCAAGCGTAAGTTGGCGTGACGATAATAACCCGCTCGCCGGTTTCGACGGGTGAAGTGTCAGAAGCCTTGATTCGGTCGTTTAGATTCACAAGTGCATCGTCCAGCGCGTCCGCAATGCGTTTCGCCACATAGTTACTGTTTCCGGTGCCCGAAAAGTAAAAAATCATATCAAAATCCCCTCACAATGGTCGATTTCATGCTGAATGATCTGCGCCGTCCAGCCGGTGAACGTCCGGATGCGCGTCTGGAACTGCTCGTTCTGCCATTGCACCTTGATGGTTTGGTAGCGCTTTGTTTTCCGCGTGCCAGTCAGGGACAGGCAGCCCTCCTCCGCGTCATACGGCGCGGATTTTTTGACGATCACGGGGTTGAACATGACCATGTATGTACCAATGTTGTCGAACGCGATGATGCGCTTGTTGACGCCAATCATATTCGCCGCCATGCCCACGCAGCCATCCTTGTGCGCGGCCAGCGTGTCCAATAAGTCCTGCGCGATTGCCAAATCGTCAGCCGTGGCAGGTTCTGACTTTTGAGATAAAAAGAATTCATCTTTGCAGATTTCACGGATCATGGGAATACCTCCGGCGCATTTTTTCTTATTGTAGCAGAGAAACGAGGAAGGCTCAACTGGTCTTTTGCGATATAAAACAAGCGTCAGCAGAAATCTCTCCAGAACATAAAGTTGACTATTCGGTACGAATAATATATAATTATAATGAGGTGAGCATTGTGGAACAGCGACAGGGAAATATCATTATACACGCATCCGGCGGTACATCCGGCAAGGGGGCACAGACCTACAAACTAGCGTTACCGTCGTCATGGGCGAAGCAGATCGGTATTACAGGGCAAGAGCGCAGCGTTGAACTTTCTTTTGATGGCACCGCGATCACGATCCGTAAGCGGCTGAACATGGACGAGTTTCTGACGCAAAAGCACGCAGAGGGACACACGCTTCTGAAACTGTCATATTACAACGGCGATACACTCTGCACCACGATCCTTGCCGATCCAAACGATCAGACGCTCTGCTTTGAAAACTACACCGACCGTGTTCTCAAGACAGCATTCGGCAACAATCATGCGCCCACATGGGCTGATTTTCAATTCTTTTTAGCGGAACGCTGCATTCCGCGCACAAGAGGCGGACTGCGAGAGTATTTGGAGACCATCGGCGTTGAAGAATATGATCCACTGGAGATCATTCGGAAAACAGAGGGACGCATGGCGGAGGATCAGCAGTGGATTCGTGTGGAGGTGCTGAAATGACAATTCGACTTGTGAGCAATGAAAAAATTGCGGAAACTTCCTCCAAGGGCAATCAGGAAAAATGGCTGGAGCATGGACGCTGGTACAAACTCGACCAGTTCGGATATGAAGCACTTGCAGAAACGTTCACGTCTCTGCTTTTGGCTCGCAGCCGCTTGGAGCAGGATACGCCGTTCCGCTTTACGCGATATCAAATGGAGCGGCTGCACGTTCATGGCCGGGATCGTACTGGATGCAGCAGCGAGAATTTCTTGCGGCACGGGCAATCCACCGTAACGCTTGCGCATCTGTACCGGCAGCACTTGGGACACTCCCTCAAAGAAGAATTAGAAGGTCTGTCCAGCGATAAAAAGCGAATTACGTATCTGGCAGAAAGAACGGCCGAGATCACAAATCTTTCAGAATTCCCGCAATACCTGACAATGCTGTTTGAAATCGACGCGCTGGTGCTGAACGATGACCGGCATCTCAATAACATTGCTGTGATTGAGCAGGATGGTCGATATGACTACTGCCCGTTTTTTGATCAGGGCGCAGGGCTGCTGTCCAATACGCAGTTTTCGCCCATGGACATTACACCGGAGGCGCTCATTCGCGACCTGCGGGCTAGGCCGTTTGGTACGTCGTTCAACCGACAGATGCACACAGCCCAGACACTTTACGGCAGGCAGCTTCAGATTCAACGTTTCCGCCGGGAAGAACTGATGGAAATGCTGCGTCCACTGTTGGAATACTACGCGCCGCGCGACCGCGGCCTGATCGCCGACCGCGTCTGCGCAGCGGTTTTGCTGCGGCAAAAGGAATTGTAGCATGCATATAGAGAAACAACAGAAGGCGCTGTAGAAAACATTTCTGCAACGCCTCCTGTGTTCATTTTTTTGAATGCAGATTGCTATTAAGGCAGTTTACGGAGTGTGAAAATTGCATGGAATAATTAAAGACAAAACTCCTCTTTGCTCACATAAGCATTTCGTTCTTAGCGGCATCTTGAACAGCTCTGATGAATGTGGTATAATTATATAAAAATATTGAAATGGCGCTGCAGTTTCTAGACAATTTTGATAAACGGAAAAGTTGATTAAAGTTTTTGCAGCCGTGTTTTCTACAAACTTCACGACAATTGTGCAGTTCATTTATGAAATGGATAAGGTGGGCTAAAATGTCTGGAATTGATAATCTCTTTCAAGAGGAAACGCTGCTCTCAAATATTAAAATAGCTGCATATTTCATTCTTTTGTATGAACACTTTGAGGATGTTGTGATTTCCACAGTCAAAGAGTTTTATGCACATGACTGTGTCTTAAATGGGCAGTTATTCTTAAGCATCGATGATGCATATATTCAGTGCCTTGAAAAGAGAATCGAAAATGGGGAAAAACCGTGTACTCATTTAAAACACTCTCTTGTATCTGCAAAGCGCGAAAGAAAAATTTATAAAAAAGAAATATTAGGCAGTAAGAAAAATGAGGATGCGAAAGCGCTTCGTGGGTCCTTGAAGTGGTTGCAAGAGCATTATGTTATTTCTGAGGAAGAAAATGAATTGATCTTCTCTATACGAAAAAGGCGTAATACCCTCGTGCATGAGTTGCTGAAAGAAATAGGAAATGGATTAGATGAACAAGACATTCAAATGATTGTCAAGTTACTTAAACTTCAACAACGTATTAATGCATGGCGCGTTAAACAGATTGATATGCCAATCATGGAGATTAAACTGCCGAAAGAAGTAAAGCCTGATGATGTTATGGGCGGGGACGATGCTGTTTTGGAAAGTATGTTCCGCATTCTGTTTTGCGGAGAAGGTCCGCAATTCAAAGAGGCTCTTGAAAAGGAGAATGCGAAACTTTTATTTAAACAACAACGTTAATCGGATACAGCAAGTGCAGCTGCAGATACCGCTGTCGGACAGTTATACCGATTACGCCGGACTTGTCTCCGCTCACGTCCCGACGAGTATGTCCGGCGGCAGCAATTCCGGAAGCGTCCGGGATGATTATGATAATCCGGAAGACCTTTGGGAAGATAATCAGGATTGGTATGAAGATGAGGACGAAGCGTGGGATGAGTGGGAGAATGGCTAGGAGGTTATTTTATGGATTTGCAACGAGCAAAAGAACTGTTATCCGGCTTGGCAGACGGCGTTGATCCGCTGACAGGCGAGGTTCTGCCGGAGGATCATGTGTGCAACAAGGCTGAAATCATTCGGGCATTTCACTGTGTTCTGAAGGCGCTTCCAGGAAAGCCGCCGAAGCCGCAGCCCGAAAATGCGGGCAAGCCTTGGAACGATGCGGACGATGCAGTCCTCTGCCAGATGTTCGATGCCGGAGGCAGCAGAAAGGAAATGTGCGCCTACTTCAAACGCTCGGAGGGCAGCATAACCTCTCGGCTGGTGCGATTGGGTAAGATTTCTGATCGGGCAGAATTCAGAAATAAATAAAAAGTTGTATTGAAAATGAGGAGAGAAAGATGAAAGCCGGAGAGGTCTGTATCAACGACATATTTAATGGGGCCAGACTGATTGAGGTGCCGTTTTACCAGCGCGCTTATGTCTGGAAGGAAGAACAGTGGGAAAGATTTCTTACGGATATGGAATATGTGTCAGATACCCAAAGGCATTATTTTCTTGGGTCTATCATTTTGAAAAATGGCGAGACGCCAAATATGACAGACGCATTTTCCAGCCGAAAGATCATCATTGACGGACAACAGCGGCTTACAACGCTGATTCTGTTCTTTAAGGTTCTCTGCCTGAAAGTGGGCTGCAACGGATATTTTGATCATGACTTCCGTTTCTCAAACGGAGACATTGCCATGCAGCACGGCAGAAACGACAGCGCCGCGTTCAAACTGGTAACGAGCCAGAATACGGCCGGAGAAATCAAAAACACAACACCGCCGTCGTCCATTATTGCGGCTTACAATTTCTTTATGCAGAAGGCTGATCCTGCAAGGATCAATCTTAACGTTATCAAGCAGAATGTTCAGTTTGTCTCTGTTGACTTGGTAGATAGCGAGGATGAACAGCAGGTTTTTGATACGATCAACTCGTTGGGTGTGCGCCTTACGACGGCGGAGCTTCTGAAGAACTATTTCTACAGCCGTGACAATGTCCGGGAATACGAAGAAAACTGGGTTTCTGTTTTTGAAAAAGACGCAGAGTGCAAGCAGTATTGGGATCAGGAAATTGAAACTGGTCGTATCAAGCGTTCACTCATTGATATTTTCTTCGACGCATATTTCCAACTCCTGATTCAAAACAGAGACTATGCGGTTTCTGTTTCGGACAAAATCGCATATGCCAGGGTGGATCATCTTGCAAAGTCTTATCAAGACTTTATAGACAAATACTGCGCAAAAGATAAAAATGTTGTGCTGAAGCATATGGCTGACTATGCAGCATGCTTTGCAGAAACGTTCCGCCCAGATTCCTGTGAACGCAGTATCCCTTCCGCCTATGGTATGGAACGCATGAATGTAATCATATTCGGACTCAAGAATACGACTGTGATTCCATATGTCCTTTACGTTGCCAAAGAGATTCAGGATCCGGATAGCCGCAATGAAATATTCGCGGTATTGGAAAGCTATATTATGCGCAGGATGATTGTTCGCGCAACCACAAAGAACAGCAACAATTTGTTTGCATCTCTGATTCTCAACAATGTACTTGATGCTGCAATGTTGAAAGAGAGACTATCCAGAAGCGGCGATGTGACGACTTACTTCCCGGATGATCGTGAACTGCTGCAGGGATTCAAAGAATCCAAATTGATTAATTTGCAATCAAAGGGCGTCCTTTATATGATGGAATCGGCAATTCAGCCCGTAAACGCTGCTATGGTTCTTTTGGGATTCAAAGGTTACAGCTTGGAGCATCTCATGCCGAAAAAATGGAGAAACAATTGGGCGCCATGCAAAACGGAGGAACTTGCGAAGAAACGTGATTCCTGCTTACTTACACTTGGCAATCTTGCAATTATTCCGCAGCCGCTCAATGCGTCGATTCGGGATGCAAATTGGACGGTAAAGAAAGCCGGAAAAGGGACAGCAAATCCCGGTCTTGAGTTATGCGCCAGCGGTCTGCTTACCATCCATGACGTCTTAAAAGAGGCAGCATGGACCGAGGAAAAAATAGACGCTCGTGCTGATTGGCTGTTTGAGCAGGCAAAACGGATATGGAAGACTTGATTCTTTCGTGATGAATTTAACCACCGCAATTCCTGCTCCGCTATAGACAAAGAATACGCGACCGGCAAGCTGCCGGCCGCGTAGTTTTATATTTTGGAGTCGCGGAGCCACTGCTGGAATTCCTCCAGTGAGATGATCTCGCGGTCGCATTTTTTCTTTTCTTCTCGGGCTTTCTCGCTCCACGCATAAAACTGCTCGTCGGTGATGCGTCCGGCTTTGATCCACGCGAAGCGCTTTTTGTACTCCTTGCGGTACGCCTTGAAAATCGGATCATCGGTCTGCTTTTTTGTCCACTGCCGGAACGCGCCGATCTCGCGGCAGCGCTGCTCGCCGTACTTCACGGGGCGCTCGCAATACTCTGCGCTCACACGGCCGGTCTGCGGGAACCAGCGGCCGCAGTTCTTGCAGCGGCGCA
>ERZ772876.2411-NODE-2411-length-15663-cov-13.191568_pt1 | contig 15663 bp, 8 predicted proteins | sample MGYA00580584_ERZ772876 | MGnify/ENA primary metagenome ERZ772876 (study PRJEB29015, sample SAMEA2737728) | human gut metagenome | biome: human gut; feature: human-associated habitat; material: faeces | place: China | collected 2012 ... | reverse complement strand
TGCAATGAATATACCCGAGATCCTTGTGGCCAATGGCACAGGGGCGGTGCTGGTAAGTTTTCTGCTTTTGCTGCGGGTGCGTGGCGAAAGTAAAAACAGCGTGGGAACAGCGCTGTTTTGCCGGATACTGGTGGTGACGCTGCTGGCACAGGTCACAGAGACGATCAACTTTCTGCTGGACGGCGTGCCCGGCGCTGCAAGCCGGTTCTGGCTGTACCTGACCAACACCATCTGCACCGGCGCTACCGTGTGCGTGGGCTATGCGTGGTGCTTGTATGTGGACTTCCGGGTCTACCGCAGCATTGGACGCCTGCGCAGAAGGCACCTGTTGCTGGGCGCGCCGCTGCTGGCGCTTTTGGTGCTGCTGGTGGCAAACCTTTTTGGCACGGGGTGGATCTTTTCCATTTCGGCGGACAACGCTTACCATCGGGGCCCGCTGAACATTTTGCTGTATCTGCTGCTGTTCAGCTATTACGCCGAGAGCGTGTGGCAGGTGCATAAGGCCAAGCGCGATGGCATTACGGTGGAGTTTTTTCCGGTGTACTACTTTGTGGTCACCTGTGCGGTGGGCACGCTGCTGCAGGGCGCATTCTACGGCATGGCCTTTGGCTGGCTGTCAGTAGCCATCGCTTTTGTGCTTGTGGACAGCCAGACCCGCAGCCTGCGCGGCTATACCGATGAGTTGTCCGGCCTGTTTGGGCGCAAGTACATGAACTACTGTCTGGACCGCATCCACGCCACGCAGGAGAAGGACGTTTACGGCATCATGATGGACGTGAACTGCTTCAAGGAGATCAACGACACCTACGGTCACGCCGAGGGTGACCGCGCCATTCAGGAGATCGGGCACATCCTGTCCGGGGCGCTGGTGGCAAACTCGGTAGCCATCCGCATGAGCGGCGATGAGTTCATGGTGCTGATCCGTCACGGCTCGGAGGAGCTGCTGGACGAGATCTGCACCGCCATCGAGCAGCGGGTGCAGCACTATAACGCCACCGCTCCGGCGGGCAGCTTTCAGCTGTCCTTCTCCACCGGTGTGGCAAAGTACGAGGGCGGCAGCGTGGAGAAGTTTCTGGTGGAGCTGGATCAGCGGATGTATGCGGAAAAACGCGCTTTCCACGCCGCCCGGGACGGCCATGCCGCACCGGAGCAGGGAAATGCTCCATCAATTTAAAAGGAATGTCTAAAATAAGTGCGACTTATCTTGACAATCTGACGCTGTAATGATAGAATATGTGGCGTACCAATTGAATACCGACTTATCAAGAGCGGCTGAGGGGACAGGCCCTGTGAAGCCCGACAACCTGTGCGAAAGCATAAGGTGCCAAATCCTGCGGGAAACCGGAAGATAAGAGTGCAACGCTCAGAGCTTTCGGCTCTGGGCGCTTTTATTTTTCAAAACAAACTTGATGGAATGGTAAATACACGCAACTGCAACATTTAGGAGGCAAAAAATGGCTAGACACCTGTTTACTTCGGAGTCCGTCACCGAGGGACATCCCGACAAGATCTGCGACCAGATCTCTGATGCAATTCTGGACGAGATCCTGACCCACGACCCCAACGCCCGCGTGGCCTGCGAGACCTGCGCATCCACCGGCCTTGTGCACATTATGGGCGAGATCACCACCAACTGCTATGTGGACTTCCAGAAGGTCGTCCGCGAGGTGGTGGCAGATATCGGCTACACCCGCGCAAAGTTCGGCTTTGACGCCGACACCTGCGCCGTCATCTCCAACATTGACGGCCAGAGCCCCGACATTGCACTGGGCACCAACGATCAGGTGGGCGGTGCAGGCGATCAGGGCATGATGTTCGGTTATGCCTGCGACGAGACCCCCGAGCTGATGCCCATGCCCATCAGCCTTGCCCACAAGCTGGCAAAGCGCCTGACTGAAGTGCGCAAGAGCGGCGAGATGGATTACCTGCGCCCGGACGGCAAGAGTCAGGTGACCGTGGAGTACGACGAGAACAACAAGCCCGTGCGCGTGGACGCCGTGGTCATCTCCAGCCAGCACAGCGAGAGCGTGAGCATGGAGCAGCTGCGGGCAGACGTGATGGAAAAGGTCATCAAGGCCACCATCCCCGCTGAGCTGCTGGACGAGAACACCAAGTACTACATCAACCCCACCGGCCGCTTTGTTGTGGGCGGCCCGCAGGGCGATACCGGCCTGACCGGCCGTAAGATCATCGTGGACACCTACGGCGGCTATGCACGCCACGGCGGCGGCGCCTTCTCCGGCAAGGACCCCAGCAAGGTGGACCGCAGCGCAGCCTACGCTACCCGCTGGGTGGCCAAGAACATCGTGGCTGCGGGTCTGGCAAAGCAGTGCGAGGTGCAGGTGGCCTACGCCATCGGCGTGGCAAAGCCTGTGTCCATCATGGTGGATACCTTTGGCACCGGCACGGTGGCAGACGAGAAGATCGAGCAGGCTGTGGAGAAGGTGTTTGACCTGACCCCTGCCGCCATCATCCGTGACCTCGATCTGCGCAAGCCCATCTACCGTCAGCTGGCCGCCTATGGCCACATGGGCCGCGAGGATCTGGGCGTGAAGTGGGAGAACACCGACCGCGTGGATGCCCTGAAGGCTGCCGTGGCTGCCCTGTAAAAAGCGTTTTACCCTGATAGAAGGTAAGTGAAGAGAGACCGCTACACTCGACCGTGCGGCGGTCTTTTTGCGTCACTGGGGAAAGAGAAGGGGACTTTGAAAAGTACTACTTTTCCTCAAAAATCAGATAAACTTTGCGAAACGGTAAAGATTTGGTCGCGTTTTTGTAAGAAACTCACATTCTCTTGCAGGAAAAGGAAAAACAGCTGTGCAAGGCGCAGAAAATCCACACATGAAACAAATTGATATGGAACAATCGACAAAATGTGATAAAATAAAACTAGATATGCGCACTTGTGTGCATGGTACGGATGGTAAACAGCAATAAGGAGTTATGTGACTATGTCTATTGAAATTTCCCCTAAGTCTTTCTTTGAGCAGCCCAGTGTGGCGGATATGCGGCTGATCGCCTGCCCCGGTGCAGAGGAGCTGACCGGCCTGATCGACAAGCACCTTGTCCGTTGGGCAAAGGCTGCCGGAATTGAAAAAGACACCTTCATTATTTCCTGCGACTGCCCCCGCTTCCAGAGCGGCGACGCCAAGGGTCTGGTCAAGGAGTCTGTCCGCGGCGACGATATCTTTATCGTGGTGGACCCGGGCAATTACAGCGTCACCTACAAGCTGTTCAACTACGAGAACCACATGTCCCCGGACGACCACTTTGCAAACCTGAAGCGTCTGATCCAGGCTGTGGCCGGTAAGGCACACCGCGTTTCCGTCATCATGCCCAGCCTGTACGGCGGCCGTCAGCACCGCCGCGTGGTGCGCGAGAGTCTGGACTGCGCTGTGGCCCTGCAGGAGCTGCAGACCATGGGCGTGCGCAACATTATCACCTTTGACGCACACGATCCCCGCGTGCAGAACGCAGTGCCCCTGATGAGCTTTGATAACGCCATGCCCACCTATCAGGTGCTCAAGAGCCTGCTGAAGAAGAACCCCGAGATCAGCTTTGATAAGGAGAAGTTCATCGTGGTCAGCCCCGACGAGGGTGCCATGAACCGCAACATGTACTTCTCCAGCGTGCTGGGCTGCAACCTGGGCATGTTCTACAAGCGCCGCGATTACACCCGCGTGGTGAACGGCCGCAACCCCATCGTTGCCCATGAGTATCTGGGCGAGAGCGTGGAGGGCAAGACCGTCTTTATCGCGGACGATATCATTGCTTCCGGCGAGAGCATGCTGGAGGTTGCCAGCAACCTGAAGGAGCGCGGTGCTGCCAACATCATCGCCAACGCCACCTTCCCCCTGTTCACCAGCGGTCTGGAGAAGTTCGACAAGGCTGTGGCAGACGGCACCCTGACCTACGTTGTGGGCACCAACCTGACCTACCGTATGCCCGAGCTGCTGACCCGCGACTGGTATGTGGACGTGGATGTTTCCAAGTACGCTGCCTACTTTGTGGTGGCACTGAACCACGATATGTCCGTTTCCAGCATCATCGACCCCCTGAAGAAGATCGAGAACCTGCTGGCAAACCGCAAGTAAAAAGCTGTTCCAAAGCCCCTGCACCCTGCGTGCAGGGGCTTTTTGCGCTTTCATAGAGAAAAGGAAGTGTATCATGAGAAACAGCAGCGTTATAGGGTGCTTTCGCGAATCAGCTCTTTTCACAAAAAATAATATACTAATATATTAATTATAACAAAAAGCATAAATACTATTTACAAATCATGATATAAATGGTATTCTTTGTACAAGATTGAAGCAGGAAGGTACCTGCTGTGAAGAAAAAAGTCGGAGAAAAAGCAAGCGAGTCCGGCCTTCAAAGCTGGGCATAACAAAGTACGCAGACACGTACAAGAAGGAGAAAACACTATGAAACGCCGCGATTTTATGAAGCTTTCCGCCGCTACCGCGCTGGGCGCTACCGTAGCCGCTATGGCACCCTCGGCTCTGGCTGCGACAGAGCTGGACCAGACCAACGGAGATCTGCACGCTACCGTAGATCGCAAGACCGCAGCTATGGGTCTGGGCGATGGCAAGACCTTTGTTTATGACCCGGAAAACCCGTACCTGAACGTGAATGTGGGTCTGTTCCATGACGTGCAGGTAACAGCAGGCGGACAGAATGTTGGTGCTGCTACCTACTATCTGCCGGACGGCATGGATCCTTGGGCACCGGCAATCATTGTGCTGACCCCAGATAAAACCACTGCAAAAGATTTTTCCGGTACGGTCACCGGCCGTATGTGGCGCACAGTGGCCAGCAAAAATAAAATCGGCGTTGCATTCTTTGGCCCTGAGAACGGCGGTAGCTGGAACTTGTCCCTGAGCACTACCGGGCGCGATGACGCAGCAGCGCTGGATGCACTGTATCAGCTGATGCGCAAAAAGAGCGTTAAGCTGTCTGGTGCCTTCTCCATGGATAAGTCCCACACTGCACTGGTGGGCTATAAGGAGGGTGGCGCAGCCGCCTTGCTGTTTGGTGCCCGTTGGGCAAGCGATTTCAGTTCCATCTGCGCTGTGGACGCCACTGAGGTTCCGGCAGCTTCGTTAGAGGCAGTGGGTGGTCAGTATGTGCTGCCCTTCCCCGGCGACTCCACCCGTGGCGTGCAGGAGGAAGCCATTGCGGCAAAGACGGTGGATACCCCCGTCTGGTTTATCCGCTCCAAGGTCGATTCTGCTAATAAGGCAGCGCTGGATTTCTATCTGAAGGCCAATCAGGCTGTAGCAAAGGGGAACGGCGTGTATGTCAGCAGCCGTACAGGCTCTGCCGCCGAGGTGTGGGTCACCGAAAAGGCACAGTGCCCGGCAGCCATCTGGGAAAAGTTCTCCGGTCAGTTCAAGCGCTTTATGGCACTGCAGCTGCCGGGTCGCGTAGCAAAGGCAGAGGACTTTACCCGTCGGGGCTTTGATATCCATGAGGAGTGGGTCAACGGCGAGCTGCGCCGCTGGATGGTCTATGTGCCGTCCACCTATACCGGCAGCAAAAAGGTGCCGCTGGTGCTGGTGATGCACGGCTACACCGCCTCCATGTACGCCATTGCCGAAGAGTCCCGCTGGTACGATGTGGCAGAGCAGAACGGCTTTATCGTGGTGTTTGCGCAGGGCCTGGTACGTCCCGCAGACCTGATGGGCAACATTCCCACCGCCATGTGGCTGGCAGGTCCCTTTGCCGCACTGGCTGGTAAGGATACCGACCCCAGCGTGGATCTGGAGTTCATCAACAGTCTGCTGGACCGCATGGAGCGGGATTACAGCATCGACACCACCCGCGTGTATGCTACCGGTCACTCTAACGGCAGCCTGATGACTTGGGCTACCGCCTGCCGCTACGCAAGCCGCTTTGCCGCCATTGCACCCGTCGGCTATATGTTTGCCCCACTGCCGGAGCTTGACCCCGCTGTTCTGCTGCCGACATGGGCTTTCCTGGGCGAGTACGACTCGGCAGGTGTGGCAGAGCTGGTGGAGGATAACGGTACGGTGAAGGCGCTGCAGGGCTGGAACGCCCACAACGCCACCAACGAGGCAGCTGTTGCAGAAAGCACCTCCTACGATGGCGCTTTTGTGACCAAGAGCTTTATGGGTGGCAACGCTCCGCTGGTGCAGTACACCGTGGTCAAGGATACCCCTCACGTTTACCTGCAGGAGGAGAGCGCTGCCATCTGGAATGAGTTCTTCTCCCGTTACAGCCGCGGTGCGGACGGCACCCTGTACTATCAGGGCAATGCCGTGACCGCCGGTAAGCATCAGCCCAGCGCAGATTGGTACGCTGCAAAATAAGCTGACAATGCCCGCCGCGCGGCGGTACAGAAGCTTTATATCTCGGGACATCGGAACGTCTGCGGACGCTCCGGTGTCCCTTTTTATGTTTTGCGGCGGCTTGTGTTAAGTTTTTGAAAATTCGTGCCGGGGGCTTTGCAAATCCCGGTGGGTTTATGCTATATTTAAGTTGAAATACTTTGCATTCTGACAGAAAGGAAAAACGCCATGGAGCATTTTGTGGAGTTTGAAGATGTCTGTAAATATTACCAGACCGGCAGTGTGAAGATCGCTGCCGCAGACCACCTGAATTTCTATGTGGACAAGGGCGAGTTCTGTATCATCGTGGGGCCCTCCGGTGCGGGCAAGACCACCCTGCTGAACATTCTGGGCGGCATGGACAACTGCGACGAGGGCAACGTCTGGCTGGACGGCCGCAACGTGAGCCGCTTTTCCGCCCGGGAGCTGACCACCTACCGCCGGTACGATGTGGGCTTTGTGTTCCAGTTTTACAACTTGGTGCAGAACCTGACCGCACTGGAAAACGTGGAGCTTGCCAGTGAGATCTGCCGCGACCCGCTGGACCCCACCGAGACCTTGCGCAGCGTGGGGCTGGGCGAGCGGCTGAACAACTTTCCGGCGCAGCTTTCCGGCGGCGAGCAGCAGCGGGTGTCCATTGCCCGCGCACTGGCCAAAAACCCCAAGCTGCTACTCTGCGATGAGCCCACCGGTGCGCTGGACTACCGCACCGGCAAACAGGTGCTGGGCCTTTTGCAGGATACCTGCCGCAAGACCGGACGCACCGTCATTGTTATTACCCACAACACGGCACTGACCGGTATGGCTGACCGCATCATTCAGGTGCGCAGCGGCCGCATCGTGTCCAATCAGGTCAACGAGCACCCGGTGCCGGTGGAACAGATCGAGTGGTGAGTACTGTGCAGAAAAGTTACCGCAAAAATATCCTGCGCGAGATGAAAAGCAGCATCAGCCGGGTGGTGTCCCTGTTTGGCATCGTGGCGCTGGGGGTAATGATGCTCACCGGCCTGATGTGCATTGCCCCCGATATGCGCACCGCTGCCCAGAAGTACTATGTGCAGCAGAATGTGTTCGACCTGCGGGTGCTGTCCACCCTTGGCCTCAGTCAGAGCGATATCGATGCCATTGCCGCTGTGGACGGCGTGGATGCCGTGCAGGCGGTGAAGTATCAGGACGTGGAAGGCCACTGGACAGGAGACGAGCAGACTACGGTGGCGCGGCTGTATCAGCTGCCTGCCGATCCGCAGGCCGATACGCCGGAGAACATGAACCGTCCGGTGCTGCTGTCTGGCCGGATGCCGGAAGCTGCCGGGGAGTGCGTGGTGCATGTGATGGGCCACGGCAGCCCCGTGGAGCTGGGCACCCAGCTGACCCTGCCGGAAGAGACCGAGGGGGTCAGCGGGCAGGTGTTCACGGTGGTGGGCACGGTGCAGGACCCGCTGCATTTTTCCTCTGATTCCGAGAGCAGCACCGTGGGCGATGGCCAACTGGACTGCATCCTGTTTGTGCCGGAGGGCACTTTGACCGCAGATTATTATACGGTGTGCTATATCAAGGCAGAAAACGCCGGATTGTATGATAATTATTCCGATGAATATCAGGCCGCAGTGGATGCCGTAGCGGAAAAGCTCAAGGCCATCCAGAGCGTGCAGTGCACCGCCCGGCGGGAAGAGCTGATGGACACCGCCAACGACAAGCTGACCGAAGCGCGCGCCGAGTACGACAGCCAGAAGGCCGAAGCGGAGCGTCAGTTTGCCGAGGCGGAGGCAAAGCTTGCGGACGCACAGCAGCAGCTGGATGCCGCCAAGGCGCAGCTGGAAGCCGGGGAAAAGGAGCTTGCCGCCCAGAAGACTGCCCTGCCGGACACTATGCAGAGCGGTGCCGACAAGCTGGTGAGCAGCGAGGAGCAGGTGCTGGAATTTGAGGAGCAGCTGCAGCAAATTGAGATGCTGGTCAACCTGAAAAAGGTGGCAGACCCCCTGCTGACCTACGCGGAAGCCGCTCTGCGCAACGCCGAAAAGGCGCTGGACGAAGCCGAGCCGGAGGACGAGGATTACATTGAACTGCGGGATGCACTGGCCAAGGCGCAGGCCGCTTACGACAACATCTATAACCAGCTGCAGGGCTATCAGCAGCAGCTGGACGCGGGCAAGCGGCAGATGTACAAGCAGGGGCTTATCTCCTCGCCGAACCTCTCCAACGACCAGCTGGTGACCGAGGCCAAGGCTGCGCTGCGCAAGATGAAATTGCAGCTTTTGCAGGGGCAGTTGCAGCTGACCACCGGCACCGCCAGCGCCTACACCCAGTTCGATGCCGCACAAAAGCAGCTGGAAGAGGGTTGGGCAGAATACAACGCCGGGCAGACCCAGCTGGAAGAATCCCGCACCGAGTACGAGAGCCAGAAGGCCGAGGCAGAGCAGAAGCTGGCGGACGGCCTTGCCCAGCTGAACGATGCCGAGGAGCAGGTGAGCCAGATCAAAAAGGGCGAGTGGTATGTGCTGGACCGCACCTCCACCATGAGCTGCGTCACCTTTGCCCAGTACGCCGACCGCATGGACGCCATTGCCCGGGTGTTCCCGGTGTTCTTCTTCCTTGTGGCGGCGCTGGTGGCTACCACCACCATGACCCGCATGGTGGACGAGAACCGCCTGCAGATGGGCACCTTAAAGGCGCTGGGCTACTCCAATTTCAGCATCGCGGGCAAGTACCTGTTCTACGCGATGCTGGCCACCATTCTGGGCAGTATCGTCGGCATGGTGGTGGGCTTTGTGGTATTCCCCATCATTATCTGGAACGCCTATCAGCTGGTGTTCAGCCTGCCTACCTTCACCCTGTACTTCTACCCGGGCATGGCAGCCGCCAGCGTGGGCATCAGCGCCGCCGTCATCGGCTTTGCCACATGGTACGCCTGCCGTTCCAGTCTGGCCGAAAAGACCGCAGCTTTGCTGCTGCCCCGGGCTCCCGTGGCGGGCAAGCGCATCCTGATGGAGCGCATCACCCCGCTGTGGTCCCGGATGTCCTTCTCCCAAAAGACCACCGCCCGCAACCTGTTCCGGTATAAAAAGCGGTTCTTCATGACCGTGCTGGGCGTGGCGGGCTGCACCGCGCTGCTGCTTATCGGCTTCGGCATACAGGATTCCCTGCTGCCCATCGTCACAAAGCAGTCTACGGAGCTGACCCACAACGATATGTCCATCACCCTCAGCGACCCCAAAGCCCTGACCATGGAGCAGGGGCTGACAGAGGAGCTGGACAGCAACAGCGCCGTGCAGAACTGGGGCGCGGTGTATACCAAATCCACCACCATCTACAATGCCGAAGGCGAGAGCGCCAGCGTGAGCATCGTGGCGGCGGCAAAGGACAGCGACCTGACCCGGTATGTTACCTTCCGCACCCGCAAGGGACACAAGGCCATCAGCTTTGACAGCGGCAGTGTCATCCTGACCGAAAAGACCGCCGAGAATCTGGGTCTGCACACCGGCGATACCTTCTGGGTGGAAAACGCCGAGGGCACCCGGGTGGAGCTGACCCTGACCGGCATCACGGAAAACTATATGTTCACCCGGCTGTACCTCCCCCGCGCACAGCTGGAAAGCCTGCTGGGCACGGAGGATATCCCGTGGAACACGGTCTACGGGCAGACCACCTGCACCGATGCTGCCGGGTACAACGCCCTGCGCACCGACCTGCTGGACTGCAACTATGTCAGCAGCATCAGCTTTACCGAGGACACCACCGAACTGTTCGATAACCTCATCGTCAGTCTGGGCTATGTGGTGGTGCTGATCATCATCTGTGCGGCGGCACTGGCGGCTGTGGTGTTGTATAACCTCATCAGCGTCAACCTTGGAGAGCGCAAAAAGGAGCTGGCGACCATCAAGGTGCTGGGCTTCTACGATCAGGAGGTGTACCGCTACATCTTCCGCGAGATCGAGCTGCTGGCGCTTATCGGCTCCGGCGTGGGTCTGGCACTGGGGGTGCCGCTGCACAAGTTCATTGTGTTGACCGTGGAGATGGATCAGCTCATGTTCATCCGCACCATCGCCCCCCGCAGCTACCTGCTGGCGGTGGCGCTGACCATGGTGTTTACCGTGGTGGTCTGCTTTGTCATGCGGCGGCACGTCCGGCGCATCAGCATGGTGGAAAGCATGAAGGCTCCGGAGTAATTACAAAAGCAAAACCATAAAAAGCACCCCCTGCGGTCTGTACGGGCAGACCGCAGGGGGTGCTTAGTCTTTTATACGCTCAGGGAATCAGAGGAACACATACTTGAGGATGAACAGCACGGTGAGCACATACATCAGCGGGCTGATCTTCTTCTCCTTGGCCTTGCCGGTGATCACATTGATGATGGTCCAGGAGATGATGCCGATGGCGATACCCTCGGAGATGCTGTAAGCGGTGGGCATAGCCAGAATGGTCAGGAAGGCGGGGATGCCCTCGCTGGGATCATTGAAGTCGATCTTGATGGCAGAACCCATCATGTAGAAGCCCACGATGATCAGAGCCGGAGCGGTAGCAAAGCTGGGGATGGTGAGGAACAGCGGGCTGAAGATGGTAGCCAGCAGGAACAGCACGCCGGTGGTCATAGCGGTCAGACCGGTGCGGCCGCCCTCGGTAACGCCGGAGGCGCTCTCCACGAAGGTGGTGGTGGTGGAAGTACCCAGCACAGCGCCCACGCAGGTACCGATGGAGTCTGCCATCAGTGCGCCCTTGATGTTGGGCAGACGGCCGTCCTCGTCCAGCATATCAGCCTTGGAGGCCACGCCAATCAGGGTGCCCAGCGTGTCGAACAGGTCCACAAAGAGGAAGGAGAACATCACGGCGAAGAAGTTCAGCAGGCCGACACCGGAGAAGTCGGTCTTGAACACCTGACCAAAGGTCTCGCCCAATGCGGAGAAGTCAAAGCTGACAAAGGCGGTGGGGATGACGGAGTACATACCGGCATCCACATCGGGGACGTAGATACCGGTCAGCTCGCACACGATGCCCAGCAGCCAAGTGATCAGGATGCCGTACAGGATGCCGCCCTTGACCTTTTTGACCAGCAGAATGGCGGTGATGACCACGCCCAGCAGAGCAAGGATAGCGCCCACGCCCACGCTGTGGAAGGTTGCGCCCTTGAAGTGCTGGTAGGTGACCAGCGTGGAATCACTGTTGACGATCAGCTTGGCGTTCTGCAGGCCGACAAAGGCCACGAACAGGCCAATGCCCACGCTGACGGCGCTCTTCAGGGTCATGGGAATGGCGTTGAAGATGCCCTCGCGCACATTGGTCAGGGACAGTGCAATGAAGATGACGCCCTCAACAAAGACGGCCATCAGAGCCAGCTGCCAGCTGTAACCCATGGTCAGCACGACCGTGTAGGCAAAGTAGGCGTTCAGGCCCATGCCGGGAGCCAGTGCAAAGGGGTAGTTGGCCAGCACAGCCATCAGTGCGGTGGCAATGAAGGATGCCAGCGCGGTGGCAATCAGCACAGCCTTGGAATCCATGCCTGCTGCGGACAGGATGTTGGGGTTGACGGCAAGGATGTAAGCCATGGTCATGAAGGTAGTGATACCAGCCATGATCTCGGTCTTTACATCGGTGTGGTTTTCTTTCAGGTGAAAGAACTTTTCTAACATGAGAAACCTCCTGCTTCCAATAAAACACTCCGCCGGTTGCGGACGGCGGAGAAAGAACAGCTCCCATTCTATCAGCTGAAAACGTTTTTGTCCACACCAGAAACACACAAATTTCGCAATTTGTTCAAATTTTCTTAAATAAGTATGACTTATCTCACAAAAAATCTGGCATATTTTAGTAATTTGGACGGAATGCAGGCGATATGTGCAGAAAAAATGTGTGAGGGAAAAAAGTAGTTCCGAAACACCCTGCGGGTGTTTCGGAACTACAAATAAAATATTTTTTACAAATTACCGGCGCTTACAGCGTCTCTACCCGGTCGAACAGATCCTTTGCGGCTTCCACGGCGTCCTTGCTACCAAAGGCCACCCGCACGCCGCCGGACAGCACATCAGACAGGGCGGCGGCCTGTGCTTTGAGCAGGGCAGCGTCCACGCTGCACAGCGCCTTGCGGTCGGCGGCGCGCATCTCGTCCGTGATGCCGCAGAAGTACCGGTGATCCAGCTCCCGGGCGGCGGCACGCGCCTTGCGGGGCGTGTCCAGCTTGGCAGCAGTGCCCACGATGAATTCGTCCAGATCCCGGGCGGTGTAGTCCCGGGCGGCAAGGGCGGCGGGAGCGTCTGCAAAGGTGTCGTAGCTTTCCCGCAGGTGGGGATCCCGGTAGGTGTACAAAAACTCGATGCCGTCGGCACAGAGCATTCCGGTGCCGTAGGCACCGCCCACCTCCCGGATGGTGTGCCACAGGTATTCGTAGCTCATCACCCGTGCCAGCACCCGGCGGCGGCTGTCCCGGGGCATGGGCCATGCCAGCACATCGTAGTTCACGCCGCCGTCAATGATAAAGGCTTCGTTCACCGGGGGCGTCAGGGGCTGGGTGTAGGGCTGCGCCGGGGTGCGCCGGGCGGCGGCAAAGCGGCTTTCCGGCAGCAGGGTGCGCAGCTTTTCCAGTGCAGCTTCGGTGCCGTGCAGGCTGACGGTCAGGGCGGCAGTTTGCAGCACCCGGCTGCGCACAGCATCCAGCTTTGCGCCCAGTGCCGCCCAGTCGGCCTTTTCCAGCAGACTGCACAGGAAGTGGTAGTAACTCACGCCGGTGCAGGCTTCGTCCGCAGCGCCTTCTACATAATAATGGGCGCGGGCGCGGGTGGAGGCAAACTCATTGCCCTGCTGGATAAACAGCTGCTCCATGCGCAATTTCAGCTGGCTGACCACCCGGGCATAGGCGGCTTCGGCGGCAGCGCCGGTAAGGACGGTATCGTACAGCCACTCGCCGCCGATCTCCACCGCCTTTTCCAAGCTGCGTTCCAGCAGGCTCAGGCAGAGGGTGAGTTTTGCGTGGCAGGGGCTGCCCTCCTGCCGCCCGGTCCAGAGATCCAGCTGGGCGCGGCTGTCGCCCAGCCATGTGCTGCGCAGGGTATTCAGCTGCTGGGCGGTATGGGCGGGGGTGTCCAGTTCGTCCAGCACATCGGTGAGCAGGTTCAGGTATTGCAGCTCCTCCGGGGTGACAGTGCCAAGATCATAGTAGAAATTCAGGTACAGGCTGCCGGCAGAGGGGTGGCGCAGCAGGGTGGCACCGGCCAGCTGCTCGGCGCTGCCCTGCGGGGTGGCATCGCCCGCGCCAAGGTCGGCGGCGGTGAGGGGATGCTCCAGTACCAGCTTGCCGTCGGTGCGCACCGGGGCAGCGGCATCCTCAGTCTTGGGTGCGGTGGGGATCTGCACCACCTGCACCGGGGCGGGGGCAAACAGCTCCCGCAGCAGGGTGTCGAACCAGCCCTCTTCCAGCTTGCTGCGCAGGGCGGCAAAGAGCTTATCGGTGTGCAGCAGCAGGGCGGCATCGCCGGTATGCAGCCAGCCGGTAGCGGCGTTGATGGCGTCCAGCACGCCGTCCGGCAGGCTGCCCGGGCGCTCCAGCGAGGCAAACTCGGCTTCGTTCAAAGCGGCCAGCAGCAGGTCGTGAGGAATGCCGGTCTTTAGCAGCTCGTCCACAGCCTTGCGTACAGCGGGGGCAAATTTGCGGGCAGAATCCACCGTAGCGCCGCGCAGCAGCAGCTCCAAGGTGGGCTGCAGGGTGCTGTCGTCAAAGCCGATGTCGATATCTGCGCCCAGCTGCTCGGCCAGCAGCGCGGCCTTGAGGGGAGAGCTGTTGGTGCTCAGCAGCGCACCCAGCAAAATCTCCACACCCAGCTGCCGCTCCCGGTCGGCAAATGCGCCGGTGTACCATGCCAGTGCGCACTGCACCTCGTCCGGCTTGGGTTGGTCGGTGTAGTAGGGCAGCTCCACGAATGCGCCGGGCTGCTCGTCCTGCATGGTCAGGCGGGGACGGGCAGCGGCCTTGGGCATCTTGGACAGGTAGTTCTTATCCAGCCGTGCCAGCTTATCGGCCATGTCCATCTTGCCGTACAGGGTGATGCAGCAGTTGTCGGCGCTGTAATGGCGGCGGTACACCCGTTGGTATTTCTCATAGGTCAGGGCGGGGATGGACGCCGGGTCGCCGCCAGACACAAAGCCGTAGGCGGTATCCGGGAACATAGCTCTTTGCAGGGCGTTTTGCAGCTGAGCATCCGGGGAGGCCAGTGCACCCTGCATTTCATTGTAGACCACACCGCTGACCGTGCCGTCTGCGTCCCGGTGCCAGCCCTCCTGCTCGAACACGGCAGAGTCCACCATAGCCAGCGGGCAGAACACCGCGTTCAGGTAGACATCCATCAGGTTGCAGAAGTCGGTCTCGTTGGGGGTGGCAAAGGGGTAGACCGTTTTATCCGGGAAGGTCATCGCATTGAGGAAGGAAGCCATGCTGCTTTTGAGCAGCTGCACAAAGGGGGAGCTGACCGGGTATTTTTCGCTGCCCGCCAGCACGGAGTGCTCCAGAATGTGGAACACGCCGGTGTCATCGGAGGGGAAGGTGCCGAAGCCGATACCGAAGGCCTTGTTGACGTCCTCGTTCTCTACCAGCAGCACGGCTGCGCCGCTGACGTCATGGGTGAGCAGGGTCAAAGTACCGTGCTGCTCGGGGCAGTCCTCGGTGCGCAGGACGGTATAACCGGGATAGTGTGCCATTTTTATTCTCCTTTACGGGATATTTTTCACAGAGGATGCGCCTGCGGCTCAGCCGCCGAACAGGCCGAAAAAGCTGGTGTGGGTCACGCCCAGCACAAGAAAAAGAGCAATCAGGGCGAACAGCACGCCGATGATGATGTCCATCTGGTGCACCGTGAGCGGGAATTTATCGTAAAGTTTTTCCTTGGGGTTTACAAAGTCCTTGTTGCCGTTGTCCAGCAGGCGCTTTCTGCCCTGCTCAAAATCGGCCTTCTGTGCCTGCAATTCTGCCTGCTGGCGGGCAAGTTCTGCCTCGCGGGCGGCCAGTGCGGCCTCGCGGCGTTCAAGCTCGGTCTGGGTATCCGGGGTGAGCTGTGCCATGGAAAGTCCCTCCTGTAAGCATAAGATGTTTTCCTTATGATACCACAAAAATGTGGACAAAAAAAGCACCCGCAGTGCAAAGACTGCGGGTGCAAAGGGGGATGATGAGGAGATTACTTCTTAGCCAGATACTTGCGGATATCAATGGCGACAGCCACGATAATGACAAGACCCTGAACGATGTAGGTGTAGGAGGAGTTGACGTTCATGAACTGCAGAGCGACCTTCATCAGCTCAAAGACCAGAACGCCGACCAGAACGCCGGGAACAGTACCAA
>ERZ772876.2402-NODE-2402-length-15725-cov-7.565475_pt1 | contig 15725 bp, 14 predicted proteins | sample MGYA00580584_ERZ772876 | MGnify/ENA primary metagenome ERZ772876 (study PRJEB29015, sample SAMEA2737728) | human gut metagenome | biome: human gut; feature: human-associated habitat; material: faeces | place: China | collected 2012 ... | reverse complement strand
TGCTCCTTATGTGTGCCTTGCGTATCGCTGCCCAGGGCGACGCAGGACAACAGTAGGGAAAGAAACTTGGTTGTTGTTCTTGTTATCACCTCAATTTTCAAACAAGCGAATTACATAAATCAGCCGGATAGTTTGTATACTATTCGACTGATTTTTATTAGGCACCTAAACGACTAATTTGTTCTATCCATTTCCGAAAATGAGGACATTCGGCAAGAATTTTATCTATTCCCATATCCTTAGAAATTAAAGTTCCGTTTTTTATTTTCGCATAATTGGGAATTAATTTTTCCAGGCGCTTGGAAGGTGCCGTTTCAGGCGAGTTATTTATGTGTTCAGGGGTGGGATAGCTTTCTCGAATCTCTCGTATTTTGTTGACCACATCGGTTTCCGCAATGAGTTCAAAAGATTCTGGATTAGAAAAAAGAATGCCCTCAAACTCATGTAACATAAAGTGAAACATACAGTTTGCTTGACCAATATCTCTGTTGACTGCTGCTTCTATTTTATCTATACGCTCATAGATATCAGGATCATGTGAACCTATTTCGGGAGTGTTTTCAGGCATAGCATAATAATCAAACATAGTAGTGACGTGCTCATTTGGGTGACTTTTACATAGCATAGTCAACTCTCGCTTGATTTTGTTGTAATCACTTACACCGCCTTTATATTTTTTAGACGCCGTACGTTTTGTTGTGCACACGATAGGGTATACTACGATACTCATATTCAAAAAATAGGGATAGAGAATCTCGTTAATAAAAGACTCTTCAGTCGGGCCTTCACAATAGATATATACATTTTTCATTTTGAGAGTCTACCTCCCAAAATATTCTTTTTCCAGAGATCGCCCAAAGCGTAGTCCTCTTCCAACCAGACCTCCAGCTCGTCTTCGTTCAATCGCTTAAACTCCGAACCATCTTCACCTCGATCAACAACAATAACATCTTCAACATCAAATTCATTGAGCATCTCTACAGATTGGGTCGAAATTATAATTTGCTTTTCATCGGATAACTGTCTAACCATTTCTGCAAAAATTGTTATTGCATAAGGATGTAGACCAAGTTCAGGTTCATCAACAATAATTGTTGCAGGCTGCAATTCATGCGGTTGTAGTAAGAGTGTGGCAAGGCAAATAAAGCGTAGCGTACCATCCGATAACTGCGAAGCATTAAAAATGTCCTCACAACCTTTTTGTTGCCACTTTAGTACTATTTGTTCTTCATTTCCCTCCTGCGGTTCCAACACAAAGTCTGCAAAGTATGGAGCAATTAATTGAATAGTGCGGACAATTTCTTTATAGCTTTTTTCGTAATTGCTTTTTAGGCGGAACAGAAAAGCCGCCAAATTTCCTGCGTCATTCATCAAGACTTTGTTGTTGGAAATATTGTGCTCTTGTTTTACTTTTGCACTACGTCCAGTATCATGGAAATGATAAACTCTCCAATTTTGCTTCTCCAAAATGGGTATTACATATTCGTCTATGTTATTATGAGCTCCGGTTTGCCATTGAGATTCAATCGATCCTCTGGAAACATTACTCTCATTTTCCCACTGTCCATGATACCCAAAATACTCTTTACGAAATATTAGTCTGTTATCATCGGTTGGAATAAGCACAAAGCCATAAGAATTATTTCCGAAATAAACTTCAAAATCTATTTCATCTGTTACCTTTCTGCCATTGTAAAAAAGCGAATTCATTCCGCTTTGCGCCACAAAGACTTGGAGATTTTGCGACAAAATATTTTGCAGCAACGTAAACGCAGAAATGAAATTAGACTTTCCTGCTCCATTACTACCAATTAAAACGTTTACCTTCCTAAATTTAATATCACACCGTTTAATAGACTTAAACCCAGATATAGTAATCCGGCTCAGCTGATCTCTTGATAGTGCCATTTAAGCACCTCCTTCAAATACATTTGCTTCAAAGAATCTGAATTTCTGAATACATCTCTGGTTCATTATTACTTGTAATCGCCATTTTCTTTTGTCTTATTATACCAGATGTACCCAAATCCTCAACTCCCATTATGTCGTTCAGGACAACTTTTGTCACGAGGATTTTCACACTTATGCCCTCAAATTTCTATACACATCCTCCAGGAACACCTGCATCAGTTCACGCTTCTTCTCGTCATTATCCAGCAAAAGTGCGAAGAAATCTTGGTTCTGCTCATACCCGGCAATCAGAGCATCCTGTACAGCGTCAAAATAGGCGAAGCGGAAGTCTTTCAGCGAGTTATTCCGTGCACTGTCCCTCAGATGTCCATTCTTCAGCAAAATGTCCCTCATTTGCAGAGCGGACTTGGAAGCTACGTCAACATCGAAGTTTTTGTTATACGCTGCATTGATCTCGTCGATGATCTCGGACAGCTTCTTTTTCACAGCTTCATCCATAAAGACCTCATTGGGTGTCGGCAGGCTGACCTCCGGCTTGGATTCAATCTCGTGTGTGTTTTCCCAGGTCTTTTTCTGACGGAAGTTAGAGGCAGTGATTTTGTCCGCAATGTCAAAATCATTTCCACCGCTGCCCACTTCGATCTCCTTAACCAGGTACGAAAGAAAATTGTATTTCTTGTGCAGATCAACGCTTTCAAAGCAGGTTGCTTGAATCAGGAAACTGTAAAATCGCAGAAAACGCTTGATTGTTGCACGAATCTCCAGCTTTTCCAGTTCCGGGTGACGATTGATGATTTGCAGGGATTTATCCAGCAATGCCCACATTCGAGCCTTTTCTTTAGAGGTTCGTTTATCCTGATACAGGTATCCGTTAAACTCCTCAATATCGTCAATATCCAGGAAATTATACTGATCCACCTGAGCTTCCACCGTTCGAATATCCGAAGGGGTGATCGTCTCATTTAGAATTGTCTCAGTATAGAATGGGGCAAAGGACGCTTGAATATCCTCATATTCATTTTTGAAATCCAGCACAAAGGTTTTCTTATCATAGGGCGCACAAATACGGTTCAGACGAGAAAGGGTCTGCACAGCATTGACTCCTCGCAGTCGCTTGTCCACATACATGGCGCAGAGCTTTGGTTGGTCAAAGCCGGTTTGATACTTATTCGCCACCAACAGCACCTGATAGCTGTTGCTGTCAAACACATCCGGCAAATCTTCTTCCTTAATGCCGTTCATCACCGCTTCGGTGTATTCGTGGCCGTCCAGAGAGACCTTGCCCGAAAATGCCACCAGTGCACGAATACCCGTATACCCATGCTTGGAAATATAGGCCTCAAACTCGTTCCGGTATTTGACTGCTGCCTGCCGTGATGAAGTAATAACCATGGCTTTTGCTTTGCCGCCCAATTCCTGCATGATTCTGTTTTTGAAGTGCTCAATAATGATCTCCACTTTCTGAGCAATGTTGGTATCATGCAGTTCAATATACTTGGCAATCTTGCGCTTTGCGGCAATCGTTTCCAGCTCAGGATCGTCCTCAATAGCCTTATTAATTTCAAAATAAGTCTTATAGGTCACATAGTTTTGCAGCACATCCAGAATAAAGCCTTCCTCAATTGCTTGCTTCATGGAATACAAGTCAAAAGCAACCTTTTTTCCTTCTTCGTTCAGACAGCCAAACAACTGCAAAGTAGTCGGTTTCGGAGTTGCGGTAAAGGCAATCATGGAAAAATTGGGCTGCTTTCCGCTACGGGCAATTTCGTCCTCGATAATATCGCCCATCGATTTTTCTTCTTCTGACACATCAACAGGGGTGGCCTCGCTCAGTTTGCGGCTCTCTGAAAGAGCATATGTCACCGCTTCCATGGCAGTTCCGGCGGTAGAGGAATGGGCCTCGTCGATGATTACAGCAAAGGTTTTGCTTTTCAGCTCCTGCACCAGTTCTTGAATGTACATGAACTTATGAATGGTGGTCACAATGATTTTTGTATTGCCGTTGAGGGCATCCGCAAGATCTTTGGAAGTGCATTTTTCATCCATGACCTTGATCAGACCGGCCTTATGCTCCAGTGACAGTACGGCATTCTGAAGCTGACGGTCTACCACGATACGGTCAGTGATAATGCAGACCGTATCAAAAATGACTTTGTTTTCTCTATCGTGCAAAGAGGCAAGGCGGTGTGCCAACCATGCAATGGTATTGGTTTTGCCACTGCCGGCCGAGTGCTCAATCAGATAATTTTTCTCGCTATGGTGTTCTACGACATCTGCCACCAGTTTGCGCACGGCATTGAATTGGTGATACCGGGGGAAAATCAGCGTTTCCTTGGTAACACGCTTACCGGTATCCGGGTCTTTCTTGGTTTCTTTTTGCAGGAAAATAATTTTATCAATCAGATACAGAACCGTATCTTTTTTGAGAATATCTTCCCACATATAAGAAACATTGATGCCGTTTTCGTTGTGGGGGTTGCCCTTGCCGGAGTGAATCCCAACGCCGCAGCCTTTATTGAACGGCAGAAAGAAAGAAGATTTTCCTTTCAGATTGGTGCACATATAGACTTCATTCAAATCCATAGCGAAGTGCGCCAGGCAGCCCGCCTTGAATTTCAGTAACCGGGTCTTGTAATCCCTCTCAAACTTATACTGACGGATCGCATCCTCATAATTCTGTCCGCTGGTGTTGCATTTCAGCTCAAAGGTGAAAATGGCAATGCCGTTGAGGAAGATTACAAGGTCAATGCGCTCGCCCTCTTTGTGCCAGACTTCCTCCATCACCGAGAGTACATTCTGCTGATACAGCGCCTCCGCTTTTTGGTTGAAGGTGGTGGCTGGCTTGCGGTACATGAGGGTTAGGAACACACCGTTATCAAACTCCACGCCGTGCTTTAGTACATCCAGCAGGCTGCGGCTTTTCTTATTGACCTCATTGTTGATGTAGTTGAGGATGGTCTGGCGGGTCTTAGCGCCATAGAGCTTTTCCAGCCGAGCCAATGCATCCGGCTGGGTTTCTTCCAAAAAGGAGAACAGTCGTTCTACATCCATACCGTAGCCGGGATCGTAAGCAGTAGAGGGTCGGACCTGATAGCCGTTTTTCTCCCGCAGCATTTCCAGAATGTATGCCTGATAATCTGCTCGTTCCTTTAATTGTCCTGCTTTAATAGCCATCTCACTGCACCTCCTTCACTCGTTTTTTACCGGTGACATATTCGTAGATGAGGGATTTTTTGTGATTGGTAATTGTAGCAAGAGCCTTCTGCTTTTCTGCTATTATACCGTCAATTGCTATGCATTTCTTCGATAAATAGCCGTAAATCTTCTCCTGCTCATCAGCTGGAATAACCGGTAGAAGAATATCTTTCAATGAATAAGAATAAATAACTTCTATCGTAGTTGCATTGCTCATAAGGGTAATTTGGTCTTTAACAAAGTCTGATTCATTAAAAATGAGCTGTAACAGTTCAGGTATAATCATTTCTTTGTCTACTCTAAATTTGATAATACATGGGTGCAAGATACCCTCATTAGCCCCTTCTGGAACAATAGCAACTTTTCCAATCGTGCCTCTTGTAGTAATAAGGATATCGCCAGGATATACAGCAAAGCTTCGCATTTCCTGAAATTTCTCTTCAGAAACAAAGGTAGTATTTTCTGAAAAATTATTGTCGAGAACAACTCGTTGATTATATACCCATTTACCCTCATCTGTGAAATCACTACCTGAGAGTGCACTTCCAAAAGGACCTACTTTCATACTATCTGAGCTGTTTTCCAACATAAATTTCAGCCTTTTAAAATCCCAATGCGCCGGAATTTTTCCAATCCATTCAACCCCACTGTCCTTCATCGGCACAGACTTATCCAGTCCCTTGGTTACCGTTTCGGTAATCAGAGATTTTTTATATTGTTGTAAAAGATCAATCTGTTTTTCCAAATCTGCGGCAATGCTATCAATCTGGGCACATTCTTTGTCGAGAAAATCTGCGATAGCATTCTGCTCTGTTATATCAGGAAAAGTATAACTAAATTCGGCAAAATCATTCTGATACAAGTGAATAATGGTGCTATTGCCAGCATTTTTGAGTCGAAACCAAGTCCAAAATTCTTCCGATAATAAGACCCAATACAAAAACTTTTTGCTATACTCATCAGAGGTCTTGATGAGGAGTACGCCACTGTTGAGAGATGCTTTTTCTTGCAAATTTTCTACGATGGCAACTTTTCCCACGGTACCATCCTTCGTAATTAACAAGTCTCCATTTTTGATATGAATTTCAGGTGCTTCTGCCCAGCGTTCTTCTGTGATGTGGACACAACTTTTCCAGTTAATACCTCCATCAGAAAAATCGACACCAGTAATTAAAAACGGTCCTGCGTCTGTATACTCATCCGAAGTGAGACCTTGCCAACCAATTCGTCCTTTTAACTGGGCAAGGTATTTAATGCGTTTGATATTCCATGAACATGGAATTTCTCCAATCCAGTCAATTCCACTGGGTTTCATCTGTTCAGCCATTACACTCCCTCGCTTTCCTGCAAGGACGCAATTTTTTCGGAGAGGGACTTTTCCAGCTCCATAAACTGGGCCAGCAAATCATCCGCCTTTTCCGGCTCCTTGTACTCGTAGAAAAATCGGGTAAACGGGAATTCTGCGCCCAGTTTTTCCTTGTTGGTGGCACTTTCCTTTTTCTCCGGGTCAAATTCATAGGCCCAGATAGCATCCGGTACATGTGGATATACTTCCGCCTCAAAATATTTCTCCGGGTCTTGAGTGAGCTTGATGATCTCGGTGTCCTTAGTGGTAGTGTCCTTGATTATTTCGCCTTTGCGGTCTTTCTGCACCACGGCGGTTTTGTCCATCACCGCCAGTACCATGGCAATGCCGGTCAACCGGCTGGCAGACATCCCCTCAACCTTGCCCAGCAGAGATTTCAGATACTTTTCAAACTTGCCATAATCCATAAACATCTGGTCAGAACGGTTGGCTTCCAGAATGGTCAACACATCCGCCACAAACTGCTGGCCCGCCAGATATTTCTGGTATTTCTTCTCGTCGGCAGCACTGCGGGGGTTCATCTCTTTCAACTGCTCAAAATCCGTCTCATTGAAAATACTGGAGTTACTGGTGAAGTAACTGCTGGTCCGCAGCCGCTCGATGCTCTCCGCATCCAACACACCCCGGCGCTGCAACGGCTGATAGACCGCATACTCCTTGTACATAAACTCCTCGTTGGAGAAAATCTTGCAGTACTTGTTTTCCTCAAAGTTGGAGTACAGCTCGGTGATTTTCACCATGCTATCCCGGTCGATTTCACGGCGCTTTTTGCCCAAAGATTTGCGCAGGGGCTTCCACATATCCACCGCATTGATCAGCTGCACTTTTCCACGGCGGTCAGGGCGCTTGTTGCGGGACAGAATAAAGATATAAATACCAATGTCGGTGTTATAGAAAAGCTGGGTAGGCAGGGCAATAATGGCTTCAATTAAATCTTCCTCCAGCATCCAGCGCCGGATCTGGCTTTCACCGCTGGTGGTTCCGCCGGAGAAAAGAGGCGAACCATTGGTAATAATCGCTGCACGCCCGTTTTTCTCATCCAGCTTATTGATGGCGTGCTGCATGAACAGCAACTGGGCGTCACCAGTTCCAGGAAGGCCGTGCTCAAACCGTCCGCCCTTCTTGTTTTCCTCACGGACTTTCTTCTCTTGTCCTTCCGGTGCATCTTTGCCACCCCAGGGTGTACCAAACGGGGGATTCATAATCACCAGCCGCATCTTCTGATCCGGGAAGCAGTCCGTTTTCAGGGTGTTGGCTTCCTCATCACCCATGATGTTTTTCACATCCTGGCCTTTGATGAGCATATCCGCCAGACAAATGGCGTAGGATTCTGGGTTGATTTCCTGCCCAAACAAACGCACATCCACATAGGGGTTTTTACGGCGCAGGAAATCATAGGTAGTGGACAGCATACCGCCCGAACCACAGGCTGCGTCCAGTACAGTGGCAATTTTACCCTCATCCGTCAGCAGGTCGTTGCAGCCCTCTGCCAGCAGTACATTGACCATTAAACGAATCACTTCACGGGGCGTATAGTGATCGCCGGCTTCGGCGTTTTCAGAAAAACGGCGGATAATATCCTCGAAAATGTAGCCCATCTTCATACTGTCCACATGGGCGGGATACAAATCCAAATCCGAGAACTTTTTAACCACGCTGTAAAGGCGGTTGCTCTTATCCATTTTGTCGATCTGGGTGCTGAATTTCAGCAGCTTTTCCAGAATCAGCTGGATGTTGGCGGAAAAGCCTTCAATGTAAGACTTGAGATTGGACGCAATGCTGTCACTGTCATCCAGAAGGCGTTTGAGCGTGTATTCACTATAGTTGTAAAAAGGATATTTGGAAACCTGGCAAAGGAGCGCAGCAGGTAGGTTGGGATTCTGCTTGTGCTTTGCTACAACTGCATCTTTGGTAGCCTCCAGAGCACACTCAAACCGGCGAATAATGACCATTGGGATAATAACATCCTTGTATTTATCCGAGGTATAGGCACCACGGAGCGAGTTGGCAATGGACCAGACCAATCCCACTTCCTTGCTTACGTCAATGGACGTATCATCAAACATAACTTCGTAAAAATACTTATCTTTCATTTTATGGGTTCTCCTTCTCTATTCTCTTGAAAAGATGCAAACAGGGCAGCAACACTTTTGATCTGGTTGGGAGTCAGATTGCAACCTTCCAACTTCCGCATTGCATCTACTAAATCCTTGTTTTGTGTGATGGTTCGGCAAACATCCGGCGGAGGAACTTTCCGAATCGCCATATACAGACGATCCATACGCTGGCGTGTCTGCAAATCCGGCTTCAGCTCCTTAATCAGCTTTTCATAGACTTCTGCTGTCGGGGCATTGACACCGTCTTCTATATATTTCATGTTGGAACGGGGCAGGCCAACCTTTTTTGCTAATTGGGATTGGCTGAGCGTTCCACGGCATCGCATAATTAGAGATCCAAGGTTCTGTTTGGCTCTCTCGGATGCTTTATCAGCGGCCACTTTTGGGGGCAATTCGGCACCTCCTTTCTCATAATTGTTCTATGTTCTATAACATAGAACAATTATACCAATCCAGCATTGATAAATCAACAAAATTCGCCTTTTTTGTGCTGTCTACAACAAAAATTTTCCCTATCCGTATGCAACAAAATACAGATAGGGAAAATGAAAAGATTACCGGTGTTCTTCTTGTCTCATGTGATCTATTTTTCTATTGGGTCGGAACAAATTCCACAGGCCATTTCGTTCTATCACCGTTTCGTAACGATGAAGTTTATTCCGCAAAAGTTCATTTTGCTGCTCTAAACCTGCGGTGTTGAGCTGACCCCGAACAGACTTGTACTCTGCCAGTTCTGCGGTCAATGCAGCGACCTTTGCCTTCAACTCACTTATCATTTTCAACGCTGCATCCAAAGCTTTTTGCAGTTTGGATTCCTTGCGTTCCTGGACATAGAACTTCTTTGCCGCAGCTGCCAGATTTTCATATTCAGAACGATCCATTATAACTTTAGAGGAAAACGGAACTGCATGGGGTTCTATTTGCTCCACTTTCTGAACGGCAATCTGCTGTTTTTGAATATTCTCAATCTTCTTTTCCAGAGACGCTGCCTGCTGCTCTTTCTGCTGAGTTTGTGCGGTGAGTTGTTCCAATCGCTCCTGTTCCCGTTCCACCTTGAACTGTGTCACGGTCAAGTGTTCTTCGGAGCTGCCCCGTTCTCCACGCTCCACATCAGAATATCCGGCATTGCGCATGGCTTGGAAGAAATCATCCTGGAGGACACTGTAAGACTTCCGCAGTACCGGCTTGCCATTCTTCTGGAGAATAGGCACACCCTGTTCATCCAATGCCGGTTTGGACAGCCATTTTTTGCTGCTGCTCACCTGCATAATGGTTTCCTTGATTGTTCCCACAAGAGACTTGTCTTTACACCTCTTGGACCAGAGGATCTGCTTCTCCACAACTGGGACATAGACCACATGGAGATGATAGTGGAACACATCCTGCCCCAGTGCTTCGGACATGGCCCGGTTACGCTCATCGGCGTGCATAACAGCGGAGAGAATATACTGTTCGCCGCCAACGATCTCTATGGCAGCTTTGTAAGCGTCCTCATAAAATCGCTTGGCAAACTCATATCCGCCATGGTTATAGAAGTAGGCGGAGTTTACATCAAAAATCAATTCCCCGTAAAGGTTGGCATCCGTTTTCAGGCCACGAGTGGAGATTACACCATCCTTTTCCATCTGTGCAAACATCTCTGCATATCCGGCGGTAGGCTTCTTAAAATGGATGTTCTGAGATGTACGTTCCGGTATAATATCTGGGTTGGTATAGGATTCTTTTTCTCGTTCGTTGTGCCGCTGGGCATTGCCTATTTTGGCAGCGGTCAGGTTTACGTTTCTTGCACTGGTACGGTCAATCCCGTCGTTTCTCGCCATAGAGCTCCTTTCACGTTTGTACGGCCTGCGGGCCGGAGCGCACTTCCTGCGGAAGTGTAATAACCCATTATGATACTTTCATCCTGCGGCTGCAAAGTATCGTGGGCTCTCCGAGGGGGATGCGGCTCCTGCGGGAGCCTCCCTGGCTTGTGTGTGCTATCCACACAGCAAGTCAGGTGTGGTCGGCATCCTTACTCTTGTAAGCAATCCTGCCGCCCACGGTTCGGGAAAATCCACCCGATTCTCCCGAACCATCCATCTCCAAATCTTCGGATTTTTCGATGGGGACGGTGGTGCGATACCAGAGTGCAGCTCTGTGCAGGAAATGCAATAAATGCAGAAATTGAGGTTTCATGCGGCGGGGTTCACAATGATTTTCACATCGGCTGGTCTACCCACCGACTGGCGTTCCGGTTCTTCCAACCGGATGTATCCATGTCCCTCCAACAGTTCCAGTGTCGGAAAAATCTCCTCCGTTTTCTTGAAGAACTTTCCCCGACACATCTGAAAAAGCTCAGAACGCTTGATCACCGATACGTTCTTCTTTTTCAGCTTTGCCAAGACAAATTTGGCTTTCTGAATGGTTAAGTCAGTGCCCATCATGCAATAGGCGTAGGTGGAATGAGCCAGAAAGTATTTGCCGATTTGAATCGCCTTGCTCATCGTAGAAGCTGTCACTTCTGCTTTATCATCTTCCATATCAGCACAGTGCAACAGTCCCGCAATCCGGAGTACGGCACCGATATATTTGCTTGCCCAATCGGAAATTGCCTGTCCCTCGCCAACCAGAAACTTCTCATGTTCCTGAAAGTAATCAGCCATCAGGTCAAAGGCTTTTTCTGAAAGGCGTACCGTGTGGGCATCTCCATCAATCGGCAGAGCCATCAGGCGAAAAATCAAGCTGCGGTAAGCGGCGGTTACTTCGGGCGGAATCGGCTGGGTACGAAAGACCCGGCTGCCAATTCTGGACGGTGGGGACGCATACAGGAAGCGGGCAATCAAGCCCCGCCCTGTCATGGTGGTATTGGACATGATTTCGTCCAGCACACTGGGCTGAATTGAGAGGATAGCCGACAGTGCCGGGTGCATGATGCACTCTGCTTCACGGGTCATTCGATCCACATAAATGGCATCCCCACAATGGCCTTTCAGCCAGACATCAATGTTGGATTTGTTGGAATACCGTCCTGCCATGATGTCAAAGATACCTCCTTCCGTAGAGATCACCGAGAATACCCCGTTGTTAGATGCCATCAAGCTGGTCAGCGCTTCACTGGAACAATCGTCCGCAAAAAAGCGAACCGGCTTTAGTGCTGGAGTTTCTTCCAGCTGCTCCTGAAGTTGCTGCAGCTCCAACTCCATTTCCCGGCTTTCCTTGCGCTCCAGCTTCTTTTGCAGACCAGAGATCTGGCGCTCCAGAGATTCCCGTTGCAAATGGTTTTCCCGTATTTCCATGCTGTGCGCCTTGTTATATTCCTGTTCATACTCATAGAGGAATGTGGTCATATCCCGCATGACGCTGGACTTTCGCTCCCCTGGGGCAGCAATCACTACTGTGTATAGACTTAAGGGCTCGAAGTATCCCGGCGTTCCCTCTATCTTGTATTTTCCTTGTAAGCAGGTAGCCAGCACACCCAGGCTGATCACCGCTGCCATGTCAGGGGCAGTCTGACTGTGTTCAGCTACCGCACTCACATAATTCCGAATCACATCCGGGAGAGCGTCTACCGGAAATGCAGGCAGGTCACTCCACTGTGGCGTCAGTGGAACAATAGGTTGAAAAACCGGTGACGACTCCGCTTTTGGAGTGTAGATCTCCCGGCAATGCTCGATTGCTTTCTGAAGGGTGATTGCACCATACGTTGTGCCGGATTGCTGCCGATCCCATTTATCCCGCATCAATCCCGACTGCCGGAACATAGTGTCCATCTTGGCAGCATCCCGTCCTGTCCAAAAGGCGAGATGACTGCACAACGCCAGATCGGCCTCTGACGGGGACAAATATCCCTCCAACGAACCGTTCCAAAGGGCTGTGAATGCTGCCCCATTCTTACTGCTTTTTGCTAGTTGCAGAAGCTGCTCCATGCTTAAATCAGAGTTTTTTGCATTTATTGCATTTTCTGCGCCTACCTCTGGCCTGCGCATGAACTTGTCCAGTAACACTTGCAGCTCCTGGGTCCGGTCACCATACTCATAATCCTCACAGCGGTTTCCGGTCACGGTGACATATTTGTTGGTTGCTCCCGCCACATACACCTCAATTCTAGCCTGGTGGTTCATAATATAAAATCGTTTGGTATCATACTGAAACCCTTTTGCCGAAAAGAGAATGTGAAGACCGTTTCCGCTGGGACTGTACTCGGTATAGCTGTGCATTAAGGCCACAATTTCTGCGGCGGTCTGGGTGTAATAGCCGCTGTCCGAAACGCAGTTGTCCAGGTCAATCGCACAGATGCCGTTGAAAATTCCAATTCCAATGCCATCATATCCGCTGGCCTGTACTGCTGTTTTATAAGGTACGAAGCTGGAAGGATCGTTGCTTTTCGCTCCCATACCGGTTTGCGGCTGGTATGGCACCTTCGTTTTCCTCTCATTCCGTTCCTCATACTTCCAGCAGCAGAACAGACCATTTTGTATGATGCTGTCTGGTAAAGCTGTCAAATTCTGTTCCTCCTTAAATAATTGTTGAATTTGGCAGCTGTCGTGTTATAATATCCTTGCTGAGTGATAGTCACACGGCAGCTGCCGTTTGTACTGTCCGCCAAGAGTTCTCATCTGCCAGGATGAGGGCTCTTTTTTTATGCGGTTTCCGGCTGGAAGCATCCAATTTCTTCCCACACCTTTCTGTCGGGGCAGTAGTAGTTGTACTCGTTGGAGTTCTCCAGCTTGATTGCATAGCCGAATTTCAGGATTCCCTGCTGCAAACCAATGCGCACATACTGGGCATCCTTGTGCATGGCGGCTGCAATCTCGGTGATGGGGACATTGCGTCCGGTGAAGGGCGGCAGTTCGACATAAACTTTCTTCTCCATGTAAATGACCTCCTTTATTGCCGATATGCGAATTATTAGTTCGCATTTTGATTATAAGCCATCCAGGGCAGCTTGTCAACGCTAAATACGAAAAAATTATTCGTATTACGACCTTGTAATTCGCACCGCTTCGTGTTACAATACAAATGAGGTGATGACAATGCACAGCAACCCAGCTGAAATTGGCGAGAGAATCAAGGCAGCCCGCAAGGCCGCTCACTTGAGCCAAACAGAACTGGCACAGCGTCTGGACAAGACGATGCGCACAGTTCAAAAATACGAAAGCGGTGAAATTGAGCCATCCATAGCGATGATCAATGCCATCGCCAAAATCTTAAACATATCTCCAGCAGACCTGATTGGCTACCAGAAACCCGAAATCCAGCTGGACAGCCTGTCTGATGTGATTGCGGTTCTTTACCAATTAAACAAGAAGGCCGGTATCCGGTTCGAGATCGATGTCCAGCGCCCGCCCCACAGCGAAGAATGGTCCTGCTCCCTGAAATTCAAAGGAAATGACCACTCCGCCAAGATGAATGATTCCCTGTGCCTGATTTTGGAAGAGTTCCGGGATGAGCGTGAAAAGCTGGAAACCTATTGGACCGATCAGGAATCCTTTGACCGTTGGATTGAAAAAGAACTGGCTTACTACGCAGATGCCAAGTTGCAGGACAAGGAAGTGGAAGTCCTCTCCGATTTGGAGCGCATTCAGCGGCGCAACGAACTGGATCGGCAGATGCTGGAGAAAATGAAAAAGGCCGCCGAGGAAAACGGCGACCAGGAGTAACAGAGGGTGTTGCATACCCTTTATCAAATTTAATTTAAACGCTGGGAGAAAGGAAGTTTGAGATTTTTTGAGATTACCCAACGGATATGGAAGCGTCAAGAAAATGTCCGGAAAGCGAAGAAGGCCCTATGCAGTGAGGAAAACGGTAGGGTGGCACGTCAATCCTGAAACAGGGAAAACCGTTCAGGAACAAATCACCATCGGCTATGCGGCAACCAGAGCAGAGGGGCTGCAAATGCTGGCAGAGTACAACAGCAATCCCTTTGACATAAAGGCATCCAAAGCCACCTTCCAGGAGGTCTATGAACGCTGGTCAAAGGAGAAGTTTCCCACCATCTCCAAGTCAAATGTAAAAGGCTATGAGGCGTCCTATCGGGTATGCGGAACACTTTACAACAAGGTATTTCGGGATATTCGGCTGATGGATCTTCAATTTGTGGTGGACACCTGCGGGAAGAATTACCCTACCCTGAAAAAACTCAAGGGGCTGTTCAACCAGCTGTACGCCTACGCCATGAAAAACGACATCTGCAACAAGGATTACTCCGAGTTTGTGGATTTGAGCCGGTACAAGGATAAGAACCCCAACAAGCGCGACCGGAACAAGTTCACAAAGGAGCAGATCGCCCGCCTATGGGAGCTTGCGGAGGACCCGTACTATCAGATCGTGCTGATGCTGATCTACAACGGCTGCCGCATCTCGGAGTTTCTCGACTTGAAGAAGGAAAACGTACATCTGGAAGAACAGTACTTCGATGTGATCGCCAGCAAAACCGAACACGGCCTGCGGAAAGTTCCCATTGCCGACAAGGTACTGCCATTCTACAAAGCGTGGTACGAAGGTTCTCAGTGTGAATATCTGCTCCACACGCCGGATCAAAAGCACTTCGATTACAGGAACTATTACGACAGCTACTTCACGCCCCTGATGGAGCAGCTTGGATATGACCAGACGCCACACTGTACCCGGCACACCTGCATTTCCATGCTAACAGAGGCCCATGTAGACCAAACCATGATCAAGAAGATTGTGGGGCACTCCGGTGCCATGACGCTCACCGAACGTGTCTACACCCACCTGGATATTGAAACACTGGTGGAGGCAATCAACAAGATCTAAACGGAAGAATGAAAAGCCGTGCAGCACAAAAAAAGCAGGAGATACACTCCTTGCGGAATGATCTCCTGCTTCATAAGGCTTTTTCGCTTGCAATTCTTGTTCCTTGTGTGCTCCTTGCTTGCTTCTTACGAAGCAAAACGGACCACTTTCGAGGACCACGCACAGCTCCCAAAGTACTGAATTTTCCTGCAAATCGACGTCGTGAGACGTACTGAGAAGTAGGGAAAATTATCGCTTGCTGAACTGCGGAGCGCGACGGGCGGCCTTGAGACCATATTTCTTACGCTCTTTCATTCTCGGGTCACGGGTCAGCAGACCGGCGGCCTTCAGGGGCGCACGGTAGCTGTCCTCGACCTGCAGCAGCGCACGGGCGATGC
>ERZ772876.2394-NODE-2394-length-15768-cov-3.354356_pt1 | contig 15768 bp, 17 predicted proteins | sample MGYA00580584_ERZ772876 | MGnify/ENA primary metagenome ERZ772876 (study PRJEB29015, sample SAMEA2737728) | human gut metagenome | biome: human gut; feature: human-associated habitat; material: faeces | place: China | collected 2012 ... | reverse complement strand
TTTTTCAAGGTTGGGGAAAATGCTATTCAGATGCAGTAATCCGGCAATAAAACCGTCTGGCGATAATATGGCAAAGTTAATTAATATAATTAATGAACTTGCCATGATAATTGGAAACGTAAAAACGAATCCATCTCTCACCGCTGCAACATGTTTTTGTGAGTTTAACTTGATAGCAACTGGAACAAGAAAACGTTCCATTCCACGTTCGAATGAGGCCATTAAACCCATTTTTTTATACCTGTTGTTTTGGATATTTATACATCCCAATAAAGCATGTATGCCATATCCATTTTATGATGTGTGAAAAGTTAGTTCAGGTAATAGTTTAATAATATTAGATTCTTACTCTTGCAGTAGTTTCATCGCAAATTCAAGAACTGCCTGTCCGTTCATGGTGCCGTAGTCTTTCATCTCGATAACGGCTACAGGCATTTTCCCCTGTGCAACGGCTTCAATCTCTGGTTTCTGAAAGCGAACTTGCGGGCCAAGTAAAACAACGTCAACTTCGTTATTTTTAATTTTCCCTTTAGCCTCTGCAATCGCCAATGCGGAAATTAACTTCAAGTGAAATAGCGTTAGCATGATCAATCATACGTTTAACCAGCATACTGGTTGACATGCCCGCAGCGCAAACTAACAATATTTTTTTCATATTTTCCCTTACTGGTATATAACAGATTACATTGTTTAAATATCATATCCCGCAGTAGCTATACGTCCTGGTACATTGATCACAGTAATACAGTGATAAAGTTGTTCAACATCAGGGTGATTATTAAACGACTCGGCCATACGATAAACCAATCAGGACTCAACTCCTTGTTTTCAATGGCTCTTAAAAGGTGCAAAAGTGATTTTTCAAAAGATTGCCCGCTTACTTAAATCCGAAATCAATGGCAATTCATGGCATGTTGGTGATTTGTTGCCGTCAGAAGCGGAACTCGCTGTTCGTTATAATGTTTCGCGTAATACCCTGCGTAAGGCATTATCCTTGCTGGAAGGCGAAGGAATTATTCACAGAAAGCATGGTTCAGGAACATACATTCAAAAAAAGAATTTTGTTGCACACATTGATCACATGAATAGTTTCAGTGAAATTGCGCATAAAAGCGGCAAAGAGGCAGGGAGTCAGATTATGAAATTTGAAGTGCAGGATGCTTCACCCACTATTGCAACTGAGCTGAATTTAGTGCCCGGTGAGCAGGTTTATTACATAAAGAGACTGCGATTCATTAAGGATAATGCGGCACAATTAGAAGAAACGTGGATGTCAGTAGCACGTTTTCCTGATTTAACCGTGTCACATATGCAAAAATCCAAATTTTCATATATTGAGAATGAATGCGGGATCAAAATCATTGGCACCTTTGAAACTTTCTCCCCTACTTTTCCTACCCCAGAAATCGCCAGTATTTTACGGATCAGCCCACGGGATCCCATACTTAAAATTCAGACCCAGGCTGTGGACAGTAACTCTATTCCGCTGGATTATTCGTTACTTTACAGCAATATTTTCGAGTTCCAGGTAAAGTACTTTTTCCCGCGATAAAAGCAGACGCACAGAGTGCTGACATCACATTCTGTGCGTATGGTTTAGCCTCTAACCTTTACCGCTTTGCGCCACCGCAAGCCAAATACATTGATATACAGCCCGGTCATAATGAGCACCGCACCTAAAATTGCAGACCCGTTAAGCGTTCATCCAACAATAGTGCCGCACTTGCCAGTCCGACTACGGGCACCAGTAACGATAACGGTGCAACCCGCCAGGTTTCATAGCGTCCCAGTAACGTCCCCCAGATCCCATAACCAACAATTGTCGCCACAAACGCCAGATACATCAGAGACAAGATGGTGGTCATATCGATAGTAACCAGACTGTGAATCATGGTTGCGGAACCATCGAGAATCAGCGAGGCAACAAAGAAGGGAATGATTGGGATTAAAGCGCTCCAGATTACCAGCGACATCACCGCCGGACGCGTTGAGTGCGACATGATCTTTTTATTGAAGATGTTGCCACACGCCCAACTAAATGCTGCAGCCAGGGTCAACATAAAGCCGAGCATCGCCACATGCTGACCGTTCAGACTATCTTCGATTAACACCAGTACGCCAAAAATCGCTAAGGCGATCCCCGCCAATTGTTTGCCATGCAGTCGCTCCCCGAAAGTAAACGCGCCAAGCACGATAGTAAAAAACGCCTGTGCCTGTAACACCAGCGAAGCCAGTCCAGCAGGCATACCAAAGTTAATGGCGCAGAACAGAAAGGCAAACTGCGCAAAACTGATGGTTAATCCATACCCCAGCAGCAAATTCAGTGGTACTTTCGGTCGTGCGACAAAAAAGATAGCCGGAAAAGCGACCAGCATAAAGCGCAAACCGGCCAGCATCAGCGGTGGCATGTTATGAAGCCCCACTTTGATGACCACAAAATTTAGCCCCCATACGACCACTACCAGTAGCGCCAACACCCCATCTTTTCGCGACATTCTACCGCCTCTGAATTTCATCTTTTGTAAGCAATCAACTTAGCTGAATTTACTTTTCTTTAACAGTTGATTCGTTAGTCGCCGGTTACGACGGCATTAATGCGCAAATAAGTCGCTATACTTCGGATTTTTGCCATGCTATTTCTTTACATCTCTAAAACAAAACATAACGAAACGCACTGCCGGACAGACAAATGAACTTATCCCTACGACGCTCTACCAGCGCCCTTCTTGCCTCGTCGTTGTTATTAACCATCGGACGCGGCGCTACGCTGCCATTTATGACCATTTACTTGAGTCGCCAGTACAGCCTGAGTGTCGATCTAATCGGTTATGCGATGACAATTGCGCTCACTATTGGCGTCGTTTTTAGCCTCGGTTTTGGTATCCTGGCGGATAAGTTCGACAAGAAACGCTATATGTTACTGGCAATTACCGCCTTCGCCAGCGGTTTTATTGCCATTCCTTTAGTGAATAACGTGACGCTGGTGGTGCTCTTTTTTGCCCTCATTAACTGCGCCTATTCCGTTTTTGCTACCGTGTTGAAAGCCTGGTTTGCCGACAATCTTTCGTCCACCAGCAAAACGAAAATCTTCTCAATCAACTACACCATGCTAAACATTGGCTGGACCATCGGTCCGCCGCTCGGCACGCTGTTGGTGATGCAGAGCATCAATCTGCCCTTCTGGCTGGCAGCTATCTGTTCCGCGTTTCCCATGCTTTTCATTCAAATTTGGGTAAAGCGCAGCGAGAAAATCATCGCCACGGAAACAGGCAGTGTCTGGTCGCCGAAAGTTTTATTACAAGATAAAGCACTGTTGTGGTTTACCTGCTCTGGTTTTCTGGCTTCTTTTGTAAGCGGCGCATTTGCTTCATGCATTTCACAATATGTGATGGTGATTGCTGATGGGGATTTTGCCGAAAAGGTGGTCGCGGTTGTTCTTCCGGTGAATGCTGCCATGGTGGTTACGTTGCAATATTCCGTGGGCCGCCGACTTAACCCGGCTAACATCCGCGCGCTGATGACAGCAGGCACCCTCTGTTTCGTCATTGGGCTGGTCGGTTTTATTTTTTCCGGCAACAGCCTGCTATTGTGGGGTATGTCAGCTGCGGTATTTACTGTCGGTGAAATCATTTATGCGCCGGGCGAGTATATGTTGATTGACCATATTGCGCCGCCAGGAATGAAAGCCAGCTATTTTTCCGCCCAGTCTTTAGGCTGGCTTGGTGCCGCGATTAACCCATTAGTGAGTGGCGTAGTGCTAACCAGCCTGCCGCCTTCCTCGCTGTTTGTCATCTTAGCGTTGGTGATCATTGCTGCGTGGGTGCTGATGTTAAAAGGGATTCGAGCAAGACCGTGGGGGCAGCCCGCGCTTTGTTGATTTAAGTCGAACACAATAAAGATTTAATTCAGCCTTCGTTTAGGTTACCTCTGCTAATATCTTTCTCATTGAGATGAAAATTAAGGTAAGCGAGGAAACACACCACACCATAAACGGAGGCAAATAATGCTGGGTAATATGAATGTTTTTATGGCCGTACTGGGAATAATTTTATTTTCTGGTTTTCTGGCCGCGTATTTCAGCCACAAATGGGATGACTAATGAACGGAGATAATCCCTCACCTAACCGGCCCCTTGTTACAGTTGTGTACAAGGGGCCTGATTTTTATGACGGCGAAAAAAAACCGCCAGTAAACCGGCGGTGAATGCTTGCATGGATAGATTTGTGTTTTGCTTTTACGCTAACAGGCATTTTCCTGCACTGATAACGGATCGTTGACACAGTAGCATCAGTTTTCTCAATGAATGTTAAACGGAGCTTAAACTCGGTTAATCACATTTTGTTCATCAATAAACATGCAGCGATTTCTTCCGGTTTGCTTACCCTCATACATTGCCCGGTCTGCTCTTCCAATGACCACATCCAGAGGCTCTTCAGGAAATGCGCGACTCACACCTGCTGTCACGGTAATGTTGATATGCCCTTCAGAATGTGTGATGGCATGGTTATCGACTAACTGGCAAATTCTGACACCTGCACGACATGCTTCTTCATCATTAGCCGCTTTGACAATAATGATAAATTCTTCGCCCCCGTAGCGATAAACCGTTTCGTAATCACGCGTCCAACTGGCTAAGTAAGTTGCCAGGGTGCGTAATACTACATCGCCGATTAAATGCCCGTAGGTATCATTAACCAATTTAAATCGGTCAATATCCAACAACATTAAATAAAGATTCAGAGGCTCAGCGTTGCGTAACTGATGATCAAAGGATTCATCAAGAACCCGACGACCCGGCAATCCCGTCAAAACATCCATATTGCTACGGATCGTCAGCAAATAAATTTTGTAATCGGTTAATGCCGCAGTAAAAGAAAGCAACCCTTCCTGAAAGGCGTCGAAATGCGCGTCCTGCCAGTGATTTTCAACAATAGCCAGCATTAATTCCCGACCACAGTTATGCATATGTTGATGGGCAGAATCCATTAGCCGAACGTAAGGTAATTCATCGTTATCGAGTGGCCCCAGATGATCAATCCACCGACCAAACTGGCACAGTCCATAAGAATGGTTATCCGTTATTTCTGGCTTACTGGCATCTCTCGCGACCACGCTGTGAAACATACTCACCAGCCACTGGTAGTGGGCATCGATAGCCTTATTGAGATTTAACAAGATGGCATCAATTTCCGTTGTCTTCTTGATCATTGCCACTCCTTTTTCACAGTTCCTTGTGCGCGCTATTCTAACGAGAGAAAAGCAAAATTACGTCAATATTTTCATAGAAATCCGAAGTTATGAGTCATCTCTGAGATAACATTGTGATTTAAAACAAAATCAGCGGATAAAAAAGTGTTTAATTCTGTAAATTACCTCTGCATTATCGTAAATAAAAGGATGACAAATAGCATAACCCAATACCCTAATGGCCCAGTAGTTCAGGCCATCAGGCTAATTTATTTTTATTTCTGCAAATGAGTGACCCGAACGACGGCCGGCGCGCTTTTCTTATCCAGACTGCCGCTAATGTTGATCATCTGGTCCGGCTGAACTTCTCGTCCATCAAAGACGGCCGCAGGAATAACGACATTAATTTCACCGCTCTTATCGCGAAAAACGTAACGGTCCTCTCCTTTGTGAGAAATCAAATTACCGCGTAGTGAAACCGAAGCGCCATCGTGCATGTTTTTTGCGAAATCAACGGTCATTTTTTTTGCATCATCGGTTCCGCGATAGCCATCTTCTATTGCATGAGGCGGCGGTGGCGCTGCATCCTGTTTTAAACCGCCCTGGTCATCTGCCAACGCATAAGGCATGACAAGAAAACTTGCTAATACAATGGCCTGAAATTTCATACTAACTCCTTAATTGCGTTTGGTTTGACTTATTAAGTCTGGTTGCTATTTTTATAATTGCCAAATAAGAATACTGCCAATTGTTATAAGGCATTTAAAATCAGGCAACTAGCTGTCAAATATTCAGAGAATTTAACTCACTAAAGTTAAGAAGATCAAATAGTCTTAAATATATTTTCAGAATAATCGGATTTATATGTTTGAAAATTATTATATTGGACGAGCATACAGAAAAAGCAAATCACCTTTACATATAAAAGCGTGGACAAAAAACAGTGAACATTAATAGCGATAAAATTGTACAACTTGCAGATACCGACACTATTGAAAACCTGACATCCGCGTTGAGTCAAAGACTTATCGCGGATCAATTACGCTTAACTACCGCCGAATCATGCACCGGCGGTAAGTTGGCTAGCGCCCTGTGTGCAGCTGAAGATACACCCAAATTTTACGGTGCAGGCTTTGTTACTTTCACCGATCAGGCAAAGATGAAAATCCTCAGCGTAAGCCAGCAATCTCTTGAACGATATTCTGCGGTGAGTGAGAAAGTGGCAGCAGAAATGGCAACCGGTGCCATAGAGCGTGCGGATGCTGATGTCAGTATTGCCATTACCGGCTACGGCGGACCGGAGGGCGGTGAAGATGGTACGCCAGCGGGTACCGTCTGGTTCGCGTGGCATATTAAAGGCCAGACCTATACTGCGGTTATGCATTTTGCTGGCGACTGCGAAACGGTATTAGCTTTAGCGGTGAGGTTTGCCCTCGCCCAGCTGCTGCAATTACTGCTATAACCAGGCTGGCCTGGCGATATCTCCAGGCCAGCCATTGGTGGTGTTTATATGTTCAAGCCACGATGTTGCAGCATCGGCATAATCTGAGGTGCCTTACCGCGCCATTGTCGATACAGGCGTTCCAGATCTTCGCTGTTACCTCTGGAAAGGATCGCCTCGCGAAAACGCTGCCCATTTTCACGCGTTAATCCGCCCTGCTCAACAAACCACTGATAACCATCATCGGCCAACATTTGCGTCCACAGATAAGCGTAATAACCTGCAGCATATCCGCCACCAAAAATATGGGCGAAATAACTGCTGCGATAGCGTGGCGGTATAGCAGGAAGATCCATATTTTCCGCCACCAGCGCCCGCAATTCAAAATCATCGACATCCTGCATTGCTTCGTTTTCTTCCAGGCAATGCCAGCGCATATCGAGAAGTGCGGCGCTAAGCAGTTCGCTCATCTCATACCCTTTGTTGAACAGGCTGGCATTACGCATTTTCTGTTGCAGTTCGTCAGGCATTGCTGCCCCGCTCTGATAATGCCGGGCGTAGCGAGCGAATACCTGCGGATGCGTTGCCCAGTGTTCGTTGATTTGCGACGGAAATTCGACAAAATCACGCGGCGTGTTGGTGCCGGAAAGCGTGGCATAACGCTGGCGGGCAAAGAGGCCGTGCAGCGTATGACCAAATTCATGGAATAAGGTTATTACATCATCCCAGAGTAACAACGCAGGCTCACCGGCAGCGGGTTTCTGATAATTGCAAACGTTATAAATTACCGGATGCGTTTCATTAAGCGTTGATTGCTCAACAAAATTGCCCATCCATGCACCGCCGCTTTTTGAATCACGGGCGAAGAAATCACCGTAAAATAACGCCAGCCCCACGCCATTATGATCAAAAATTTCCCACACACGAACGTCAGGATGGTAGACAGGAATATCAAAACGTTCGACAAACTTAATACCGAAGAGCTGATTCGCGGTCCAGAATACACCTTCATTCAACACCGTGTTTAATTCAAAATATGGCTTGAGCTGCGATTCATCGAGATCGAATTTCTCACGTCTTACCTGCTCGGCATAAAATGCCCAGTCCCACGGCTGCGCGCTAAACCCGCCCTGCTGCTTATCGATAACCGCCTGTATGGAGGCTAATTCATCGCTCGCACGTTGACGCGCCGCTGGAACAATTTCCCGCATAAAGTTGAGTGCTGCTTCTGGCGTTTTTGCCATCTGATCGGCGATTTTCCATGCGGCATAATGAGGGAAACCAAGCAGTTTCGCCTGCTGTGCGCGAATCTCTACCAGACGTTGAATGATAGCGCGGGTATCATTGGCATCATTTTTTTCCGCTCGCGTCCAGCCCGCAATAAACAGTTTTTCACGCGTCGCACGATCGCGCATTTCGGCAAGCGCCGGTTGTTGGGTGGTATTCAGCAGCGGAATCAGCCATTTGTTATCCAGACCTTTCTCGCGAGCCGCCTCTGCCGCCAGCGCAATCTCTTGCTCACTCATTCCTGCCAGCTGCGCGATATCGTTCACAACCAGACCGCCGGATTTATTTGCTGCCAGTAATCGCTGGTTAAACTGGCTGGTCAGGGTCGCAGCTTCTGTATTCAGTACTTTTAATTTTGCTTTATCAGCTTGCGCAAGTTTGGCTCCGGCAAGGACAAAACGTTGATGAATAACCTCCACCAGGCGGATGGATTCACTATCAAGCCCCAGGGATTCACGGCGCTGCCAGACAGCATCTACCCGCGCGAATAATTCACCGTTCAGATAGATATCATTAGCCAGTTCCGCCAGTTCAGCGGAAAACTGTTCATCAAGACGCTGTAATTCATCATTGGTATGCGCCGCAGTCATCGCAAAAAAGACGCTGGTAACGCGGGTAAGTAATTCTCCGCTTTGTTCCAGTGCCAGAATAGTATTGTTGAAATCAGGCGTTTGCGGGTTAAGCGCGATGGCAGCAATTTCTGCCCGCTTTTGCTGCATTCCCTCATCGAATGCCGGGCGATAGTGATGATTGGCAATTTGATCAAAATGGGGAGCCAGATACGGCAGTGTGCTTTGCACAAGGAAAGGATTCATTGTTGTCATTTTCTTCTCCTGAACGCGAGGTGTTCCATAGCGTAGGCTTACTGATAACGGAGTGCAATCTTGCAAACCAGTATTACCCGCTCTTAAGCATCACGTGCTATGTTATTGACACACAAAAGCGTTGAGGAACAGTGAGATGATCGTTTTAGTAACTGGAGCAACGGCAGGTTTTGGTGAATGCATTACTCGTCGTTTTATTCAACAAGGGCATAAAGTTATCGCCACTGGCCGTCGCCAGGAGCGGTTGCAGGAGTTAAAAGACGAACTGGGAGATAATCTGTATATCGCCCAACTGGACGTTCGCAACCGCGCCGCTATTGAAGAGATGCTGGCATCGCTTCCTGCCGAGTGGTGCAATATTGATATCCTGGTAAATAATGCCGGCCTGGCGTTGGGCATGGAGCCTGCGCATAAAGCCAGCGTTGAAGACTGGGAAACGATGATTGATACCAACAACAAAGGCCTGGTATATATGACGCGCGCCGTCTTACCGGGTATGGTTGAACGTAATCATGGTCATATTATTAACATTGGCTCAACGGCAGGTAGCTGGCCGTATGCCGGTGGTAACGTTTACGGTGCGACGAAAGCGTTTGTTCGTCAGTTTAGCCTGAATCTGCGTACGGACCTGCATGGTACGGCGGTGCGCGTCACCGACATCGAACCGGGTCTGGTGGGTGGCACCGAGTTTTCCAATGTCCGCTTTAAAGGCGATGACGGTAAAGCGGAAAAAACCTATCAAAATACCGTTGCATTGACGCCAGAAGATGTCAGCGAAGCCGTCTGGTGGGTGTCAACGCTGCCTGCTCACGTCAATATCAATACCCTGGAAATGATGCCGGTTACCCAAAGCTATGCCGGACTGAATGTCCACCGTCAGTAATTTTTATACCCGGCGTAACTGCCGGGTTATTGCTTGTCACAAAAAAGTGGTAGACTCATGCAGTTAACTCACTCACAAGCAAGAACGAATGACCGTCGAAACGCAACTTAATCCCACACAGCCTGTCAATCAGCAGATTTATCGTATTCTTCGTCGCGACATTGTCCATTGCCTGATTGCACCAGGCACACCGTTGTCGGAAAAAGAAGTTTCTGTTCGTTTCAATGTGTCACGCCAGCCGGTTCGTGAAGCCTTTATTAAACTGGCGGAAAACGGCCTGATTCAAATTCGTCCGCAACGTGGCAGCTACGTCAACAAAATTTCCATGGCCCAGGTGCGCAACGGCAGTTTTATCCGTCAGGCCATTGAGTGCGCGGTGGCGCGTCGGGCGGCGAGCATGATTACCGAAAGCCAGTGCTACCAACTGGAACAAAATCTTCACCAGCAACGCATTGCCATTGAGCGCAAGCAACTGGATGATTTTTTTGAACTTGATGACAACTTCCATCAACTCCTGACGCAGATTGCCGACTGTCAACTGGCGTGGGATACCATTGAGAACCTGAAAGCGACCGTTGATCGCGTGCGCTATATGAGTTTCGACCACGTTTCTCCACCAGAAATGCTGTTACGCCAGCATCTTGATATTTTCTCTGCCCTGCAAAAACGTGATGGCGATGCGGTAGAACGTGCAATGACGCAACATTTGCAGGAAATCAGCGAATCCGTGCGCCAGATCCGCCAGGAAAACAGCGACTGGTTTAGCGAAGAGTAATTCATTTCCTCTCATCCCATCCGGGGTGAGAGTCTTTTCCCCCGCCTTATGGCTCATGCATGCATCAAAAAAGATGTGAGCTTGATCAAAAACAAAAAATATTTCACTCGACAGGAGTATTTATATTGCGCCCGTTACGTGGGCTTCGACTGTAAATCAGAAAGGAGAAAACACCTATGACGACCTACGATCGTAACCGTAACGCAATCACCACTGGCAGCCGTGTTATGGTTAGCGGCACCGGTCACACTGGCAAGATCCTGTCGATTGATACTGAAGGTCTGACCGCTGAGCAAATCCGCCGCGGAAAAACCGTAGTTGTTGAAGGTTGTGAAGAGAAACTGGCACCACTGGACCTGATTCGTCTCGGCATGAACTAAGCGTGTGAATGCCGCCGATGGCGGCATTGCTTTTTTACTTCACGGAATATTTTGCCACGGTCGCTTTCGCGCCATGCGCTAATAAAGACAAGTACGCTTCCGTCACTTTTGCAGTAAACAAGCTATTGTCTGGCAAATCATCACCAAAGATTGCCTTAATCGCCAGCAATGACTGGACGCGCGCTTTCCCTTCGGCACTACTTTGTACAGCCTTCTGAATAACAGGTAACAGTGGGTCACTGATTTCTATCGGATTTCCCTGTTCATCAACACCACCGACATAACGCATCCAACCCGCGACGCCCAGCGCCAGCAGATCGAACTTGCTGTCATGCGCCAGATGCCAGCGAACAGAATCCAACATCCGCTGTGGCAATTTCTGGCTACCATCCATCGCAATCTGCCAGGTTCGATGACGTAACGCCGGGTTGCTATAGCGTGCAATTAATCGGTTAGCGTAATCTTGCAAATCAACGCCCTGCACTTTCAGCGTCGGCGCTTGTTCCTGCAACATCAAGCCATACGCCGCATAACGATAATGTTCATCTTCCATGCAGTCATTAATGTGCTGATATCCGGCAAGATACCCCAGATACGCCAGGAATGAATGACTGCCGTTGAGCATGCGCAACTTCATCTCTTCATAAGGCAGCACATCACTAACCAGTTCGGCTCCCGCTTTTTCCCATTCCGGACGTCCGGCAACAAAGTTATCTTCTATTACCCACTGGCGGAAAGGTTCACAGGCAACGCCCGCAGGATCGCCCACACCGGTAAGTTGTTCGATTTTCGCCAGCGTATCCTCTGTCACTGCGGGCACAATACGGTCCACCATTGTTGATGGGAAAGTCACGTTATCTTCGATCCATTGTGCCAGTTTTACATCAACGGCTTGTGCGTAGGAAGTGACAACGTCACGCATAACATGACCGTTTTCTGGCATGTTGTCACATGACATGACGGTAAATGCGGGAAGTCCTGCCGCTTTACGGCGAGCCAGCGCCTCAACAATCACCCCTGTTGCTGTTTTCGGCTGGTGGGGATTTTGCACGTCGGCAGCGACCATCGGGTGATCGAGCATTAACTGTCCGGTCGCCGGAGAGTGGAAATACCCTTTTTCGGTGATTGTCAGAGAGACAATCGCGATTTGCGGTTCACACATCACAGCCAACACGGTTTCTAAGCCATCAATCTGTACGTGCAAGGCTTTTTTAACGACGCCAACGACGCGAGCCGTCCACGCATCGGCCGACATTTCCGCAACGGTATAAAGATTATCTTGCTGTTGTAAATCGGCAATTTGCTGTTCGCCGCCGATTAAGTTGACCTCATAATATCCCCAGTCACTGAAATGTTCCGTAGCAAGAATATCGGCATACACGCCCTGATGCGCACGGTGAAATGCACCAAAGCCTAAATGAACAATTCTTGGGGCCAGGTTATTACGATCATAAACAGGGAGTGTCGCTTTTGCTGATAACAAATTATTTCCCATAACAATTCCTTAAATATAAATATGGCAAGCTATATGTTTTGTTATATGAATAAAAATCCCCTCTCCGGTAAGAGAAGGGATTAAGGGTTTACAGACTTCTGGAAGGTTGCGCAGCTCTTACAACACGCGGTTGATCTTCCGCAGCGTCTTCCAGCGCACTTAAATCACGGTCTTTCACCTCTGGCATTTTCAGCGCAGAGATTAAACCAATCACTGAATATGCCATGATCATAATGGCGATCGGATACCAGGATTCCGTCATGGTGCAGAAAATACCCGCCAGGATAGGACCAAAACCGGAAGCGATAAGACCACCAATTTCTTTAGAAATAGCCATCCGGGTAAAGCGGTTTTTACAGCCGAACATTTCTGCCATGGTAATGTTTTCCAGAGCAAATAATCCCAGCACCGCACAGTTATGAATCACAATCAGTGCAACCATAATGGTGCTCGGGGCATAGCTTTTATCTACGATGATAGAAAGCATTGGCCATGCCAGCACAATCGCGGAGGTATTCATAATAATATACGGGATCCGGCGACCAATTTTATCGGATAACCAACCAAGGAACGGAATGGTCATAAAGCCGAGAATCGAACTGATCATCAATGCATCTGTTGGAATTGCTTTGTTAAACAATAACGTCTGCACTAAATAGCCTGCAAGGAAAGTCTGAATTAACCCGGAGTTACCCGCCTGACCAAAACGCAGCCCTGTTGCCAGCCAGAAGGATTTGCTCTGGAACATGCTACCAGCAGGTGCAGGTTTTGCTGTGGGTTGGTTGCTGTCATTAACCTTCTCAAAGACCGGGCTTTCTTTCAGATTCATACGTAACCAGATAGCAAAGACCATCACGACAACGCTCGCCAGGAACGGTATACGCCATCCCCACGCCAGCAGTTCCTCTTTACTGAGAATGAAGAACATAAAGGCCCAGATTGCCGTTGCGCTCAAGGTTCCGCAGTTAGTTCCCATAGCCACAAATGAGGAGATAATTCCGCGCTTACCTTTTGGCGCATATTCCGCCAGCATCGTACCGGCACCGGAAATTTCCGCACCTGCACCCAATCCCTGAATAATACGCAGCGTCACCAGCAAGATGGGTGCAAAAACACCAATCTGTGCATAGGTCGGTAACACACCAATTAAGGTGGTACAGATCCCCATCATGGTGATGGTAATAAAGAGCACTTTTTTACGCCCTATTCTGTCGCCCATTTTGCCGAAAATAAATGCTCCGACAATACGCGCCACATAACCTGCACCGTAGGTTCCCATTGCCAAAATTAACGCCATTGCCGTTGATGATTCAGGAAAAAATATTTCATGAAACACTAACGCTGCGCCGAGCGAATATAACTGGAAATCCATAATTCACAGGTGTTTTTTCCCATCCTGTGGTTTCCTTGGCGTTTTCTAGGTTTTTTCAGATAGTTGCATTTTTTAAAAAGCATCCTAAGTTCGATCTCAGTGTCTATCTGGGGCCTATTTCTGTCCCATATATGCCCCAAAAAAACTCCCCAACAGATAAGTAGTTTTTTCATGGAGTTACGCGTAAAATCAATAACGGCTGGAAATCATTCAATACTCGCACTATCGAAAAATTTACCAGCCAACCGCAGCACGTTCTTGCATAAGGCGTGTCTGCGGTTTTTCAACTATTCAGATACATCACTCCCATCACATTCATTCCTCCGCATCAAAGGCATATAGGCTATATCACCTTGATATTTTTCTTCTTCAGATAAAAACTGTTATCTATGTATACTTTTAAACCCAATCCGTGTAGAGTCTCTGCATAAGATAGTTTGCAGTTGCCGCTTCAGCTTGCGCCATAAACCGCCTGATTTTTGCTGCCACCTGTTAGCATTCCTGTATACCTGAAACGACAATGTTTATCTACGAACTTTAAGAACACCCAAGATAAAAATTGTCAACTATATCATATATAACACATTACTAATTCGAGGCTATATGAACAGCATACTGATAATCACATCTCTCCTTATCATATTCAGCATTTTTAGTCATGCCCTAATAAAATTAGGGATTGGCATATCCAATAACCCAGACAAAACCGATGTATAAGTCAACATATCCTGAATCAGACATACAATATCGCAATGAAAATCAATAATATTTTAAGGAATATCTTCATGAAATCAAAAGACACCCTAAAGTGGTTCCCTGCGCAGCTTCCTGAAGTAAGAATTATCCTAGGGGATGCTGTAGTGGAAGTAGCAAAACAGGGAAGACCTATCAATACCAGAACATTGCTTGATTACATTGAAGGAAACATAAAGAAAAAATCATGGCTGGATAACAAAGAATTATTACAAACAGCGATATCAGTTCTTAAAGACAACCAAAATTTAAATGGTAAAATGTAATATAATAAACTTACTTTTTTATCATTTTTCCACTTTAACAACATTTTGCTCCACTTTTCCACGACCAAACAACTTGAAATCTGGTTAAAATAACACGCAACACTATTCTTCTTCCTTGAGTCCGCCCGGAACTCGAAAAACAAACCAAGTTAAAGCCATTTTTCACAAAATCGATTTTGGGTCTCACCAAAAATTACGGGGTTGCATACGCATTCGTTTATTTTCGAACGTGTACATACAAATATGCACAAAAATAATCATAATTATTTTCTGAGATGCATTATGATATGAACACCAATTTCGTATAGAGTCTCACTATGTCTCGAATTTTTGCTTACTGTCGGATATCAACGCTGGATCAGACCACCGAAAATCAACGCCGGGAAATCGAAAGTGCAGGTTTTAAAATCAAACCTCAGCAAATAATCGAAGAACACATTAGCGGCTCAGCAGCAACCAGTGAGCGTCCTGGTTTTAACCGGTTGCTTGCTCGCCTGAAATGTGGTGATCAATTGATTGTGACAAAACTGGATCGCCTTGGTTGTAATGCAATGGATATCAGGAAAACAGTGGAACAACTGACCGAAACAGGTATCAGAGTGCATTGCTTAGCATTGGGGGGCATTGACCTGACCAGTCCAACAGGAAAAATGATGATGCAAGTAATTTCAGCAGTCGCTGAATTTGAACGAGACCTTTTACTTGAACGCACTCATTCCGGGATAGTAAGAGCCCGGGGCGCAGGGAAACGTTTTGGTCGACCACCTGTGTTAAATGAAGAACAGAAACAGGTGGTATTCGAACGAATTAAGTCAGGTGTAAGTATAAGTGCCATTGCCCGGGAATTCAAAACCTCGCGGCAAACCATTTTAAGAGCCAAAGCAAAACTTCAGACACCTGACATATAAAAAATAATCTCGGTGTGAGATGCTTTACGTCTTCCAAGCCCCCTTCCTTGCCGTAAATGGAGAGATACATCTAATTATAGAATTTATATGTTTTACCCTACGGCAGTGCTGGCCATTCAATATCCTGTGCAGTTGACGTATCAACACGGTTCAGCAATACCCGATACTTTTTCCATGCTTCCAGCAACGAGATTTCT
>ERZ772876.2363-NODE-2363-length-15918-cov-2.524113_pt1 | contig 15918 bp, 9 predicted proteins | sample MGYA00580584_ERZ772876 | MGnify/ENA primary metagenome ERZ772876 (study PRJEB29015, sample SAMEA2737728) | human gut metagenome | biome: human gut; feature: human-associated habitat; material: faeces | place: China | collected 2012 ... | reverse complement strand
TTATCTTATCTCGTGTTGGATCAATTTTTCCGGGCTCAAATAGAATGAAACGTCCTGTTGTATCCCGTAATGTATTCCATGTATGATAATGCTGATACTCGGGAGAATATCTGAAGAATTCAGTTGCAACTGGAATGCCACAAGCGCGCATAGCATACAGTGTTATATCACATGATTCTCTACAATAGCCAATACGATGATGATACAGAAATTCTCCATCCATGTGTGGTATAATAAGTTCTGTAAAATAATACAACTCTCGTTTCTTCAATTCTCCGCATACCATCCGACAAGCATACACCACATCTTCTCCATGATAAAGAGAGTCTAGAATGGGAGTATAATGTTCATAATAAAGTTTTCTCCACGATGATAAAGGTTCATTATCAATGCGGTAAGGCAAGATGAATTCGCAAAAATCATCAAAGTCAAGACTTCTGTTCCAAGGATATTTCTTCCATACCTTGAATGCCAGGTCTATATTCTCTATTAAATAATTACTAGTAATTACCTGTGCATCATAAACTTTAGGTAAAGAGTAAAATGAAACTTGCTTCCATTTCTTAATCGATTCCTTATCCAACTTTCTCAATGCAAGCATTTGACGAACAGAATCCAGCTGCCACCCTTCGTAAGCATACCAATGAGGCATATTTCGGATGAGGAAACGTGCTGCTTCCAACTTTTCAGGTTCCTGTCCATAATGTTCCAAAACCTTTTCCAGCTCTCCCCGATTATCTCCGGCAAAAGAGAGAGCATATTCCAACCGTTTATCAGCTGATGAACATGCAACGAATACCGAAGCAAGCACAATACAAGGAATTATTAATCTTATATATTTCATCATCATCCTATATTGTTTTAAATATTCTATTCCATCTTATCTGTTTGGTCTTAGGATCTCTGGAAAACCAGATACATTTCCCTACTCCTAAAATAAAATCATCGGGTAATACCCCCCAATAGCGGGAATCATACGAATCATTTACATTATCTCCCCGCATAAAGTAGTAATCGTGTCGGAAACAGTAACTTTCCAGTAAAGTATTTGCAAGATACACCTTGCCCTCTTCAGATACTCTCACAGGTAATCCCGTTTCATATTCAATACATTTATAGTAATCACTGTAGTTAGTAGTATCAATTCGTATAGTATCATTTATTTTAGGCAGATATACAGTTTTTGTTCCTTCATTAGTCCTCCATTGATATATCTCTCCAGGAAGTGCCACACAACGTTTACAATAAAACACTTCATCACACAGAATCATTTTCTCATTCTGTTTTGCGTATGGAAAATTGAATACTACCACGTCTCCCTTCTTCACGCCATGTGCTCCTTTCCTTCGATGAATAAGATAATGTTCCGGCCGTAAAGGATCTTTCTTGTATATTCTACGTCCGGGAATTTGCACAGAAACAAGTATGTAATCTCCACCAACCAAGGTGGGAGACATTGAATAAGTCGGAATCGTACAAGATACCAGCCAGTATACTCTGACTGAAAAATAAATCTGGAACAATATGAAAAGTCCCAATAATGCCCAACCAAACTTTTTTAATGCCCGCTTCATTGCTTTCTATTCTTATTCAAGTTCATAAAAAATTAAGCATGCAGAATTATCTCCCAGACTTTCTATTTTTTCTCGGACCTTTTTGTCTTTTATATGAGTTAATGAGCGTAACTCCTTCCCTTTTCCGAATGCAACAAATTCATTTTTATAGGAATGAACGATTACATTAAAAGGGAATGTTTTGCCTTTATCATTTTGTGAATACAGATAAAAACTACCTGTTTTAGTATATTTATCAAATAAGAAATATCCTAAAGTTATACCATACATATATTGTAACAAAATTTTAGTATCAGTCTCATAAATTCCGTCAAATCCGGTGAAGTACCCCTGCTGATCCAACTTTAATAAATCTCCACTATAAGAGGGCGTATTCTTTCTGATTTTATTTTTAGGCGCCATTTTCTGAGTCATTTCGATAATATACTTTGGCTGGAAAGAAGACGATGCAGCTGAATATGTGTATACCGTATCGCATAATGGCATAATTACATCAATATCTTTATCTGCACGTGTCATTGGATGCCAAGAAAAAGGATACACATAATTGCCCAAAGTAATCGGCTGATATGAAAAGTATCGTTTGATGACTTCTTTTTTGGTCAGGTCGAATAAAGAATAAGGTTCTGTGTTATCCATGCTCATCCCATGATAATTCAACAATTGATTATTATTAATTAATAAAGTTTGATAGCACCATTTGAAAGCACCTTCAGAAATAGTATCTGTAAACATATAGTTTCCCCAAAAATTATAATTGATCAATTTGTTTTGAACACCATCAATAATGGTGATTTGTTTCTTCTTGTTATCAATATAAAATGTACTTAGCTCACTATAGTCATCTTCCCTCTCGCCTTTTCTTCCGATTTCAGCCATTAATTCACCGTTTAAGGTATAGGTATATAGCTTTTCAGATGTCTGGACAAATAAATAATCATCATTCATTTCCAGTTTCCGGATATTATTTATCCGCTGGAAAAAAGGAACTTTTTCCAGTTCAACAATTCTCACATTTTTGTAAGCAGGAGATCCTAGCAAAGGATTATTTGCAGAGTTGAGACAATGTATTTTTATCCCATCAGGCCCTTTCGTTACAGATATAGGTATAGCGGCAATGCTATATGCAGTAAAGATAAGCGTAAAGATTAGTTTCATTATATTTCTTTTTTATAATACTTATAGTTGTATGCTTTATTCCTTGATAAAGTCGTCGTAATTCTTTCAAAATAACGATTGGTTAATTTAGGTAAATCCTTGTCAGGAATAAAAGTATCAATTACTCTCATACCTCTATCTAAGACAAACAAGTAGGGAACTACCTCTTCATCAAGAGGTATTCCTAGTGAAAACACATTATAGACTTTAGGAAAAAATCTACAAATCCGTTGAAAATCTTTTTTTTCAATTTGTACCCGATAAGTTGTAAACAATAAGATGTCAATATCAGGATATTGTTCTTCAAATTTTCTCATTTTTCTCAAAATATCCTCTACGCAAGTAGAACAACATTGAGTGGAATATCTTAAAACAAGCGTATATTCTTTTCTTTTGATCTCAGACAAATGTATGCTATCTCTGTCTTTAGTATATAATAGCATTTCGGGGTCTAATTGACAATATCCTTGTTTGGATAAGATTATATTATCTTGCAATGATATATTCTCATAAAAGAGTTTATTGACTTTTTCAGTCAACAAACTCTCTTTTTTACTATATCCATTATTAATTATATAAAATGCTATCAATAATAAGATATTCAGAGTTAACAATATAAATGTTCCACATTTCCACATCTCTATTGCTATTTAAGTTCATACAAAATCAAACATGGATTATCATCTTCCTCCAAATCTTTAATGCTTTCACGAATTTTTTCGTCTTGAAGATTTTCCAGTTCCAATAAATCTCTCGGTTGTGCATATCCTACAAATACATTTTTATATGCATAGATAGTGTTGAAAAAAGGTAATGTTGTATACTTCTCGTTCCAAGTAGTTAGATAATAATGTCCTGCTTTAGACGATTTATCAAACAAAAAATATCCCATAACAACTCCTTGATCTTTATATTCTAGTAAAATTTTCGCTTCGGTTTCAAAAATTCCAGTAAATCCAGTAAAGAATCCTTGTTCGCTTAACTTACATATATCCTCAGTATAGGAAGGTGTATTTTTTCTTATTTTCTCCTTAGGAATCATTTTTTGAGGTGTTTCTATTATGTATTTCGGTTCGAAAGAAGATGTTGCTGCTGAATAAGTGTATATTGTATCGCATAAAGGCATAATTATATCAATGTCTTTGCCGCTCCTCGCCATTGGATGCCAAGAAAAAGGATACATATAATTACCTACAGTTATCGGTTGATACGAAAAATACTGTTTTACTCTTTGTTTGCGCATATCGAATAAAGAATATGCTTCTGTATCATTCATATCCATCATATTATGACTTAATAACTGATTGTCTTCAGTCAAAAAAGTGTAATGACAACTCTGAAAGGACCCTGCTGGCACAGAAACTGTGGATAAATATTTCCCATAAAAATCATAATTGATTAATACATTTTTATAATTATCTATAATTGTCACCTGCTGTTTTTTATTGTCGATATAAAACGAGCTTAAGACAATATATTCTTCCGGTCCTTCTCCTTTTCTACTAATTTGAGATACAAATTTACCTTCTCTTGTGAATGTATACAATTTTCCAAATTCTGATACGAATAAAATAAAATCATTCATTTCTATTCGATTTACATTACTAATCAGGGAAACTGGAGACGTTTCCAGCTTTATAATTTCTACGTGTTTGTAAATCGGTGTCTCTTGCAGAGGTTCTTCTGAAGGATTAAGATTACGGACTGTTTCACTTGATGTTTTTTTTTCAGGATTACATGATACTACAATAATGCTACTTAAAAAAAGCATTATCATATAGACTTTCTGTTTCATAGTACTTATTTTATTATACATATATACGGTTATCTAACCCTAAGTCCCTGTTTATCAGATAAGCAGCAATTTCCTGTACTAGTTGTACATGCCCAACGTTCCCATGCAAGTTCATATTTTTCTCCTTTCTTATAAATCCACATTCTAGCCGAACTTCAATCGTGTCTCAATCTTCTCAAGATCACGGACAATTGTCATATCCATGATATTACTATATATCTCGGTAGTACGAACACTTTTATGCCCTAACAACTTTTGTACCGTAGTTATATTCGCTCCATTATATAATAATAAGGTAGCATTCGTATGCCGAGCCGTATGAAAAGAGACCTTCTTATCAATACTTGCCAATTGGCTGATTCGGCGTAATTGCTTATTCACGTTTGAATTAGAGGATAAGGGAACACCAAACAGGGTTCTCGGCGCATTCTTATATCGCTCATAGATAGGTAAAGATTTACCCTCGAACAAGAGGAATAGCGGCAAACGGACACTTACGTCTGTCTTCACCGATGAATAAACCAGCCAAACCTTATCATCAATAATCAAAAAATTCTCTTTCGTTATACTTACTATGTCAGAGAAACGTAATCCCGTGTAGCAACTAAATAAAAACATATCCAGACACCGGCGCAATGTACGCTGCCCATCCAGCTTTAAGTTTTCCAAACGACCTAACTCCTCAGGCGTTAAATGAGTACGCTTACTCTCTTGATATTTAATCTTATATTTCCGAAATGGATATTTGTGCAACTCGAACAACTCCTTATTAATCGCCAAGTTGATATATCGTTTCAAATGCTTCATATGTTTAGCGATCGTATTTCGATGATACTCCTGCTTCAATAAGAAATATTCAAAATCGCATAAGAAATTGAAATTAATATCCTTAAACAGAACGTCCTTTTTATATAAGGATAGAACATGCAAAGTGGACAAATGGTTTTTTAATGTCGATTCTTTTAAATTACTATGTAAAATCTCCTCACGCATGAAAACAAGAAAAGAGGAAGACGTAGATATCGAAGAGGTCTCCTCACGCAGATCCTTCAACGAAAAACCGTTATTCGCTTGTCTCTTCTCCAGCTCATCTCTCTCCAACTCCATAACATAGTTCTGAAGATACAGGTTTAACGCATCCATATTCGGATGATTCTTTATGGAACGTCTCTTGTTGTCCCATTGACAAGGTTTCACATAAACCTTCGTTGAAAAATACCTCTTTTGCCTATTCAAATAGGCCTCTACTTGAATCAAAGCTTTTCCTTCCGCATTCAATTGCTTTTTTCGATTAAACACTAAGTTGTAAATTACTTTTTCCATGATACATTTATATATTATCTGATTGTAAACACGAAGGAACAATAATAAGTTCTTTGTAGCACAATCTACAAACTAAAAGTTTGTTATCACGGATTACCAACTAATAAAAAACCATATATCAAAGTAAATAAAAAGGGCCTGCCAAATACATGGCAGGCCTCTCCTACTTTTCAAGATATTAAATCATATCAATAATCTTCACCTTCCCAACCTGTTTTACGGAATCCTTTAACCGTCATCGACTTTCCATTTTGAGTCAAGGTAAATTCAATGGCATCCACTTTTGTATTGGCTTGAGTAGTATAACCATCCACAATTACTTTACCAGAGATATTGAAGGTTACAGTAGAATTTATACCATCATCCGCATGGAGCAGATTAGCGATACCATCCCCATCAAAAGATTTAGAAGCTACATCGCAATGAATCTTGCCACGTACTCCCCAGTCGTTTGTGGCAACACTCATTTTTATCCACATCTTATCCGTGGCATCATCAGTCGTATTGTAAGTATTGCAGGTCACACCTTCCGCCAAGACACCACCATCCTCACCTGTAACATTAACTACCCATTCGCCACATAAAGGATAAATGGCCGTGTATTCTATCTCGTAATCACCATAGGTCTCACAAGAAGAAAAGGTGACCAACGCCAATAAGATAACCAGTAATTTATTTATCTGTTTCATATTCAAAAAGCTTTTCTGATTAATATACATTTATAACACCCATTTATTTATGCCACCATTGTTTTTCCGCTAACGGAACTACCGCCGGAGTATTAGGGTTATAGTCTGAAGATGACTTCGGATACAATAAACGACGAGGATATTCACCCGGAGCCAACGCAGAACCAATGCAAGGAGTCAACTGCCCCCAAATATATCCTTCCTCATCCACATGCTTTGTCCCTAAAACAGGAATACCGGTACGATTGATATCAAACCATGCGTCCCATGCTTGACAACGAGTGGAAGCGATCCACTTCTGGGTCAAAATAGAGGTAAGCATTGAATTTTGGTCCGTACTATCGAAAGCATAAGGAGCACCTTCCGAAATAAACTCGGCAGCAGAATATCCCCAACGTTCAAACGCATAGTTCACACCTTGTTCATAAGCCACTTTCGCTTTAGCCACATCATTCAAACGAGCGTAAGCTTCCGCTTGCAGGAACGCTACCTCAGCAGCAGACATAAAATAAACAGGATCCGTAGGACCTAGCTTAGCCACAGAGATCATACGAGTTGTTACCGCTACCGAGTTTGGGCGGTCACCATACTTCAAAGCTGTTGTCTCGCCGGAGCCATCCGTATTAGGTGAATAAAAATCATTTAAACGAGGATCCTCATATTTTTTCAAATAATCGCAAACCGTAGCGCACGCACGAATATTTACAGTTGAATTCAATTTACGACGGTCATTCTCATACAATGGATTTGATTTATTTTCCAAATCTTGAAAACAGTCCATCTTAGCGTCTACACTCAGCAAATCTCCTTCGTCGAGCAATGCCTTGATAGCAGCTTTATTCGTATCGAAATCACGCATCAACAATTTTAGCTTTAAACTCTTCGCAAATTGAATCCACTTATTCACGTCACCAGCGAACACCAAGTCTTGTTTTGTAACCGAAGGCAAACCACCTGCGGTAGCCTCCGCCTTTTTAGCGATAATCTCATCCAACATCGCTAATAATCCCGGATAAACCACAGTCTTACTGTCATCATACTTTGGTGTAGTATTCTCATTTCCAAGGATAGCTTCTGTAAAAGGAATAGAGCCATAAGAGTCCACTAGGATATGATACATAAAGGCAGTCATAGTCTTACCCATTACCCAATAATTCCATTCTTGAGCCGATTCAGAGCTTTTGATAACCAAATCCAAGTCAGGCAGTGCTATTGAATAAGGTATAGACCACAAACGAGAATCGGATGCGTTAGTTATCGTATAGTTAACCAATGTATTATACTGGTTGGATGTATGTCCCTGCGTACATTGCTGAGACCACATGCTACCATATAATTCGTAAGTACCACCTACAATACTTGCTACTCCTGCGATACCAGAAGGAAGCAAAGTAGAAGAAGAGGCTTCCGTTGGATATTCCGGATTCTGGTTAATATCCAAATAATCGGAACAAGCTGTAGTCGCCATCAACAAGCAGCTAACCAGTCCTGTATATATTAAATTGTTTCTTTTCATACTATCTTTACTTTTTAAAGTTACTTATTATAATACGACTTTAATACCACCACCAAACGTACGGTTTGTCGGAGCCGCACCAAATTCACCAATTTCAGACAAGATGTCATTACCATAATTCGTACCTTCCGGATCTACGTAGTTGTTCTTTTTCGGGGTCCACATAAATAAATTACGTCCGATCAAACTAACTTGAACCATAGAGAATGGGGTTTGTTTCAACCATGCTTTCGGCAAAGAGTAAGAAAGTGTAATCTCTCTTAATTTCAAGTAATCTTTAGGTAAAATCCAATTTCTATACTGAGCGTAGTTGGAGGCGTTATTATAGTAGGTATTAACAGCGCTAGAAGCACCTCCCCAATGTACGATAGGTATATCATTCTCTACGTATTGACCATTTACGACTTTCACGGAATTAGGAACCACAAATGGTTCACGATTATTAAACACCGTATAAGTAGAGTTTCCGGCAAATGTAAGCAATTGAGAGGTATATGAATAGAACTCACCGCCATTACGCCAATCTAATACCGCTGATAAAGTAATCCCTTTCCATGTGAAATGCGTATTAAAGCCCATCAAGAAATTAGGAGTAGACGTTCCTACGATCTCTTTCTTGCTAGCATCAATTGTCGGCATACCGTTATTATCAACGATCACCTTACCATCATCGGTCGTGGCCAAAGCCGGAACCTTGAAAACGCCCAAAGGCTGACCTACTTCCGCAACGAAATCCACTTGATAGGAACTTGTCAATTTATACTCAGTTACATCATCCCATAACTCTTTCACCTCACTCCAGTTCTTACTGAAAGTAAAACCTAATCCCCACTCGAAATCTTTCGTACGAACAGGAATGCCATTCACTGCCAACTCGACACCTTGATTCGCAATCTTACCTACGTTGCGGGTCATAGACGTATAGCGAGACTCCGGAGCCAGGCTAGCAGATATTATCTGATCTTTCGTACTCTTATTATAATAAGCAGCATCAATATCCAAGCGATTGTTAAACAGATGCGTTGTTAAACCGAACTCCCATTCTGTCGTGATCTCCGGACGAAGATCCATACTCGGCAAACGATTATACTCTGTCAAGCCTAATGTATTATTAATAGGTAAATATAAATCTCCAAAACCTAAACTGATTTGAGTCGGTGTAAAATAACTGCTAGTACGGTAAATCGGGGCATCGTTACCAGTCTGTCCCCAAGCTGCACGAACCTTCAAGAAATTCAGATAATCAGATTTCAAATCCTCAAACATATCCGTGATGATCAATGAAGTATTCACGCCACCATAGAAAAAGCTATTATTTCCTTGAGGTAAAGTAGATGACCAGTCGTTACGAATAGAAGCATTCACAAACCAGAAATTCTTGTAACCAAACTCACCTTGAGCGAACAAACCAACCAAACGGCGTCTATCAGAGTAAGTCGTAGTCATGGGCTTATCAACACCATTCGCTAGGTTAAACCATCCCGGTTGCTCCAAACCATACAGATAAGATTTCAAATAAGAACTCGTTTGTTGATTCAAGTTCCATCCAATCATACCATTCAAAGCGATATCCTCACCGATTTTATAATCCGCGTTTAAGAAAGCGGTCGCATCAATTTGCTCCACCTTGTCACGACGTTCCGTATAAGTACCGGGCTGCTGCTTCTTACCACCTAATTCACTCCAAGACCCTGAAGCGAAAGTCACTTTTTCATTCCATCTCTTTTGAGTAGCGTTCGTAAAGTCACCACCTAAACGTCCAACCGCCTTCAAACCTTTCATAATCTCAAAAGCAAGCTCGATCTTACCATAGACACGGTCGTCTTGATATTTATTACGATTATGATCTAACACCCAATATGGATTCTCCGCATAAGCAGTATAGAAGTTATCCGTATTAAAATAAGGATTCGTATAATCTTTCATTGAGCTAATATCTACATCCACGGCATGTTGCAAAATCTCAGAAAACATCGTTGCACCATCATCTCCTTGGCCAGCAGCAGCTTGTGTGATATCTTTACGGACATAGTTCAAGTTTAATTCCGCAGAAAAACGTTTATATTTCATATTACCTCTTAACGAGATTGTATTACGAGCATATGAATCAGCGTCACCCGGTAATACACCGTCAGACTTCACATTACCATAGGAGGCAACAAAACCAAGTTTATCATTACCCATACGAATCGAGACGTTATTATTCGTCTCAAAACCAGTTTCATAAAAATCACGAAGATTGTTCTTTACATACGAGAAAGGCTTAGAAAGCGGAGTTAATAAACCTTCTGAGCCGTCTGAGTAAGGTCCCCAGATATGATCACGACCATCCAAAACCGGTCCCCAAGAACCATTCTCCATAGGTCCGAAAGATCCCCATCCTTGTCCGAAACGATCTTGTGTTTGAGGAACACGCAATACGCTAGATCCCATAAATGAGCCATCGTACGTAACAGAAAGCTTCTCAGCCCCAGCCCGTTTTGTTGTCACCATGATAACACCATTAGCAGCCCGGCTACCATAAAGGGCAGTAGCGGAAGCACCCTTCAAGACTGTTACAGACTCAACATCCTCTGGGTTAATGTCATTAGCTTGGTTACCAAAATCCACTGAGTTAGAGAAAGAATCCTCACCTTGGAAATCATTCATAATAGGCACACCATCCACCACATACAAAGGTTGATTAGCACTGAAAGAACTGATACCACGCACGATTACTTTCTGAGAAGAGCCTGTAGCACCACCGCTAGTAATATTCAAACCCGCAACCTTACCCGTCAAGCCTGACATCACTGATCCAGACTTAGCGGCATTCAAATCTTCACTCTTCACAGTAGAGGCTGCATAGCCCAACGCCTTTTCCTGCTTTTTCATACCAATCGCAGTTACGACAACCTCCTCAAGATTCTGGGTACCAGACTGAAGGACTACCCTCAACACATCTTGTACCGGAACCTCACGAGCAATCATACCCACATAAGAAATTACCAGAGTCTTCGCGGAACCTATGAATAATAGGTTATTTTTTATTATTACTTAGTTTTCGCGGAACCTTGTTATAATCTGAAAATCATGATGTACGCAGAAATCGTTCGCTGTTATTTTATGTATATTTTTATCTCTCAAAGTGTTAAATATGTAATTCTTTATACTTGATGTAAGCCGTAATCTCTTGTGTATATATTATAATATTTAAATTAGGGGCTAAAAAAGTCTCCAAATTTTCTACCCCGTTTATCTTTTCTTATTATTTTATTGAAATTTTTTAATTATTTATTTGTTATAATAAATTTATTGTTACATTTGCATTTGTCCGAACCTTAATTTCCATGTTGCTATAAATCTATTGCGAATTAATTATATGTAAGTTAAACAAAAAAAGAGTGTGTCTATGAAGAAGTTGACTTATCTTTTACTTTGCCTAGTTTTAGGCATTGGATTGGCCACAGCTCAGACGAGGAAAGTGACAGGAACTGTTATTTCCGCCGAAGACAGTGAACCGATTATTGGTGCGTCTGTAATAGTCAAAGGTACTACTACAGGAACAGTAACGGATTTTGATGGTGCGTTCAGTTTGGATGTACCAAGTTCCGCGAAGACTCTGGTATTCTCTTATGTGGGAATGGTGGCGAAAGAAGTTCCTATCGAGCCTGTAATGAAAGTGGAGCTACAATCAGGGGCACAGAACCTAAGTGAAGTCGTTATTACAGCCATGGGTATCTCCAAAGAGAAAAAAGCTTTAGGTTATGCGGTACAAGATGTAAAATCTGATGAGTTAACGCAAGCGGCAAACTCCAGCCTATCGGGAGCCTTACAAGGAAAAGTCTCCGGATTAGAGATTAAACCATCTAGCGGTATGCCCGGTGCTTCTTCTCAGATAACGATTCGTGGAGCCCGTTCATTTACAGGGGATAACTCTCCTCTATATGTTGTAGATGGCATGCCTATTTCTTCTGCCGCAGACATGAGTACTTACGATAGCGTTAGCGGAGCAGATTATGCGAACCGAGCAGTCGATATCGATCCTAACGATATCGAGAGCATTAACATCCTGAAAGGACAAGCAGCTTCCGCCTTGTATGGTATCCGTGCCTCTAATGGTGTAATCGTTATTACAACAAAAAGTGGTAAAGGGGCAAAAAAAGGGAAACCACAAGTATCGTTTTCTTCTAACTTGAGTTTTGACAAGATTTCCAGAAAACCTCATCTTCAGAACATATACGCTCAAGGTAGTAACGGTAAATTCAATCCTAACGCTTCAACTAGCTGGGGACCTAAAATCTCAGAATTACCCAATGATCCTACCTACGGAGGAAATACAGATAATACATACACCAAGCAATCGGGCAAACATGAAGGTATGTATTACGTTCCTCAACGTGCCAATGCAGGAATGGATCCATGGACTACTCCACAAATTTATGATAATATAGGAGAGTTCTTTGATTTAGGTACGACTTGGAACAATTCATTAAATGTCGCACAAGCATTGGATAGAGGCTCTTATTCCTTTTCTTTGGGTAGTACTACCCAAGATGGTATAGTCCCTACTACAGGTATGGATCGTTACAATGTAAAATTAACAGCGGAATCCCGATTGGAAGAGCATTGGACTACCGGTTTTTCCGGAAACTTCGTGAATTCAAAAATCCAAAAATCTACCGGAGCTAATGACGGTATCGTGGCGACCGTATATCCCGCACCCGCTCATTATGATTTAGCTGGTATACCATCCCATTATGCCAATAATTTATACCAACAAAATACGTATCGCGGTACAGGAGGATTCGACGCTGCCTATTGGTCTGTCAACAACAATGAATTTACAGAAAAGACCAATCGTTTCTTTGGTAACGCATATGTAAACTTCGGTACAAAATTCAATACCGAAAATCATAAGTTAGATGTAAAATATCAAATGGGTGTAGATGCTTATACTACCCATTATCAAGATATTTGGGGATATGGACATGCGAACGGAAAAGGACAGATAGAAAACTCGGGATGGACAACAACAACGTTCAACTCTCTATTAACCGCGACTTACGCATGGAAGATCTCCGAAGCTTGGGACTTTGATGCCTTACTGGGTAATGAGATCGTACAAGACAATAATAAATATTACTGGCAATATGGTGGTACATATAATTTCCCGGGATGGAATCACATCAATAACACCGTAACTAAAGATAATGAAGAAAAACAGAGCAGCCAACGTACAGTAGGTTTCTTTGGCAGTCTTTCTGCTTCGTATAAGAATATGTTATATTTAAATGTTACGGGCCGTAATGACTATGTATCTACAATGCCGGCAGGCAACCGCTCATTTTTCTACCCTTCCGTATCGGTAGGCTGGATATTGACAGAATTAGAACCTTTAAAGAACGAAATCGTAAATTACGCGAAAATCCGTGCTTCGTACGCTGAGGTTGGACAAGCCGGGAAATACTATCAGAACTACTATACGACTCCTTCTTTTGGTGGAGGATTTTATAGCGGGACACCTTTGATGTATCCTATCGATAGTCAAAATGCTTTCACAGAATATGGGATCGTGTATGACCCCAATTTGAAACCTCAAAATACTCGTTCTTATGAACTAGGAGCGGATATTAGTTTCTTCAACAATTTGGTATCGATTAATTACACTTACTCTCGCCAAAATGTAAAAGATCAAATTTTCGAAGTACCATTAGCATCATCCACGGGATCAAGCAGTTTTATGACAAATGGAGGAAAGATTCACACGAACGCTCATGAGTTAACGGTGAATATCAATCCAATCCGTTTGAAGAATGTAGATTGGAATATCGGAATCAACTGGAGTAAGATCGATAATTATGTAGATGAATTGGCTCCCGGAGTAGAAAGTATCTTCTTAGGCGGATTTACGACTCCTCAAGTACGTGCGGGTATTGGTGATAAATTCCCGGTAATATACGGAGTCTCTTACGCAAGAGACGATAACGGTAACTTGATTGTCGACGAGGATGGAGTTCCCATGGCTGGTAAAGATGATGTAATCGGTAAAGTCTCTCCTGATTTCATCCTTGGTTTCAATACAAATTTACGTTTGTGGAAATTCAACATTAGCGCTGTATTCGACTGGAAGCAAGGAGGACAGATTTATTGTGGAACAAATGGTCTTCTTGACATGTATGGTGTAAGTAAAAACACTGAAAATCGGGAAGGATCATTCATTGTTGAAGGAGTTAAGGAAGACGGCTCCAAAAACACGACACCTATATCCGGAGCGAACGAGATGCAACATTATTATGAGACGATCAATAATATCAACGAATCTTCCGTATATAATAGCTCGTTTATTAAGTTAAGAGAATTAGCTGTTAGTTATCCTGTATTCCAGAAAAAATGGTTAGAAGTCAACTTGAATGTTTTCGCAAGAAATATCTTGGTTTGGTCCGAACTTGCTAACATAGACCCGGAATCCACTCAAGGAAACACGAATATGGCTGGTTCTTTTGAACGTTTCTCATTACCAACAACTTATAGTTACGGTTTTGGTCTAAATGTTAAATTCTAAAATGATTACTCATATGAATAAATATAAGTTAACGCAGGGATTATTGGCTCTGGCATTGCTGGCAGTTCCTATGATTTCTTGTACAGATAGCGTAATGGACGATATTAATGTAGACAAAAATCACGCACAGGATGTACAAGCCAAATTTATTGTAACAGACTTGATCACTTCTACCGCATTCAGCACCGTAGGAGGCGATTTCTCTACTTATGCTTCTGTATATATTGAGCAAGAAGCAGGTATTCATAATCAGTTATTCAATGCCGAGACTCGAAATGGAGAACCATCTTCAACAAATACTTATAACAATGTATGGTCTTCTACCTATACCAACCTAAAGAACGCTAAAACAGTAATAGCTAAGTGTTCCGGAGAAGGAGAAGAAGCAGGTAACCAAATCACGCTAGGAATCGGACAGTTTTTCGCCGCCTATAACCTAGCGGTACTTACCGATTTATTTGGAGATGTGCCTTGGACAGAAGCTTGCGATATGAATATTAGCATGCAGCCTAAAATAGACTCTCAAGAATCTATTTACAACGACATCTTTAAATTAATAGATGACGCTATCAGTAATTTCGATGGTACAGATGCCATGGGAGCGGTAGGAACAAATGATCTGGCTTATGGGGGCAACGGAGGTAAATGGAAAAAAGCGGCTTACGCCTTAAAAGCCCGATTAACAATGCATCTCTTAAATAGAGCATCGGACAAGACCGCTTCATTGAACACTGTCCTAGATTGCATATCTAAATCGTTTGAATCTTCAAGCGAAGAGTTAAAATTTAATTTCTATGATGGTGTCACCAATATCAATCCTCTATTTGGGTTCTGCTTTACTCGTGATGCTCTAGCCGCTAGCCAAAGTATAGTGGAAAAGTTTGTAGAACGTAACGATCCGAGGGGAACACGTGCCTTTATGGACCCGGACTGGGTACAACGTGAAGATCCTTCAGAGGTTAACGCCGCACCAAACGGGAAGCCTGAACAAGTGCAATTCACATACGACACTTCCATATTTTATGGCTCTTCTTTAGCTCCGACAATGATGCTAAGTTATCATGAATTATTATTCCTGAAAGCAGAAGCTCTTTGTCGATTGAATAAAAAAGACGAGGCTGAACCAATACTAAAAGGGGCGATACAAGTAGCATTTAATAACATGAATCGTTCTATCCAAGCAACGATCAATTGCCCGGATTTATTAAATTATGGAGGGGCTACAGCAAAAGCCGATCTAACAGAAGAGGTTGCCGCTGAATATTTTGATAAGAACGTAAAACCGTTATTCGAGGCTAACCCGCTGAAAGAAACCATGA
>ERZ772876.2344-NODE-2344-length-16049-cov-3.432475_pt1 | contig 16049 bp, 9 predicted proteins | sample MGYA00580584_ERZ772876 | MGnify/ENA primary metagenome ERZ772876 (study PRJEB29015, sample SAMEA2737728) | human gut metagenome | biome: human gut; feature: human-associated habitat; material: faeces | place: China | collected 2012 ... | reverse complement strand
AAGGAATCGCAGCAGGAATTTTCCGTGCCGGTCTATGGCCGGGATTTGTCGGTGCGCCAGGACGAAAAAATTTACAAGGAAAACGTGGCGTATCTGCCCCTGTTCGCCAAAATCATCGACGGCCAGGGCGCGGTGCTCAGCGTTATTACCGAAGGCGATGCTCTTGCGGAGGTGCGGGCCTTCCCCGGATCCGCTGACAGCTACGCCGCGGCCTACCCGGTCTTCCGCGTCCGGGAGGTGGCTAAGAGTTATCTCAGCTCCGCGTCGAAAGAACAGGGCGACTATTTCAGCATCGCGCAGAAAAAGCTCTACGACGGGGACGTGCGCATCCAGATGACGTTCTTCGACAAGGAGCACACCGCCCTGAAGGATTTGGCCGCCGCCTACGCCAGCGATTTGTTCGGCGATAAGGCCGAGGCCGCCCCGGCTCCTCTCTATCTCGAATTCATCGGCGCCGCCGAGCGGGAAACCAGCTTCCTCGGCATCGGCATGAAGCGCACGGCGGTGTACACGACCCTGCAGGATGTGCTGGCCATCGGCCGAGAACTGAGGGAGGCCGGCGTGGATCGCCTGGTCATCAAGCTTACCGGCTTCCTGAAGGGGGGACTGACCCAGCCCTTCGCCTCCGGCCTGAAACTCCAGTCCGGTGTGGGCAGCCAGGAGGATCTGCGGCAGCTGCAGGCCTGGGCCAAGGAGGCCGGCGTTACGCTCTACCTGGACGCTGATGTGCAGTATGCCTACAGCAATTCCCTGTTCGACAGCCTGAACCTCAGCCGGGACGTTTCCTCCCTGCTGACCAAGGACCGGGGCATTGATTATCCCTACGATCGGGTGACCTACCAGCTGCTGAATACGGCCGATTCCTTCCGGTATATCCTCAACCCCGCCGCCGTGGACACGGCCTTCCAGAAGACAACGGCCCTTCTCGACAACCTGGGCTTCGACGGTGTCTCCCTACGGTACGCAGGCACGAACGCCAACGCCGATTATAAAGAGAACCGCCTGGTGGAACGGCAGACCGCCATGAAGCGGCTGACGGCAAACGTCAAAAGCATGGCGGAGAGCCGCACGGTGTCCACCCTGGGCGCCAACGCCCCCATTCTGCCGGTTGTCCAGGATGTGCTGGATGTTCCGATGAAGGGCTATCAGTACGACATCTGCGACGAGGTGGTGCCCTTCCTCCAGATGGTGATGAACGGCCATGTCCGCTACGGCGACGAGGCTCGCAACCTGTCGGGCAACACCGACGAATCCCTGCTGGATACTCTGCGCACCGGCGGCGGGCTCAGCTTCACCCTGACGGCGAACGAAAGCCTGACCTTCGAAAAGACCGAGTATCTCCAGTATTATTCCACCAAGTACAGCTTCTGGAAAGACGAAATCCTGCGGCAGTACCGTCTGCTCGACGAGTCGGCGGCCGCGGCCGCCTCCGGAATTGCCGCCTACGACAAGTTGGGCGACGGGCTGTATAAGACCACCTTCGGCGACGGCAGCAGCATGCTGACCAACTACAGCGGCACCCAGCAGCAGGCGGAGGGCCGCACGATTCCAGCCGGCGCATGCCTGCTGGTGAAGGGAGGGGCGCAGTAAATGGCCAAACGCATCGTGTCCTGGGAACGCAAACGCAAGCGCCTGGGGTATTTCTTCATCCTGCCTTTCATCATCGGCGCCGTTTTCTTCCTGCTGATCCCCCTCATCACCTCCCTGCGGTACAGCTTTTCCAACCTGACCGTGAACAGCACAGGCACCGGCTATGACCTGGCCTTTGTGGGGATCCAGAATTACTATCAGCTGCTGGCCGTGGATCCCACCTACCGTCAGGTGCTGCTGGAAGCCATTTGGAACATGATCATCAACGTGCCCATCGCTGTGGTGTTCAGCTTCTTCATCGCCAGCATCCTCAACCAGAAATTCCGGGGTCGCGGCCTGGTGCGCGGCATCTTCTTCCTGCCGGTGCTGCTTTCCTCCGGAATCTACCTGCGGCTCGCCTCGGTGGATCAGATGACCAATATGATGCAGCAGGGCGCCTCCTCCTCCGGCGGGGACGGCAGCGTGGCCACCGCCTTCGTCAACATGCTCAACTCCCTGAATTTCGATACCTCCCTCATCAACTTCCTGGTGTCGGCTGTGGATCGGATTTCCACCATCGTGGCCATGAGCGCCATCCCGATTATCATCTTCCTCGCCGCCTTCCAGTCCATTTCGCCCTCCATCTTTGAAGCCTCCTATATCGAGGGGGCCACCGGCTGGGAAGTCTTCTGGAAAATCAGCTTCCCCATGGTCAGCTCCCAGATTTTGGTCTGTGTGGTGTACACCATCATTGACTCCTTCACCAGCTCTTCCAACGTGATGATCAATCTGGTGCATCAAACCTCCTTCACCAGCTTTAATTTCGGGCTGGGCAGCGCCATGGTCTGGATTTACATGGTGATCATCTTCGCCATCATCGGCCTGATCTTCGCCATCCTGAACAAGCACATCTTCTATTACGACTAAAGGAGGGGAAACCGTTATGGCACTGTCTGAAAAAAGCCGGCAGAAGCTGATAAAAAAGGGCGGATCGGCCGGCATGTCCCTGCTGCGGTTTGTCCTGCTGGCCGGTATCAGCTTCGTCATCCTTTATCCGCTGGTGACGAAGATACTGGTGTCCTTTATGCCGGTGTCGGACGTATACGACATGTCCGTGCACTATATCCCCAAAACTTTCACCCTGAGCAATTATCAAAAGGCCTGGGATTTCCTGAACATTCCCGCTCTGGCCTTTAACAGCTTTTTCTATCCCCTGGTGGTGTCTCTGATTCAGACCGTGTCCGCCACTGTCGTGGCCTATGGTTTCGCCCGGTTCGACTTCAGGTTCAAGGGCTTTTTCTTCTTCCTGGTCGTGCTGGGCATGGTGGTGCCGCCGGATCTCATCCTGCTGCCCCTGTACGTGAATTTCCGGTACTTCGACGTTGCCGGGCTGTTCCAGCTGATTTTCGGCCGGCCGCTGAATCTGCTGGATACCGTCACCCCCTTTGCCCTGCTGGGCATCACCTGCACGGGGCTGAAAAACGGTCTGTACATCTTCATGATGCGGCAGTATTTCCGGGGCCTTCCTAAGGAACTGGAGGAGGCGGCCTATGTGGACGGTGCGGGGACTATCAAGGCGTTTGTGCGGGTCTTCCTGGCCAGCGCCCGGCAGATTATGATGACCGTGTTCCTGTTCTCCTTCGTGTGGCAGTGGCTGGATGACATTTTTACCTCGGTGTTCCTGCAGAATGTGCCCATGCTCACCACCGAGCTATTCCGGCTCATCAGCAACAGCGCGGGTGTGGACGCGGGCATCAGCAACCTCACCGAGTTCAGCCTCATGCGCAACTGCGGCATGCTGTTCCTCATCATTCCCATGCTGATACTGTATCTTTTCTGCCAGCGGTATTTCACCGAAAGCATCGAACGGGCCGGCCTGGTCGGCTAAAGGACGGTATTCGCCGTCTTATCGATAGACATCCATTCAATGTATAAGGAGGCTTGTTCAGCAATGAAAATCACCCGATTGGCCGCCCTTTCCCTGGCGGCGCTGATGGCGGCGTTTTCCCTGGCCGGCTGCGGCTCGGAGAAGACCGAATCCGGATCGAACGCGTCCAAATCTCCCGTGTCTGCGGGCAATAGCAAAACCGATCAGCTCAAGGCGGCGCTGAGCTTTGGGGGCGAGACCATCACCATCGTTACCCCGCCCGGATATGGCATGATCAACACCGATGGCAAGGATCCCGCCCTGGTACGCCGCGACGCCCGCATCAAGGAACTGGAAGCCAAATACGACGTCAAAATCGTGCAGAAGGAGGGCCGCGGCACCTACTGGGACGTCATGACCAGCAGCATCGCCTCCGGCTCCCCCGCCGGGCATATCATGGTCACCCAGGAGAACTACTTCATGGAGTGGTACAAGGCCGGCGCCTTTGCCGACCTGAACGCCGCCATGGAGAAAACCGGCATCGACTTTAAGGACAGCCGGTATAGCCAGACAGCCCGGAAATACACCAACATCGACGGCAAGCAGTATGCCTTCAGCGACGTGCCGCTGAACCCCACCGGCACCATCTGGTTCTTCAATAAGCGCATCTTTAAGGAGCAGAACCTGGGTGACCCCTATGAGATGGTGAAGAACAAAACCTGGACATGGGACAAGGTGGAGGAAATCGCCAAGAAGGCCACCAAGAAAAAGTCCGACGGCACCGTGGAGCAGTGGGGCCTGGGCGGCTATATGCACAGCGACTTCCTGTCCAGCCTGGCCGCCTCCAACGGCAGCGCCATCGCCAGCTTCGACAAGGACGGCAACCCGCAGCTGACCCTGGGCGATTCCGCGGCGATGAAGGCCTTTGAAAAAATGTACGACTGGACGGTCAAGCAGAAAATCGCCTATGTCAACGACGGATCCCAGACCTGGGATACCTTCCTGCGGGAGTTCACCAAGTGCAACATGGCCATGATGGCCGGCACCAACAAGCTGCTGCAGTACATCGAGGAGTCGGCCATGCCCGACGATTTCGGCATCGTCTACGCCCCCATGGGCCCCGATGTGCAGGAATACACCATTCCCACCAGCTGCGGCCAGATGTACTTCATTCCCAAAACTTACGAGAGTATGGCCGACAAGCTGCTGCTGCTCATCGACGATTTGTACGCGTATCCCGACGGCCAGACCATCGACGACCTGGTAGCGGAAAAATATGTGTCCAAGCTGCGGGATGAGGAATCCCTGACCATCTATACCGACATGGTGAAAAGCACCGACCGGTTCGTTCACGACGCCTACACCATGACCAAGATCGACTGGACCACCCCCTCCATCCATGAGCTGTGCTCCACGGTGCTCAAGGGCTCCAAGACTCCCGGCGACGCCCTGGAGGCCAACAAGGTGCAGTTCCAGAACGCCATGAACGATATGATGGCGGGTCATAAGGTCACCGGATAGTCCGGTATCCCCCCCGTATCGGACGCCGCCCCGTCCGGTCGCCCCCACCTGGGCACGGGCGCGCGTTTGGTAAATAGAACGTGATTTTTTGAAGGAGGTACTATCTGGATGAAAAGAAAAATCCTGAGCATTTTGTCCGCAGCGGCGTTGTTTCTCATGCTGCTGCCCGTGGGTCTCCTAAGCGTTTCGGCCGGAGAGCCTGTCCCTGGAATGTACGAGGACTTTGAAAATATAACCGTGGAGCAGGCGCAGGGCTTTTTCAAATTTGAGAGCGGCGATGCGGTTACGGCTTCCCTTTCCTCGAACAAAGGAGTAAATGGGAGCAAGGCGCTGGATATTGCGTTTACTCTCGGAAGCGACGGACAGGGCTGGGTGAAGCAAAAGCATAAGATCACCGAAGTAAAAGGCGATTTGTTGATGGTCACCTTTACCCTGTCGGCCAAAACCGGTATGAAATTCGGCTTCCGTAACGATGGTGCTTGGATGCCGGAGGAGTGCTTCTTTGCAGGCAACGGCGGTGCTTACGAGGATCTGGAGGCCGGCACTTATACCCGAATTTTATCCTTGGAAGGGATACAAAACATTTCGGCTCTGGAAATTGTTCTCGATATTGGAGACGGCACCACCGGCGGTGAGCATCACATCTATTTTGACGAATTCCGCTTCTGTGAAATCGAGAAATATGTGGATGCCCAGTACATGACGGAAGCCGACGCGCAGGAATTTGTCAAGAAGGTCAGCGGCGCGGCCCCGCAGGCCACTATCCAGAACGGTAACCTGGTGGTTTCCTATGATGGCCCAGACGGCTGGTCCCGTTGGGCCTTGGGCGGCGAAGGCTTTCAGAAAAAGGGCTTGGGCATGTTCATAGACTTCAGCATCGCTAACAACGCGAACCAAAACAATGGCTTACGGGTCGCTATTATGGATAATGATGCGGGTGCTTGGAACCAGGAATTCACCAATGGCTTACTGACGGCGGGCACGTATTCCAGCTTCATGCTTTGGGACAATACGACCAGCTCACGATTCCGCTTAGATTTTAGCTTCGACGACTGGGGTGCCAGGAACACGGTCACGCTTTTTAATTGCTTTTACGTCGTACCCCTGTCCGAGGACACCACTCCCGGCGATACCACGGCGCTCCAGGCAGCGCTGGATACCTACAAGACCACCTATGACAGCACCGGCGACAAGTATACTCCGGAGTCCTTTCAAGCCTTTAAGGCCGAATACAACGCGGCGGATGCTATGGTGAAAAGCGGTTCTGCGACCGCAACGCAACTCGCTGAGCAGTTGAAAAAACTTCACTATGCGTTTAATTCTCTCCGACCGCTCTCCTTTGACTATTCCAAACTGGAACAGGCGCTGGCGGGTGCCGACACCTTTTTTGATGGGAACCCGGAGGATACCTATACCGCGCATTCCCTTGGCTTGATTCAAAAGGCTTACAACAAAGCCGAAGCGATGCTGGCTGGACAGACCGCGACGACGCAAAAGCAGATTGACGACATGGCCTCCAGCCTGAATACGGCGGTTTCCAGCGCCTATCCCATCGTCAAGGACACGCCGGTTTATCCGAAGGATGACGCAGACACTTTACTGACGGATTTTGAGGATTACGACAGTTTTGGTGACATCCCCCAGGGCGGCGGCAGTACAGATGGCTGGCAGTTTGAAAGCACTCCCTTTATCACCCGTCTGGACAAAACCAACCCCATCAGCGGCCAAAAGAGCCTGAAGATCACCTGGGACGGTTTGGACAACGATACTTGGGGCGCCTACCGGCTGTTCATGTATAACAGCGGCCAGTACCCCATGCGCAACCAGGCGATTTCCTTCACCATCAAGGTAGCTTTCGACTATGCCCTGACGGCTGTTATTTATGACTTAGATACGACCACCACCTACTCCTGTGTGGTCAACATTCCGGCCAGCGACCAGCCGCAGACCGTCACGCTGCCCTTCAACCAGTTCAGAAACAGCGTGGAATCTAGCTATGGCTACGGAGAACCCATGACTGCGGCGCAATTTGCTAAATTCATCAACCAGTGGAACTGCTTCAAGCTGCAGCTCGATCGTCTCAGCGGTCTGCCGGAAAGCGGCGAAATGTGGCTGGACTGCTTCAAGCTGACGGCTAACGAAGGTCCTCAGGAAGCCGCGCCTCCTCCGGACGGACAGGGCGGCGATTCTTCCGACTCGAGCGATTCCAGCGGCGGCGAATCCTCTGGCGAAATCATTGAACCGGACGATCCGCAGCCTGATGAATCCGACGGCTTCCATGTCCTGCAGAATTTTGAGGATATGACGGCGGAAAAGCTGGCCGAGCTGTTCGGCACTCCCTCCGCCGGCACTCTGTCGCTGGATACCTCTAAAAAGCTGTTCGGCAGCAACAGTATGAAGCTGACCTACGATTTTACCGGGGACAGTAAAAGCGCTTCTATACAAGCGGCCTTCCCTGGCCTGCGGGGCGACGGGCTGTATCTAATGGTGCTTTCCGCCAACGACGCTGTTCTAACTTTGAAGCTCAGCGATGGTACTCTGTGGACGGAATATCAGGTGCCTGTCAAAGGCTCGGACAAGGAGCAGATGGTGTTCGTTAACTTTGTGGACACCGTTTCCGGAAAGGGGACCTTCGACGAGTTAAACAAAGCGAAAATCACGCTGAGTATGACCCTGTCCTCTGAGAAAGCAATTGCCGGCGACATTTACTTCGACAACATCGGGTATTTCCTCTATGACGAGATGCTGGAAAACAAGACTCCGGACGGAGGCGACTCCAGCAACGGCGGGAATTCTAGCAACGGCGGGAATTCTAGCAACGGCGACGATTCCAGCAATGGCGGCAGTACCAGCAGCGGCGGTTCAGATAGCTCCCCCAGCACCGGGGAGGCCGGCGGCCTGTTGGCGGTGGCCGGTCTGGGCGTCCTTGCGGCCATGGCTGCCATCGTAGTATCCCGTCGGAAAAAGACCGAAAATATCTCATCCGACATGTAATGACAGGAGGAAATCTATGCGTTTACGTGCGGCAGCTCTTGCCTGCATCTTCACTGTTTCCGTGGCGGTGGCCGGACTGCCGATGATGGCCTCGGCCTCTTCCATGGGGACCGACGTGGTGGAAACCTTTGAAAAATTCAATTCATCCGCCGGGTTGGCCGGGCGCTGGAAGCCCACGACTCCGCCGGCTCTGACCATTAACTTGGATACCAAAACCTCCGCGCCCAATCGAGGGGACGGAAAGTCCAATGGCAATTATCGCTCCCTGCGGGCGGACTTCGATTTGAGCAAGCAGGACGGATGGGCGTTTTTCCGTCTGTCCGGTGTGGAGGAACCTCGCTCTTTGGTGGATATCATCAATGCCAATAAAGACGTGTACCTCACCTTTTGGGCCAAGGCGGACAAGGCGATGACTATCCGGGCGGCCGTGGACATCAAGGACGTTCCGTTCTATACCAAGGTGAACCTGACCACCGAATGGAAAGAATATAAACTGAAATTCCGCGATATGATTCCCGAGGTGGCGGACAAGAACGGGAAAATGACGAAAATCTATGAACGCAACGCCGGCAAATCCTGGGGAAACGGTACGGAAGAAGCCTATGTTATCGGCTTTAAGTATGAGATTTTTGCCGAAGATAACGGAGATAAAAAGATTAACGGCAAAATGTGGCTGGACACCGTGGGCTTTTACGGCGACGGCGTGAAGGAAATCAGCCATTATGACGACGGCTATCCCCACGACTACGATCAGCCCGGCAAGGTGCCCAGTGACTTCGTGGCAGAAACCACGACGACCTCTAAAGGAGCGACTACGACCATGAAGCCTGCCCCCGGCACGACCAAGACGAACAAGCCGGGTGAAACCACTAAGCCGGGCGGTTCCACGGTCGCGGGCGGTACGACAAGCACCGGTAACACATCCTCCACCGAGGCGACCGGCGATATTTCCGGCGAAACCACCGGCAACACGACGGAGACCATGGCGACAACGGCGGCCTCCAGCGGCGCGGTGTCGGACGGCGCATCCTCTCAGCCGGAGGAGGGCGGCGGCAGCATGGTTTGGCTTATCGTCGTCATCGCTGTGGTTGTGGTCCTAGCGGGAGGCGGCGCGGCCTTCTACTTCCTGTACTGGAAAAAGAAGCACTAACCGGCGTTTCCTTTCCTGAAAGACGGACGCCGCCCGCAGGTTGTCGCTGACCGCGGGCGGCCAAGGAAACGACTTTATAAAAAAGGAGTGCAGATAACAGCTATGAATAGAAAGATTCTCCTATCCGCCGTAGCGGTTGCCGCAGTCGGCTGCATCGGGTTGGGCGCGTTGGCGGCTCCTTCCATCAAGGAATCGGTTTCCAAGCTAATTGCCGGCACCTCTATGGAAGAAACGCTGAATCGGGAAGTGGACATGGGCGACGCTTTCATGGTGGCCAATACCCGTCCCGCCAAAACAACGGATCCCAATGCGCAGAACGTTTTCGACGGCGACGACAGCACCGTGTGGACTGCCCCTGCAACCAAAGACGCTATCCTGCAGATTGACCTGGAGAAAGCGCAGACCATCAACAACATTATTCTCAAGGAAGACGGCAGCAACGTCCGCAAATACCGCATCGATGCCTGGAATGGCGAAAAATGGGTGAAGGTGTACAGCAACGATTTGATTGAGAAGTATCATCTGGCCGTTGTGGATCCCATGAAAACCAACGCCATCCGCCTGGTCATCGAGAACTCTGAGAACCCGGCTTCCATCAAAGAGGTGGAAGTGGTGCATCAGCGCCCGGTGGAACTGGATAACCGGTTCATCAACATGGCCTATATGACCGGGTGCTCCTACGTTCACAGCTGGGATCCCATCGAGCCCAAGAAGATGGATACTTTCACAGACCTGACCCTTATCGGCAACTGGGCCTTTGATAAGGACGGCAATTTCGTCGTTATCAAAGAGGTCTACGGGCCGGGCGGCTTCGATCACGCCATGGAGCCTACCTCAAAGGAAGCCGAGGAAGAGATGGCCAAATGGCTGAAGAATGTGGACAGCTATATGGGCGATAACAAAGTCAACGTATGGATGTCCCTGACCTGCCTGAAGGAAACCAAGAATGCCGATGGCAGCCCGGCCAACGGCGTGGCCGGCGGTCGGACCGCCGCCTTCAAGAACGACGCCGTGCGTGAAAAGTTCGTCAATGATTTGATGGCTTATGTCCAAAAATACGATTTTTATGGCGTCGATATCGACTGGGAATATCCTGTAAGCGCAGATGAGTGGGCCGCCTACGATCTGCTCGTGAAGGATTTGTCTGCGGCGCTTCATGCCGACGGGCGCTATATTTCCACCGCTCAGTCCCGCGGCACCGGCCTTTCTAAGGAGACCTTCGCGAAGTTTGACCGCATTAATATCATGGCCTATGACAACTATAGCACCATGCAGAACCATTCCACCTTCAGCTGGTGTGCGGATGACATTCTGAAATATTTCATCAACACGCTGGGGATCGACCGCAGCAAAATCGTGCTCGGCCTGCCGTGGTACGCGGTGGATAAGAATTCCATCACCAACCAGACGGATTGGAAAGCGATATACGGTCTCCTGTCTGCGGATAATGAGGAAGGCGACATCACCATTGACGAGGGTATCAATACCACCCGTCAGTGGGGCTTCAATGGCCCTAACCTCCTGCGCGACAAAGTGGTGTACGCGATTAAGAACCGGGTTGGCGGCGTGTTTGTTTGGCAGATTAAGAACGATTTCGAATACGATCATCCCTATTCCCTGGCCCGTGTGATGCATGAGGCCATTGAGGAATACACCTATGTAAAAGCGAAGTAAAAAATTATCTAAAAAGGGCGCCCGTCCGGCTGTGGGCGGGCGCCCGTCCGGTTTTCACCGGCCGGCATGACGATGGAAAGGCGCGGATACTTATTATGAAAACAACGACCAACCTGAACCGTGACTGGCTGTACTATCCTGGGGCCTACCAGGCCTCTGTCCGCGCCGAGGATATGCGGCGCGTCTGCCTGCCGCATGCCAACCAGGAGGTGCCGCTGACGTATTTTGATGAGACCGGTTATCAGTTCGCCTCCTTTTATACCCGGACGGTTTCGGCGGACAGGGAACAGGCCGCCAGCCGCTCTTTCCTGCATTTTGAAGGCGTGATGGCCTGCGCCGAGGTATTCCTAAACGGGGAATACCTGGGCGGTCACAAAGGCGGGTATACTCCATTCACCCTGGAGACCACCGGCAAGCTGCGAGCGGGAGACAACCTGCTGCTGGTGTGCGTGGATTCCGCCGAACGACCCGACGTGCCGCCCTTTGGCTATTCCATCGACTACCTGACCTTCGGCGGGATTTACCGGGATGTGGAGCTGTATACCGCCGACCGGACATATATCGCCGACCTGTTTGCCAAGCCCAGCGGCTGCGCCGGAGGAACGGCCAGCCTGGAGGCGGAGGTGACCCTGGACGCCCTGCTGCCCGAAGCCGGAGTGCTGACCGTGACCCTGCGGGGCGACGCGCAGAGCCACCGCGTTGCGGTACCCGTCAACGCGGCCGCGGGGCAGACGGCGGTGACCGTCCGCCTGGATGGGCTGACCGATGTGCGGCCCTGGGAGTTGGACGATCCGGCGCTGTATACCCTGACGGCGGAATACGCCTCTGACGCGTCCCAGGACACGCGGGAAACCCGAATAGGCTTTCGTCAGGCGGTGTTCACGCCGGAGGGCTTTTTCCTCAACGGCCGCCCCCTCAAGCTGCGGGGCCTCAACCGGCACCAGTCGTATCCCTACGTGGGCTACGCCATGCCCGCCCGCGTCCAGCGCCGGGATGCCGATATCCTCAAGGACGAGTTGGGCCTCAACCTAGTGCGCACCTCCCATTATCCCCAGTCCCGGGATTTCCTGGACCGCTGCGACGAAATCGGCCTGCTGGTCTTTGAGGAAATCCCCGGCTGGCAGCATGTGGGGGACAAGGCGTGGCAGGACACGGCGGTGGAGAATGTCCGGGAGATGATCCGGCGGGATCGCCATCACCCCTCCATCATTCTGTGGGGCGTGCGTATCAACGAGTCTCAGGATTTCCACGATTTCTACCTTCGCACCAACGCCCTGGCCCACGAACTGGATCCCACCCGCCAGACCGGCGGTGTGCGCTGCATCGAAAACAGCGAGCTGCTCGAAGACGTCTATACCATGAACGACTTTATCTTCACTGGCAGCAACGAAATGAAGCGGGACCAGCGGCGGGTGACCGGCCTTGAGCGGGATGTACCCTATCTTATCACCGAATTCTGTGGTCATATGTGCCCCACCAAGGCTTACGACCACGAGGAACGGGTGATCGAGCAGGCCTGGCGGCATATGGGGATGCACGACGCCGTGGGCCGGGATCCCTCCACCGCGGGGGCCATCGGCTGGTGCGCCTTCGATTATCAGACCCATAACAACTTCGGTTCCGGTGACCGCATCTGCTACCACGGGGTAATGGACATCTTCCGCCTGCCCAAAATGGCGGCTCACTTTTACCGCAGCCAGCTGTCTCCCCAAAAAGAGCCGGTGCTGGAGGCGGCGACCTATTGGTCGGTGGGCGATCGCAACGGCGGCGGCATCACCCCCCTGACGGTATTCACCAACTGCGATTATATCGAGGTGGAGGTGAACGGCAAGGAGCTGGGCCGTTTTTATCCCGATAAAGAACGGTTCCCCGGCTTGGAATACCCACCTTGCGTCATCGATAATTTCAATGTCTGTTGGGGCGAGGCCTGGGGCGGCGGCGTTTTCCGGGGCTATGTGGACGGCCGGCTGGCCATCCGGCGGGAGTACGCCCACGACCCGGTTCCTTCTTGCCTGGAGGTTCGGGCGGATGACGCGGCCATCGCCGCCGACGGCAGCGATGCCACCCGCGTGACAGTGCGTGCCCTCGACCAGAAAGGCAACGTCCTGCCCTTTTTCTTCAGTCCTCTGGCCATCCGGGTGGAAGGCCCCGGCTTGTGCGTCGGCGATACCTTGGTTTCCACCCAGGCGGGCGTTTACGCCTTCTGGGTGCGCAGCAGCGGGGCGTCGGGAGATATCCGGGTGACGGTGGACAATCCCCGCCTCGGCGCACAGTCGCTCACCATCGCGGCCAAAGGCTGACCATCCAAAATGCAGGACGACTCCATTGCCGATGGGGTTCATCGAAAATAGATAAAGCAAAGCTGTATTTGGATATTTACAAAAGCACCTGCTGGGGGTATAGTATAAGAATAGGAAAGTAGGTGCCGGCATGGGCGAGATCCGCGAGAATGTCAAACAGAATCTGGGATATTTTCTGTCCCTCAGAGGCATGTCTCAGAAGGAACTGGCGATGAAGCTGGGCGTGTCCCAGTCCGCCGTTACGAACTGGATAAAGGGAAAGAATTCCCCCGATATCGAAATGGTCGCGCTTATCTGCCAGCATCTGCATATATCGGTGGCGGAGCTGTTCGGCATGACTGGCGACGAGACGTATTCCGACCGGGAACGGGTTCTCGTGGCGCAGTACCGGAACAAGCCGGACATGCGGCGCGCGGTCGACATTCTGCTGGAAATCGAGGGGCGCGCCGCACCCTGACAGCAGTTTCGGCGGCTCATTGAAGAATAGGGGGACACTGGGTGCCTTTAGGCGTCCGCGTCAGCAGGAGGACAGCATGGCAATCACCATCAAGGACATCGCGGTACAGACGGGCCTGGCTATTTCCACCATTTCCAAATATCTCAACGGGGGCAATGTCCTGCCGGAAAACCAGGAGAAAATCCGCAAGGTGATTGATGAGCTGGGTTTCAGCGCCAATTCCTTTGCCAGGGGCCTGAAAACCAACAAATCTCATCTGATTGGCGTGGTGGTGGATTCTCTGGAGGATATGCTGCAGGCGAAAATCGTCACCGCCATGGAGACGGTGTTCCGCCGCCACGGCTACGCCTGCCTGGTGTCCGACGCGGGCAACGATGTGCTCGCCCAGAAAAGCATTGTGGAATTTCTCCTGGCCCAAAGCGTGGACGGCATCATTTTTCTGCCCATGCGGGTGAATATGAACGACTTCGAGGCCTATCTGGAAAAAGAAATCCCGGTGGTGGCCCTCTTCGGCAAGCCGGACGAGATGGACTGCGATACCATCACGGTGGACGACTACGCCCCGGTGTATTCCTCGGTTCGCTGCCTGATATCCTCCGGTCGCCGGCGGATCGGCATCGTCGCGGGCATGGAAACGGATCCCATCGCCGCCCAGCGGCTCAAGGGGTATACTGACGCGCTCAAAAATGCCCACTTCGCTCTGGAGCCGGCGCTGATTTCTCATGGGGAATACTCCACCGAAAGCGGGTACGAACGGGCCAAGCAGCTGCTGAGTCTTCCCGAGCCGCCCGATGCCCTGCTGGTCAGTGACAACCTGACCACCGTGGGCGCCTTGATGGCGGTGATGGAAAGGGGACTCAAGGTGCCCCGCCAGCTGGCGATTATCGGCTTCGATAACGTGATGCTGTCCCAGAGCCTGACTCCCAAGCTGAGCGTTATCGTCCACCCGACGGAGAAGATGGCCGCCGTAGCGGCCCAGACCCTCCTCGATCAGCTGTCCGCCGGCGGGAAAAACCCCATCCAGAGTCTGCGCCTGCCCTCGGAATTCATGATGGGGGACTCGTTATAGATGGGGGGATACCCCCGCCGAAAACGCCGGAAGGCGTTTTTCACCCCCCATTAAGGAAATATACTTAAAAATTCCTGTGGGGGATCCCCCTCTGCAAAATCAACTGCGGCATATCCTTGTCAAGAAAGATATAGGGGTATAACGATCATGGAACAACGCTATTCGCAGAGCTTTGAGAGCATCCGGGCGGGAGAGCCGGCCGGTGACCTCCTGCGTAAGGCGGCCGGGGTGGCGCCGACGCCCCGCCAGCTCGCTTGGCAGCGGCTGGAACTGACCGCCTTTATCCATTTCGGCATGAACACCTTCACCGACCGGGAATGGGGAGGCGGCGCCGAATCCCCGCAGCTCTTCAACCCGACGGACTTGGATGCCGATCAGTGGGTTCGGGTGCTGAAGGACGCCGGTTTCAAGGGCCTGATCCTGACCTGCAAGCATCACGACGGCTTCTGCCTGTGGCCCTCGGCTCACACCACCCATTCGGTGAAACAGTCCCCCTGGAAAAACGGCGGGGGAGACGTGGTGAGGGAGGTGTCCGATGCCTGCCGCCGGGCGGGGCTGCGGTTTGGTATTTACCTTTCTCCCTGGGATCGGCACGATCCCCGCTACGGGGACTCCCCGGCGTACAACGCCTTTTTTCTCGCCCAGCTGGAAGAGCTGCTCACCGGCTATGGCGAGATATTCGAGGTGTGGTTCGACGGTGCCTGCGCCGAAGGGCCGTGCGGCAAACGGCAGGAATACGACTGGGCGGCTTATTTCGCCCTCATCCGCCGTCTCCAGCCTGATGCCGTCATCTCCATCGAGGGCCCTGATGTCCGCTGGGTGGGCAACGAGGCGGGCAAGGGCCGGCGGGAGGAGTGGAGCGTTTACCCCTACGGCCGGCGTTTAGACGCCGAGGACGGGACGTTTCTGATGAACGCCGGCGACTGCACGGCGCCCGATCTCGGCAGCGACCGGCTGCTGGCCTCCCTGGACGAGGGGTGGGAGTATCTGTACTGGTATCCCGCCCAGGTTGACACCTCCATCCGCCCCGGCTGGTTCTATCACACCTGGGAGGACGATAAGGTCAAACCCCTGCACGAGCTGGCCGCCATCTACCGGCAGTCGGTGGGGAACAACGCTCAGCTGCTGCTGAACATCCCTCCGGATACCCGGGGCCGGCTAAGCGATAAGGACGCCGCCCGCCTCGAGGAGTTCGGCCGGTACCTGCGCGCCGCCTACGGCCGCAACCTGGCCGAAGGCCGCCCGCTGGAGGTCCGGCGGGACGGGGACGCCTATGTCGTTTCCCTCACTTTGGACGAGCCGGTCGCCTTCAACCAGGCGGTGCTGATGGAGGACATTACGCAGGGCCAGCATGTGGGCGCCTTCACCCTGCGGGCCTATTGCGGGGACGAGCTGACGGCCAGCGCCGACGGCGCCACCGTGGGGTATAAAAAAATCCTTCCCCTGCC
>ERZ772876.2332-NODE-2332-length-16126-cov-2.804057_pt1 | contig 16126 bp, 13 predicted proteins | sample MGYA00580584_ERZ772876 | MGnify/ENA primary metagenome ERZ772876 (study PRJEB29015, sample SAMEA2737728) | human gut metagenome | biome: human gut; feature: human-associated habitat; material: faeces | place: China | collected 2012 ... | reverse complement strand
TCATACTGCATCGGAAAACATTCTAATTCGGGAGCAAGCTCTTTTTCTGCTGCTTCCTCCGGTCTTTCCGCTTCTCTGACCGCCTGTGGCATCGGAGCCATTGGAAATACCTCCCAATTCTGAACTTCTTTCGGCTCATATTCTCCGTGATGCACTTCCTCGATCTCGACAAGCTCCCGTTCCGGCCGACACACTGTAAAATAAGCAAAGCTCAACAGTATCAGCAAGCCCCCCAACAATATCTGTATAAAATATCCGCTGTCCGCAAATCCCCACAACACCGCACGAATGGAGTATTCTCCCACACCCGGGATTGCAAGAACGCCCTCGGACACCATTTCATAAGACTGCACCGCCGACTGCATCTGCTCCCACAAAAGTTCCGGGATCACAGTCAGCCACGCCACACCAATCCCGATCGTCACTGCACCATCCAAAAAGATCAGTGTCCGCGGGGTTTTTCGTCGCAAAAGCATATACGAGCAAACTACCAGCCCCATTAACGCCGGTGCAAACAGCATCGCTCCCATAATTTGCAGCACCATCTGAATATCACTGGTGCGCAGAGAGTATCCCTCTTGTACCTGAATTCCCTCAAACGCCAGATCCGCCCCGCTGCTCAAACACCATCCCGCCAGATGCAGTCCATCAATGCTGTCCTGTCTGCCATGTAATGCTTCATCTGCTTTTTGTTGATATTCCTTGGCTTTGGCTTCCCGCATGGACGTACCACGTTCGTAGTTGTCCGTAACCTCATATGCCCCGGCTTCCCTGGCTTTACCGGCAGCGATCTGTTCTGCCTCACGGTTGATCTCCATCGCAACCGACACAAAACGGTCTCCGGTAATTTGCAGCCACGGCATAAGAAGTACGGCACTCTGCATCAAAAGCAGGAGTGCCGCCAAAAATATTTGCCATTTAAAACCCTTTTTTTCCATACTATTTTACTTCCAAATATATTTCATATCGATTTGATACCAGATAAATCCGCTCTCCCGGCACCACTTCAGCCACACGTCCTCTTCCGATAAGTCCACGCACAGTAAATGTACCATTAGCTGACATATCCTTCACCAAAAAGATATTTTTGCGCTTATCATAATGGATCATACAATGCAGACGGCTGACATTGTCACCATCTACAACAATTTCGCAGTCCTCTCCCGAACGTCCAACACGAATATCTCGATTCGGTTCGATCTTCCATTGACGCATTTCATCACCAACTTTGAGGCGTAAATACGGATCCATCTTTGGCGTTCCTTCTGCGGCATCCAATGCTTCCACTAACGCCGGCATGGTCTGAATGCGCTCCCAATACATAACCGCTAATGCCTGTTTTAACATATTACTGATACGCTCCGGGATATCCTTATTCTCCACGTTTGCCGCTGATAGCAATGTCCCCTTGCTGCGTTCGATCGCCGAAATAGGTTTTACGCCCGTGATCATATAATAATACACTGCTGCCAATGCATACACATCTGTCCAAGTTCCCTGTCCGTCCGGTCCGGCATACTGCTCCGACGGTGCAAATCCCTCTTTCATCACTGCCTCTGTACCATTGATCTCGCTGAGCACATACTGCTTTGTCGCTTCAAAGTCAAGCATTTTGACCGTGCCGTCCTGCAGGATCCATATCGAATCCGGTCCAATTCCACGATGCAAAAGACCCAGTTTGTGCAGATCCTCTATTGTCCTCGCAACGGACCGAAGTATCTGCCCCGCCTGTTGACATGGTATCGGCTCCCCGGTACGAGTAATATATTCTTCTATCGTCTCTCCGGAAATATATTCCATCAATAAATATGCCGTGTCATTTTTGCGCAGGAAATCCCCCGTCTCTGCTAAAATTGTTTCCTCACTGAGTGCACGAATGATCTTTGCCTCATTTTCCAACACATCCATTCCTGCTTGAAAAGATTCTGCATTTGCCCCTTCCTGCACCTTGACATGGATGCCATCACCGGAACGCACCGCCCATGCAGCCGGGAAATACTCCCGCAACGCATAGATCTTCTCAGTACGCAGATCCTGCGCCAGATACGTGATCATGAGACGCAGCCCGGCAGACTGGGAGAGCATCTCGTTCGCCGTGAGGATGCGCGTGACCGGCCACAAGAGGCTTGCGTAGGGGTCATCGGCGCCTTGGGTGCCCTTCTCGAAACCGCCCATGTCGCGGGGTTGCAGGGCCGCCACGATGTCGCCCAAGGCCGCGTCATTCTCGCTGGCGGTCTTACCGTTGTCGGCGTACATCACGTTCAGGTACTGCATGTCGGGAATGCAGCCGGCCTCCTTCAAGGCTTCCACCGCCTCGTCGGGGGCGACGATAACCATGGCCGTGGCCGCCATGGCGTTGTCCTCCAGCTGCGTGTCGTACAGAGGACCGGCCAGCGCGTAGTCGGTGCCGGCGATGGTCACGGTGGGGACGGCCTCCAGCACGGCGCGGGCCAAGGGCTCCACGATTTCCATATTGTTCGCCAAGGCGCAGGTGCCCGCCTCGAGGGTCACAGGCTCTTGGCCCTGCAGCGCGCGGGTGTCGTTGAAGTCGGACAGCGACACAACGGTGAGGTGCGTCGCGCGCACGGAGTCCAGATCGTCCAGGCGCAGCGCCGCCGGATCGGCGCCAGTGGCCTCGGCGGCCGCAACGAGCGGGTCGTAGGTCATGTCCGGCACTGCGTAGGTGCTCACCTGGGCCCACGCGCCCACGGTCTCGGCCCAAAGCTCCGGCGCCGCATCTTGCAGAGCGGCAGCCATGTCCCAGTTGAAGGACTCGGCCTGGGCCAGACGATCGGGGGCCTCGGCCTCCATCTCGGCGCGGCGCTCAAGCGGATCGCCCGACGACGAGGCCGTAGATCCGCCGGGCCCGTACCATACGGCCGCGTCTAGGCTGGCAGAATAGGGGTTCGCCCGTTCCGCGCCGCCGACGAACACCTCCACAAGCCCCATGCCCGAGGAGAACACCGTGATGGAGAAGAACAGCAGCACGCACACGGCCCACAGCGACAAAAACGCCGTGTTCACCTTGCTGGCGATCTGGCGCACCGTGAACAGGTTCAGCTTGCGCAGGTACACGCCGCGAATCCGCGTGAGCACGGCGATGGCGAAGCCGGCCAGCGACCAGAAGAACAGAAGCGACCCCACCAGCATGCCGATGGTGGCCCGCAGAAACTCCGGCTGGTCCAGCATCACCAGGCCGTTCTCGATGAGCTGCTCGTAGGCGTACGCGAGAATGGCGATGGACGCGACGAACCCCACGAGGCAGGCCCACGGGTTGCGCACGCCGGCGCGCTCGTTCTTCTCGCCGGCGCGGATGAGGTCGATGAGCTTGCAGCGGCTCACGGTGATGGTGTTGAACAGCGCCACCACCACGTAGATGGCGGCGAAGCAGGCCAGCGTGACGAGGAAGGCGTCAGGGGAGAACACGAACTGGTAGTTGGTCATCGTCGTGCCGAACAGCGCGGCGGTGAAAAACGACAGTCCCTGGGAAAGCAGCACGCCGCAGATGAGGCCCACGGCCAGGGAAAGCATCCCCACGAGCACGGTCTCGTACAGCACGATGCGCGACACATGGCCCGGCGTCATGCCCAGCACCAGATAGGTGCCGAACTCCCGCTTGCGACGGCGGATGAGGAACTGGTTCGCGTACAGGATGAGGAAGCCCAGCACGCAGGCCACCACCACGGAGAACATGCCCAGTATGTAGGTGGTGGAGTCGAACACACTTCGTGAGGCCGAGGTTTCCATGTCGAAGAGAATCTGCTGGCTGCCGATGGAGTTGAACGCGTAGAACACCGCCACGCCGAACAAGAGCGTGATGAAGTAGACGGCGTAATCGCGCACCGACCGGCGGATATTGCGCAGGGCGAGCTTAAGATACATGGCCGGCCTCCCCGCCGAGGAACGACACGACCTCCATGATGCGCGAGAAGAACGCGTCGCGGCTCTCGTCGCCCCGGCGCAGCTCGTTGAACACGGCGCCGTCCTTGATGAACAGCACGCGGTTCGTGTAGCTGGCGGCGAAGGCGTCGTGGGTGACCATCATAATAGTGGCGCCCATCTGCTCGTTCATCATCTCCATGATCTCCAGCATCACCGTGGCGGCGCGGGAATCGAGGGCGCCGGTGGGCTCGTCGGCTAAGATGAGCTTCGGGTCGGTGACCATGGCGCGGGCCGCGGCCACGCGCTGCTTCTGGCCGCCGGACATCTGGTAGGGATACTTCTGCAGCACGCCATCCACACCGAGGCGCGCGGCCATGGCGTTCACCTTGCCGGGAATGGCGCGGGCCGGCTCGCCCTTGATGGTGAGGGCCAGCGAGATGTTTTCGAAGCCGGTGAGCGTGTCCAGCAGATTCGAGTCTTGGAAGATGAAGCCCAAGTCGTCGCGACGGAACTTCGCCAGCTGGCGCTTCGACATGCCGGTGATATCGCGGCCACCCACGATGATGTGCCCGCTCGTGACCGTGTCGATGGCAGAGACGCAGTTCAGAAGCGTTGTTTTGCCGGAGCCCGAGGGACCCATGATGCCGACGAACTCGCCGGCGGCCACGTCGAAGCTGACACCGGCCAGCGCGTGGGTGACCGAGTCGCGGCTGCCGAAGACCTTCTCGATGGAGCGGACCGAGAGGATGGGGGAGCCTGCGTTGACGGGGTGGCCGGCTTGGGGGGCGCGGAAGGGGTCGGCCGCACGGTGGGCGCCATGGGCGGTGTGGGCTCCTCTTCCGCTGGCGGCGCTGGCTGCGGAGGCGGCGCCGGCCACGTAGTTCTCGCGGGAGAAAGCGGCGGCGATGCCGTCGAGGGTCGTCGTGCCGTCGCCATCGAGGGGCACAGGCGTGCCAGGATCGGTCGGACGCGGGCCGAAGGCCGAGGGGGTGGGTTCGGTGTACACTTCGGCCATTAGTAGCTCCTCTCGGTTTTGGGCAGCTGGTGGGAGATGAAGGCTCCCACGGCCCCGATGATAGCAAGCGTCAGGATGATTTTCCCTGCAGTGTTCACGACAGTCCTTTCTCTCGGATGTGCGGCTCGCGTTCCGTCTGTCCGGAGGCGGCTCGATGGATCGTCCCATCCCTCCGGAGACGGCTACGCGGCATTCCGATTCGCTCAGACAGTCCTCGCTGGTATCGAAGGCGTCGGAGTTGTTCGTCCCCATTCGCGCGCTGCCTTCGATACCATCTGCGGAACTCGCTCGGTCGGAACGCCCCGTATCCGTCTCCTGCACTTGACGGATCACGAGCTTGAATTCATCCTAAAGAGGAGGCGCGCATGGTTCCATCGATCGGGCTTACGGTTGACTTACGAATGTGTTAGGTTGCGCGGGTTTCTACCTGTTTCTACCTGCGCCGTGTCTCCTATGCGCCGAAGAGTTCCTTGCGGGTGCGGTCGTGGGGGAAGGTGAGGATGACGCGGGTGCCCGTGCCCTCTTCGCTGGCGAGGCCCACGTGCAGTCCCATGGAAGCGCACAAGCTCGCTACCAAGTAAAGGCCCATGCCCGTGGCCGAACCGTGGGCGCGGCCGACCTGGCCGGTGAAGCCGCGCTCGAACACGCGGGGCACGTCGGCGGCGGGGATGCCGCAGCCGTTGTCGCGCACCTCAAGCACCGTGCGGCCTCGGGGGGTGCCGGGCTCCTTCTCGCGGACGGTGAAGGCGAGCGTGGTGGCGCCGTACTTCGCCGCGTTGGTGACTACCTGTCCCAAGATGAACACGAGCCAGGGCTCGTCGGCCAGCACCGTCAGGGCGTCGGGAATGTCAAAGGCGGGGGTGCAGCCTTTCTCGATGAGGAAGCGGCTGTGGCGCTTGCAGGCTTCCCGCGCCGCATCGGCCAAATTCACTTCGCGGATGGCGTAGTCGCGCTCGACCGAGGTGGATCGCGCGTAATAGAGGGCCTGGTCCACCTGGGCCTCGATGCGTTCCAGCTCGCGGGCCACTTTGGCCGACTCGGGCCCGGGGTTGTTGGCGAGCATGAGCTTGATGGCGGCGATGGGGGTCTTTATCTCGTGAATCCACAGCTCCACATAGCGGCGATAGGCGGCCGCGTCGTCGCGTAGGGCCGCTGTCTCCTCGGCGGAAAGCTGGGAGAGGCGACGGGCCACATCGTAAGCGATCTCACCTTCCAGAAAAGGCGGCTCGGCGATGAGGGAGGGAAGCACGCAGGCTTGGCGCAGCTGCTCGGTAAGGTGGCGCAATTCGTGATAGAAGGCGGCTTTGCGGCGGTAGTCCAGAAAGCCGGCGCCCAGCGCGATGAGCGTAAGAATGTCGGCGACGAGCAGAACCCCCGACGAGTTCACGCCGAGCGCAGGCAGAATGAGCACGGTGCTGGCGAGGGCGAGCAAAAAAGCCGCGAGACCGATGACGTTGTCGCGCACATAAGTAGCGGGCGTGAAGGCGGCGATGGGCGCATTGGCGATGTGCGCGTTGACGCGTTCTCCTGCAGCGCTCGCGTCGCGGCCCCCTTCCGCAGCATGCGACGCGCAAGAGATCTCGCAGTCCTCGCGTGCCACTGTGTTGTGCCCGCTCATACCGTGTACCCCACACCGCGGCGGGTAGCGAGGAAGTCCTCCGGAACGCCTAGGGAACCGAGGGTTTTGCGCAATCGGTTCACATTCACGGTTAGCGTGTTGTCGTCGATGAAGGCGTCGGATTCCCACAGGGCACACATGATCTCGCTGCGGGGCACCACCACGCCGGGGTTACGCATGAGCGTCTGTAGGATGCGCAGCTCGTTGCGCGTGAGTTCGGCGGTGCGTCCTTGGAATTCCACGGTGCCGGCGCCCATGTTCAACGTCACGCCTTTGTGGAGGATCGTCATGCCGGCAGCAGGGCTCGCGCTGCGCCGCAGCAACGCCTGCAGATGCGCGAGCAGCACGGCGGGCCGATAGGGCTTGGTCACGTAATCGTCGGCCCCCAGGTTCATGGCCATGACCTCGTCGAACTCGCTTTCCGAAGAGGTGAGCATGAGGATGGGCACCGAGCTTTTGGCCCGGATGTCGCGGCAGATGGAATGCCCGTCGGCGCCGGGCAGCTTCAGATCGAGCACGATGCAGTCGGGCTCGGCAGCGAGGGCGCGTGCCGCGGTGTCGCCCCACGTGCCCTCGTAGGTCGCCACGGCGTAGCCGGAAAGCTCCAGCACGTGGGCCAGCTCCGTGCGCAGGGCGGGATCGTCTTCGATGAGGTAAATGCGCTGGGCCATGGCTGCCTCTCTTTCGGCGGTGTTCGCAGGTGCCGTCCGCGCGGGGCGTGGCGCTCGGGCATAAGGCCCCGGCGCGGTAGCGCGGGCGCTCAAGCGCGACGGCAAGCATCGCAGCCCATTGTAAGCCTGCGCGCCGTTCCCGCCCCCAGCAACTTCCAACCTTACGCAACCGTAAGTTGGTTACCAGCTTCCTCGGAAGGCGTGCTCGACTGCTCGATAGTAAGCGAATGGGCAGAATTTGCCTGAGATCTTGAGTTATAAGCGTCTGCAGAAGAAAAATGTGGATGAAATTAACGAGTAATGTATAAAGAAGGGGTGAAAATGTGTGCTCAGGCGCTTACAACTGGCGATCTCGTGCAATTCAGGGCTGGTTCGCCGACGACGACGCTTCTTCGCAGCATTGCGACTTCGTTGCGGTCGGCGCGGGGAGCGGATCGGGACATTCCCGCGTCATTTCTGCGGTCGTGCTCTGGCAGAATGCCGTCATCGACCGAATCGAGACGGGAGGCTCGCCATGGGAGAGCGGAAGCTCAAGTTCCAGGATCGCTGGATGTTCAACCGCGTGCTATGCGAGGAGGAGGTGTGCCGCAAGGTGCTGCGCGCCGCGCTGGGGATAGAGGCGGGGGAGATCGCCTACCTGAACGCCGAGCAGTGCTTCGAGCCGCTCGCCGCCGGACGAGGCGTGCGCCTGGACGTGTTCGCCCGGGGCGACGGGCGGGTCTACGACATCGAGATGCAGGTCGCCAGGGAGCGAGACCTGGGGCGCCGCATGCGCTACTACCAGGCCGCCATGGACGTGGGGGAGCTGGGGTCGGGCGAGGACTTCGGCGCGCTGCCCGAGAGCTACGTGCTGTTCTTCTGCCGCCACGACGCCTACGGCAAGGGCGAGCCCGCGTACGTGATCGAGCGCAGGTGTGGGGCCCATCCCGACCTTGCTGTGGGCGACGCCTCCCCGTGGGTAGTGCTGAACGCCTCGGCGTGGGAGGCCTCCGCCGACCCCGGGCTGCGGGATGTGCTACGATACCTCCGGACCGGGGAGGCCGAAGGGCCCTTGTCGTCGGAGATCGACGCCCTGGTCGGCGTGTTCAACGAGGACAGGGAGTGGGTGGACCGCGTGCTTACCTACGAGCAGGAGACCGAGATGCGCTGCCGAAAGGCGCGGGAGGAAGGCCGGGAGGAAGGCGAGGCCCGTCTCGCCGTGCTCGTGGGCGCTCTGCTGGCCGACGGCCGTTCCGAAGACGTGGCCGCTGCGGTGGAGGACAAGGTGCGTCGCGAGGAGCTCTACGCCGAGCTCGGAATATGAGGCCAACGCGCCTATACCGTGCGCATTACGCCTGAAGGCGATGCGCTGGCCGAGAAGCGCTGCGCCGCGCAGTCCGAGGTGGCCGATCGCATCCTGTCGACCCTGACGCCCGAGGAGGTCGAGTCGTTGAACGTTCTCACGGAGAAGATCATCCACCAGTGCAAGGACATGGGCGTCCGCGGTGAGCGCAAGCATGGTCGCCATCATCGTCATGGCAAGGGCCGCAGCTGCCGCAAGTAGCGTTCGGCACGGCCCCGATGTCTTTTCAGATAATGGCCTCCCAGGGGGCCATTATTTTTCTCAAAGATTATTCTTGACATAGAATAAAGCATTGTTATAATAGATTTCGACAGAGCGGGAGATGCGAAGTCTCCTCCTCTCTCCTCTTCTCTCGTCCGCACGCGCCTATCCCCCTCGGGCGCCAAGGACACTCATTTGCGAGCCCGGGATCCCCCCTCCCCGGGCTCGCAGCATGTCAGGGGCCGGCTGCTTCGGAGGGAGGCCGGCCTCTCGGCTCTCTGCCGCTTTCCATCAAGGCGCACCGGCGCGTTGGCGCATGCGCTTTTCTTCCTTAAGAATCCCTGAGGTTTCGTTGCGAAGGCGAAAAGTGGGGTAGTATGGTCGAGAAAACGTGGCGGCCTTTGCGGGGCCGCCTGCACGTGGCGACTTCCAGAGGCACCAGAACGGGGAGTCGCCTGGATAGGGAAGGATTCGGCTATGCGAGAAATGCCCGCCAATCAGTTGAACCCGCGCATTAAGAGCGTTTGGCGCATCAACGATGCCATTTGGATTGTTGTCTCATTCCTGTGCTGCTTTCTGCCCTTCGCTATCATAGCGTTGGTGGCGCCAGAAGAAGCGTGGGCCGGGGTGGTGGCTCTTATTGTCGCTATCTTGTTCGCGGCGCTGCTTGTGCTGTGCGTGGTGGTGCTGCCGCCCATTCGCTATGCTCGTTGGCGCTACGAGCTTACGCCGGATTACCTGGACATCGCTCGCGGCATCTTCTGGCGCAAGCGCTTCGTCATTCCGTTCATCCGCGTGCAGAACACCGACACGCGCCAAGGGCCCATCCTGCGCGCCTTCGGGCTGTCCAGCGTCACCGTGGCAACTGCCGCCGGCGAGCACGAGATTCCCGGCCTCGGCATCGAAGAGGCCGACGTGCTGCGCGATCGTGCCGCCGAGCTGGCGCGTCTGGCCCGAGAGGACGTATAAATGAGCGCGCCGAACGTGCCCCCGCAGGTGCCCGCGCCCGCACCGAACGTGCCCCCGCAGGTGCCCGCGCCCGCGCCGATGCCCCCTGCGGCGGCTGCCCCATCGACTGAGCTGCCGCGCCACCATGTGCACCACAGCTATATCTGGCTCGAAAGCGTGCGCACGATCTTCATCATTGTCGTATGTGTTGTGGTGGCGAACTTCTCCACCATCATTGGGCTCGTTGCCGAAGAGGGCATGGGCGCCGAGGCAGGGTTCGTCATGGCGGTGGCCGGCATCGGCACGCTGGTGGTCATCCTCATTACGTTTGGCATCGTCGCCGGGCTGCGCGTCGTTGGCTACAAGCACCTGTACTTCACCGTCGGCCCCGACGAGTTCACGCTGTGCTCCGGCATCTTCAACAAGAAGCAGGTGCACGTGCCCTACCAGCGGGTCCAGTCCGTGGACCAGCGGGCGACGCTCCTTCAGCGATTGTTCGGCGTGTGCACGGTTTCCATCGATACGGCCGGCGGCGCGGCGAACAAGGCCGTCGTGGTGCCCTACGTCACCAAGGCCCAGGCCGAGTGGCTGCGCGCCGAACTCTACAACCGCAAGAACGCTCTGGCCGCTCAGGCTGCCGTTGCGTCGGGCATGGCGGGTGCAGCGAGTGCGACCGCGACGGGCATGGCGGGCGCGGGCGCCCCGGTTCCGCAGTCGGTGGAGGCCGGCGTTGCGGCTATGGCCCAGGGGGCGGCGGCCTTTGCCGGCAACGTGCCGAGCCCGGCCGTCGCGGGCAACGTGCTCGATGTGGGCGCCGAGGCATGGAACCAAGTGGGCGGTGTGTTCGCCGGCCCTGCTCAAGATACCGGCCGCGTTACCTACGAGTACGGTCTCACTAACAAGGAGCTGTTCTTCGCGGGTCTTTCCAACACCACATCGGTGGGGCTCATCTTCGCCGGTCTGGTTGTCGGCGTGCTGCAAATCGTCAGTTTCATCTTCGACGTGATGGGGGATGCAGCCGATGGTGCTGTGGAAAGCGCCGTGGCCTTCGCCGGCTCCCAGGCTTCGGCCTACCTGATCGGGGTCGTTTCGGTGGGGATCATCGTGCTGGTGCTCGTGCTGTGGGTGTTCTCGGCGTTGGGTTCCTGCATCGGCTACGGCGGCTTCAAGGCGCGCCGTCGCAACAACCGTATCGAGGTGGAATACGGCTTGCTGCAGCACACCTTCCAAGGCATCGACATCGACCGCGTGCAGTCCGTGGTTGTGAAGCAGAGCTTCATCCGCCGTCTGCTCGGCTACTGCGAGCTGTCTCTCGGCAAGATTGACGCCGCCACGGGCGAGGATAGCGGCAATAAGCAGAATACTCTGGCCAATCAGGGGATCATCATCCACCCCTTCGTGAAGATGAACCGTGTGCCGGAAATCCTCGCCGGGCTCGTGCCGGAGTTCTCCGACCTTCCCCAGGAGGCGAAGCCTGTCGCGAAGGTGGCGCTGCGCCGAGCCGTGCTGCGCCAGAGCATCTGGTTCGGCGGCGGCTTCTGGCTGGCCGTGGTAGTCACCGTGTGCCTAGTGGTTTTCGGTTGGGTGAATGGAGAAGTTGCGACTGGCGGCATCGAGCTCGATTCCGAGGATCTGTTCCTTCTGAGCATTGGGTGGAACGTGATCGTGGTGGGTGGCTATGCGCTGGCGGCCGTCCTCTTCATCGTGGATATAGTGAACGCCGTGCTGTGGGCCCGCGAGTCCAGCTTCGCCTACAACCACCGCTTCATGCAGGTGAGCAACGGCGGCCTTTCTCGAGAAACAGTGAGTTTCCCGCGCCAGAAAATCCAGTTCGGCTGCACAAAGAGCAACCCGTTGCAGCGCCGTGCGGGCACCGACACGCTGCTCGCCACGACGGCGGCCGGTTCCGGCGGCACCACGACGACGCTCATCGACGTCTCCCACGCCGACGCCATGGCGTGGCTCGACTGGCTGAAGCCCGGCGGCAACCAGTAATCCCGGAAAATATGGTAAAGTACCGCCCATGAGTAAAACAGACGACACTGCAAATTCGAAGCCGGCCTTCCTCGATTTCCTGCGCCCCAAACGCGAAAGCGTTACCGAGGACGAGATCAAGGACATGGTGGCCGAGAATATCGAGCTTCTCGAAGACGAGAAGCGCATGATCAACGACATCCTCGATTTGGCCGACATGACGGTGCGCGAAATCATGAAGCCGCGCGTCGACATGATCATGGCCGAGGACACCGAACCGGCCCGCGCGGCGCTCGACCGCATGCGCGGCACGGGCTATTCCCGTCTGCCGGTCTATCACGAGGAAGTGGACGAGGTCATAGGCCTCGTGTCCTACAAAGACCTCATCGGCCCTCTGCTGGACGGCCGCATTGAAGACCCGGTGGCCGAGTTCATGTACGAGCCGCTTTACGTGCCCGAGACGAAAAACGTACTGAAGCTGCTGTCGGAGCTGCAAGAGGCCCGCATGCAGATGGCCATCGTCGTGGACGAATACGGCGGCACCGACGGCCTCATCACCATGGAGGACATCATCGAGGAGATCGTCGGCGAGATTGCCGACGAGACCGACAACGATCGCGACCTCATTGTGCTTGTCGAACCGAACCAGTGGCGCGTCGACGGTCGCTTTCCCGTGGAGGATGCCGTGGAACTCGGCTGGCCCGTGGAAGAATCCGACGACTACGAGACACTTGCGGGCTGGATCATCCACGAGCTGGACTCCGTGCCCCGGGTGGGCGACGAGCTGCTGGTCGACGGCTACGCCTTCAAGGTGGTGAAGATGCGCCGCTCGCGCATTTCCATCGTGCAGGTGAAGAAGTTGCCATCGGTAAGTTGTGAAGAGTCGGCAACGACTGCCTGACAGCGCTCAGGGTCGCACCCGCGAGACCTGCGGGAACCCAGAAAGTGCGTTTTGTCAAGCGAACAAAGCGTGGATGTCGGCTACCGCCTCGGCACGGTTTCAGCCAACTAGGGTAAAATATCCGCGACATAAAACAGCATAGCGTTCTTTACTGCAGCAATCCCACACCCTAATCCAGCACGCTGCGCCGCTTGAGCGGTTTAGTTTCGTGCTGTCGAGAAAGGGAATGAGTGGTCACAAGGCGCAAACAGAGTCATCGCAAAACCGTCGTGCTGGCGATGGTTGCGCTCTGCGTGCTGCCGATGCTGGCCGTGGGCTTCCTTGATGCTGGTTGGGCGTCCGCCGGTTCTCACGACATGGGGGCGACCACCTTCGGTCTCGCTCGTCAGTCCGCCGAGAACCCCAACGCTTCCGATGTTTCCCCCGACACCGTGCAAGACAAGTCCGACGCGGACGTTCTCGCCGTGGAAGACGTCGCCGAGGAAGCAGCGCTGAAGACCGCCTCGTCCCGCGATGTGAGCGCCGGCGTGCAGGAAATCGCCGACGAGGAAGAGGCCGCGCGTCTGGCCGCCGAGGAAGCCGCTCGCGTCGCCGAGCAGGAGGCCATCGATCGGGCCGACGCCACGCGCTCCCGCTACTACGCTACCTTCGGTAGCCTGCCGGCCGGCGATGTGGATTTCTCCATCGGTCGCGAGGCGTTCATCGAAGAATGGTCCGCGCGCATCAACGATTACCTGTTCGGCAGCCCTCTGTCTGGCTACGGCGAGACCTTCGCCGAGGCGGCCTGGGAAGCGGGCATCGACCCGCGCTGGTCTCCGGCCATTTCCAACACCGAGTCCACCAAGGGCCGCGTTTGCTTCAAGTCCCACAACGCTTGGGGCTGGGATCAGACCAACTGGCCCGATTGGGACACGGCCATCCGCTCCCACGTGGCCGGTCTGGCTCGGGGCTATGGCTTCACCATCAGCTACTCCTACGCCATGCGCTACTGCCCCCCGAACTACGACAACTGGTATCGGGATACGCTGAATCAGATGCAATTAATCTAATAGGTTCCGTTCGCCCTGACGGGACGAACGGACTGGTCGACGCCGCGGATCCGACAGGCGCCTGCCCTCGCACCTCAAAGCTTACCCTCGCGTACCGAAGTGCGCTCAGCCGCTTTTCGGCACGATTGCAGGCGCCTGTCGGCTCCTCGCTGACTTCCTTGGGCGATCAGGTGCGTTTATAATGGCCCTACTTAAGGAATAAGAAAGAGGTAGGGAATGAGCAACGTGATTGTGGTCGGGTGCGGGCGCGTGGGGTCGCAGCTGGCCAATATGCTCTCGGACAACGGCAACAACGTCTGCTGCATCGACAAGAACGCCGATGCCTTCGCGAACCTCGGCCGCAACTTCAACGGCAGCACCGTGCAGGGCGTGGGCTTCGACGAGGACGTGCTCATCCGTGCCGGCGTGGAAGAGTGCGATGTGCTGGCCGCCGTCACCCAGCTGGACAACACGAACCTCATGTGCGCGGAGGTGGCCAACCATCTGTTCGGTGTGCCCCACGTCATCTCGCGCCTGTACAATCCCGACCACGAGCGCGCCTATATGCAGCTGGGCATCGACTACGTCTGCGGCACGTCGCTGGTGGCCGAGGATGTGTTCTCGAAGATTGTGTCAGGCCACGGCTCCCACATTGACACGTTCGGTGAATTCGAAGTGCTCCGGTTCACGCTGGACCTCTCCAGCCGCGACAACGCCAAAACGATCCGCGTCTCGGAACTTGAGCGCGATCACGAGGTGCGCATTATCGCCTTCGAACGCGCCGATGGCTCCGCGTCCTCCATCCCGACGCCCGATTCGCTGCTGTACGCGGGCGACTCCATTCTCGCTTGCGTGCGCCACGACGTTATCGCGCCGTTCTCGCGTTATATTCTGGATTAGGTGGTACCCATGTACATCGTTATCGCCGGCGGAGGCAAAATCGGTTCCTACTTGGCTGGCATCATGTTGAAGAGCGGCAACGAGGTGGCGGTCATCGAGCAAAGGCTCGCCACGGCCGATCGCCTCTCCGTGCAGCTGACTGGGCCGTACCTCGTCATTCACGGCGACGGCTGCGATTCGCGCTACCAAGAGGATGCGGGCATCCGCCAGGCCGATGTGTTCGTGGCCACCACGGGCCAGGACGATTCGAACCTCGTATCCTGCGAAATCGCCCAGCGCGTGTTCCGCGTTCCCCGCTGCATCGCTCGCGTGAACAATCCGAAAAACGAGCGCATCTTCCGCGAAGTGGGCATCGAATGCGTGTCCTCTACGACGCTCATCGCGAACCTCATCGAGGAGGAGGCGCTCTTGGGATCGGTGTCCGTCGTGTCGTCGCTGACTCATGGCAACGTGGCTCTGGCCGAGGTGATGGTGCCGCGCATGCGCCACTTCTCCAATGAGGACGGCGTGCTCATCGACGAGGTGCCGCTGCCGGACAACGCGATCATTGCCGCCATTGCCAGCGGGGGCGATGTGGAAGTGGCCAACGACGAGACGGTGCTGCATCCGGGGGACAAGGCCATCGTAGTGGCGGACGAGGACGTGCTGGACGACGTGCGGCTGGCGTTTCGGGGGCTCTAGTGGTTGTGGAAAGGGCCGGTTGCATGTCGCTCGGGGCGGAATCAGGGGGTACCTTGATTCGCGGCTGCGAGTCCGCTGGGGAGGAGCTACGGGGTATTCCAATTCGCTCAGACAGTCCTCGCTCGGCGGAACAGCCCACTGGGCTGTTCCGTCCGCTGCGCAACCTGCGCGCGGGTCGCCTCGCCGCGGGAAGACCCTACGTTGCTGGTGTTGAAGAATTCTTCAGGAATGTGGGTAATTCGGTCAGGTTTTGCGGCTTCCCTGCGGGTGCTCTTGCGAAGCACGGCCGACGGCCTATGATAGGGGCATGGCGAACGGACTGACATACCAGCGCACCACTTCCACCCCCGAGGCAACCAAGCAGTTGGCGGCGACGCTGGCGCCGTATCTGCATGCGGGTGATGTGATCGTGCTCGACGGTGACCTTGGCGCGGGAAAGACCCAGTTCGTCCAGGGGGTCGCTGCGGCCCTCGGCGTTCGGGCAGCGGTGACGAGTCCCACCTTCAACATCCTGCTCGAGTACCACGACGGGCGCCTCCCGCTGTACCACTACGACCTCTACCGGCTGGACGAGCGCTGGCAGTTGGAGGACATCGACTACTACAGCGCCATCGACGGCGATGGCGACGGGGCGGCCTTCGTGGAATGGGCCGAGAAGTTCCCCGAGGATATGCCCTACGACTACCTGGAGATCACCATCACGGCCGACGGCAATGGGACGCGGCGTATTGTCGCCCATTCCTACGGCTCCCGCTCGCGCCAGCTTCTGTGCGTCTGGGCCAACGATTCCAAGTCGCGTCTGGGGAAGTGCCGACTGTAGCGAGGCTTCTGGGCGGCTCGCCATCCTGCGGGGCTCTTCGTGTCGGGCCTCGCTCGGGATAGGTGCAGGATTTTGCGATAGGGAGAGTCCCGAGGCTGGTTTCTTCCTGTCTAAACTCTCCCAAACGTAATTTTTCGCACACTTT
>ERZ772876.2323-NODE-2323-length-16168-cov-3.106870_pt1 | contig 16168 bp, 10 predicted proteins | sample MGYA00580584_ERZ772876 | MGnify/ENA primary metagenome ERZ772876 (study PRJEB29015, sample SAMEA2737728) | human gut metagenome | biome: human gut; feature: human-associated habitat; material: faeces | place: China | collected 2012 ... | reverse complement strand
ATTTTCGCATTGTTCTCAATCACCTTGCGGTTTGCCTCGCTGTAGCCGGGGTCCATAACAAGAAATTTTACATCAAATTCAAACTTGCTGAAACGTTTCAAGTCCTGAAAGCATTTCGCCATCAACATCGAATCTTTTCCGCCGGAAATGCAGACCGCAATTTTATCTCCCGGTTTTACCAATTCATACTGCGTAACCGCTTTCGTAAACTTCGACCAGATATTTTTCCGGAATTTTTTATGAAGACTCCGCTCCACTTCTTTCGCCTTGTCAACAGCAGCATCTTGTTCTTCCATTTGACGAAAACGTGCCAAAAGCCACGAAGTGTAACCGCCCTGAAGGCTCACGGCATCGAACCCTTCTTCACAAAGTTTTTCCGCAACACCTACACTGGTCTCGCCTCTGCTGCAGCAAATAACAAGTTTTTTTGTCTTATCCACCTCAGGACTTGCCGAAATTTCATCTTTATCTAAATGCAACGCTCCATCTATGGCACCTCTAGCCACTTCCTGCTCACCGCGAATATCAACAATCTGATAAGTTTCCGAGTTCATTGCAAATAATTCATCTACTGTAATACTCATATTAACGCCGCTCACTTTCCGTCTGACACAAGTCTTTAACCACCTCACCGGCAATAATAAGCCCCGCAGCCGAAGGTACAAATGCTGTACTTCCCGGAATATCCCGGCGCTCCGTGCACTTATGCTTTGCCCCCGGCGGACAGATGCAGTTTGTCCGGCAGCTGATTGCCATGTCCTCAATCGGGCGTTTCGGCTGTTCTTCCGAATACACCACCTTGAGTTTCTTCACACCGCGTTTCTTCAACTCGCGCCGCATTACTTTTGCCAACGGACACACTTTTGTTTTATAAATATCCGCAACACGGAAACCGCTCGCATCTAACTTATTACCGGCACCCATACTGCTGATAATCGGTGTATTTGTCTCCTTCGCACGCAGGATTAACTCAATCTTTGCCGTCACCGTATCAACCGCATCAATCACATAGTCATATTCCTCAAACGGAAATTCTGCTGCATTTTCCGGCAAAAAGAAGCACTTATGAACATTTACGACAGCATCCGGGTTGATATCTAAAATTCGTTCTTTCATGACATCCACCTTGTACTGTCCAACTGTTTTCCTCGTAGCAATAATCTGCCGGTTCAGATTCGTCAGACAGACTTTATCATCATCAATCAAATCAAATGTAAACACGCCGCTGCGAACAAGCGCTTCACATACATAGCCACCGACACCGCCAACTCCGAAAACTGCCACTCTGGCATTTTTCAAGCGTTCCATACCTTCTTTTCCCAACAATAATTCCGTTCTTGAAAACTGTGTCAACATCTTAGTTTCATCCTTTTCTTATCGCAACTGTTTCCGCATTTGTAAATACATTATATACCGGGTTAATTCGTACAAAATACTCCGAAAGTCCCAGTTTCTTTCCAATATTTGTTTTTAAATCTTCCTTGTTCTGATCTGTCAGATTATTATAGGTAATCGGGTAAACCGATCCAGGCCCGCTGTTTTTCCATGCAATGCACTGAATTGCGCGTCCCATGCCGCTGAGTGTGTTATTTTTAATCGAAACATTGACACCGCCACTCACCAAAATACCACGGGTATCACTTTTTCCTTTTTGTTTTACATTGGAAATAACATTGTTCTCCAACACAGAATCTGACCAGTTCATCACGCGTACCGGCGAATCCCAGAGCATATTTTCAATGCGGTTATTTCGCAAAACAATGTTCTTATGATAAATCTGCTCTTCACCATTCGCACTATATTTATGAGTTCCAATCGCACGTCCCAGATTCGAGAATTTGCAGTTTGCAATTGTCACATTCTGATTCGGTGTCTTGTCATACGTAGACCAGTCATTGTGGAATCCCTGCGTTTCGCGGTCAGGCGTATCCAAATTGATTGCCTCTTTTACATAATCTGAATTTTTCTTCACATTTTTAAAAGTACATCTGGTAACCGAAACATTTGCAGATGCATCCATTTCAATAAAATGTCCTACATTTACATTTTTAAAATTAATTTTTTCAATCGTCACGCCATCATTATGTGCTACATCAAAAGCAATGCCGTATTTCATGTATTTCATGTCAATTGAAACACCGCCTTTGCCGACAAAGTGAATGTTTTTCTCACCATTATAGGCGCTGTAAACGCCTTTCTTTTTCGCATTTGATGGGCGAATCAACTGGAACAGCGTAATCGCTGCCGGCATCTTTTTCTTATTCGTCTTCGTTCCTTTTACAATTTTAACGCCCTTTTCAAAAATAATCGTAACATTCGATGGCACATGAATGGTATTGGTAATAGTGTACGTTCCCTTTTTCAAAATAAGCGTTCCTTTTCCTTTTTTCTGGAATTTCTCCATATAGGAACGAATGGTAAAATACATCCTTGTTTTTTTATTATATAAGGAAGATTTTGTAAACTTCGATGCTTTCAACGGCTTGCTTTTAGCTGTGATTTTATACACCTTGCCCTGTTTATAATCTTTCGCTTCCGTTTTTACTGTGCAGACGCTCATGGCAAGTACAAAAAAAAGTGCTGCCGTCAGCATATGAAGTCCTATCTTTTTTCCTTTTTGATTTCTCATGTAGTTCATCCTCTCTTTTTGACTTTTTATACAAAATCTGCTATCGTGTAAGATAGTTGCTTAATGTTTTTACGGTTGACAAGGAGATAACAATGTCAAATTTACGCTCACATCTTACCAAAAGCGATTTTATATTAATTTTATTTTTATTATTCATCGGCATCGGCATTACCGTCTGGATTTATTATCCAAAATCCACACCTGCCTCAACCGTTGAAGTCCGTGAAAATGGAAAATTGATTCTATCCTTACCCCTGTCAGAAAACACAAAACAAACGATTCGCTGTACAGACGGAGGAAGCAATCAATTCCTTATTCAGGATGGCGCCGTTACTATGACGGATGCAGACTGTGATGACAAAACCTGTGTTAAAACCGGCTCAATCAAAGAAACCGGACAGTCGATTGTCTGTCTGCCACACCGTCTTGTCATAACCATTACGGATTCTTCTTCGGATTCTGCACCGGATGCTATTGTACGATAATATCAAACAGGAGGCTTATATGAAACCGCACATCCACACAATCACTGAACTTGCTATTTTTACCGCCATCGCTTTCATATTCAGTTATATTGAAAATCTTTTTCCGCTTCCTATCCCATTTCCGGGAATCAAACTGGGGCTTGCTAATCTGGTTATTGTACTTGTTTTGTACAAAAACGGCTTCTACCAGGCGCTTACCGTAAGCATTGTACGAGGACTGTTAAATGCTTTTACCTTTGGCAGTCTGTTCGGATTTCTATACAGCCTCGCCGGAAGTGTACTTAGTCTTATTATCATGAATTTGTTGAAAAATAAAAACCGCTTACACATTTCCGCTTTCGGAGTTAGTATTGCAGGCGGAATTACACATAACATCGGGCAGTTTGCCGTAGCCGCATGGCTTGTGGGGCCTTCTGCCATCCTTCCTTATTTTCCTTTTTTGTATTTCTCCGGCTTAATTGCCGGCGGTCTGATTGGTGCCTTTGTTCTGCTTTGCCGACAAAGAATCCCACTCTTTAGCAGTACGAATTAAACAGCATACCGCTAAATGCAGATGCCTGATAAGCAGTTCCAATATCGCTCTGATATAAATGCGCATAACTATAAACTTTCTTATCCACATACTCCATCGGATTCATACTCATCTGTTCTGCTTTCCATGCCAAATCCGTAATAAATTTCTCCGGTACTTTTATCTCTGCCTCATCTGAAAATGACAAGAAGCCATCAGAATCAATCGCAATTCCGGATTCAAACAATTCTGCCGTGTGTCCTTCTACGAGATAGCGCAGCTCACCACCCGGTCTCGACGGCTTATGATTTTCCTCGCCATACTCGTCACTGCGTTTGAGCAGACCATTGTACAACGACAAGACGCGGTTCATGTTATCCTCCACGTCCTCACTTCGCCCATTAAGCACATCCTGCGAAGCTTCCGAAAGTTCCATCGACATTTCCTTCACATTCAGCGCATACGCCTGCGTGTCCGCAGAAAGTTTCACCATAACAAGCGGATTTGCATTATTCAGGCTGACAATGCTTTTATATTTATTTTTTAATTCTCTTTTGTTGTGAATACTGTTTTTTGGTGACACTTCCGGCAGGAAGCCCCCAAGATATAAATTATATGCCGCTATCATAATCATCACGCCTTCCGTGGCTGTTCATATTTCTTCTCTTATGTGTAATCATAAGTCTAATGATTCATTATCATTGTAAATCATTTTTCTGCAAAATGCAAATAAAATCTCCTTTTGTCCAAAAGCAGAAAAAGACACCGTGTCAGACCACGATGTCTTTTTCTTTTCATATATTACACGATATTTGCTTTTTTGCCAAGTCCCTTTCCCTGAAACAATTTCCGGTATTTTTTTAGTTTTTTCTTCGGAACCTGAATTTTTAATTTAACATTTGTTTTTTTGAATGCCTGCTTACCAACCTTTGTTATCTTTGTTGACAAAACCTTTATTTTCTTTAATTTTGACATTTTGTAAAACGCTTTTTTGCAAATTCCGGTTACAGCATATTGATACCCTTTATAAGAAACTGTCTTGGCTATCGTAATACTTTTCTTTGTCTTGTTTGCCACTCCGAGAACGGATACCGTCTTTACCTTTCCGGAAGACGTTGTAATTACATATTTCACCCCACCTTTTTTAATTATGGTTCCTTTTTTCGGAAGTTTTGTCTTTGCGGCAGGTGTACCGGCAACCGGCTGACTGACACCTGGTTCTTCTGTCTGTTTCGGTGCTTCTGTTGGGGCAGCGGTTGGTGTTGCTGTCGGAAGCGGTGTTGGTGTTGCATCCGGCACTGACTTTTCAACAAGTGACGTTTGTGCTGTCATAAGTTCAACCGTACATTTTTGAACCTGTTCCCCAGTTACCGCCGGCGTAATTATCGCTTGTTCACCTGCCAAAATTGCATTTTTTAGTGCAGTTGCCGATACCTCTTCATACTTGGCTGCATCAATTTTTTTCGCCTTATCTAATTCATCCTTTAGAAAACCAACCAGCTCGTCTATTGTCACAAATTCTCCTGTCATAACGGCATTTTCCGCATGCATAACAAATGAAGAACCATCCAGTGCTTCCTGCTTTCCATTTACCTTAAAGGAACCTATTTTCAAATAGTATCCTTCATCTGCCTTTACACTTACCTTTACAATGTCACCAGCATGATATGTGGATTTTTCTCCACTTATCTGACCATGCTTCGTATTTGTATCCATGGAAACTTCATATGCTGTAATCATTTTATTATACACAACATCTGCCCAGCGTTTTCCGTGTTCAATCAAACCAAGTTTGCTCAGATGAAGATTATCCGTGTGTCGATACTCACCCTGTAAATCATCGGTCGTTGGTCCCACAAAAATAGTTTCATCGTTGCAGGCCGCACGCTGGGTCTCTTTCATGGATTCCATTTTCTTCGTATTATTGTAATTGCTCCATGCATAGGAAACCTGCGCAATGCACCAATTCAAATTATATCCGGCATCTTCTCTTGTCTGTGCAATTAACTGCTGTAAAGAAGCCAGATATTTTTCGCGCTTTGTTCCATCCGTATCAGCCTCTCCCTGGTGAAGCAAAAAAGCACGATACCCATATGGCTTCAAGTCATTAATTGCATTTTTAATTGCAAAATAATGTTTTGTACGAAGTTCCTCAATTTTAGCAGAACCAACACCCGTTGATACAAAGCCAACCGGAACACCAGTCTTCTGTGTCAGGGCGTCTCCCATGGAAGGCCATGCGGAGCCACCGCCATTACCGGTATTAAATCCACTTTCACTCGGCTGACTGTCCTCACAATGCTGCCACGTGTTAGTATTCGGATTATATGCTGATACTAAATCTGATTGAGCAGTTGTTTTTTCGCCTCCAAAGTTACAGGAATTTGACTGTCCACCGGTAATAAAAACTTCACCGACTCCAACTTTTTCTACTGTTTTACTCTCACTTCCCGCATTTACAATCAATGTATACCAGCCACCTCCGGGTACATTTGCAATACTTCCTTCATATGTATTACCTTCCCCTTTGGTTAAAACCGCCGTTTTTCCTAATTCTTTATCTCCGTCATAAAGTTTTGCCGACACCTCCCCGGTTCCACTGTACTCAATAGAAACCTTTACGTTGGCATAATTGTTATTGTCCCTTTGATAAATTGCGCGCTCGGTAGGAATTTTAACCTCCAATTTTTCCGCCGCTTTTCCCGACTGCGGCGCAAAACAAATCCCCGCCATCATTGCCATCGTAATCACCGACCATTTCATGATTTTTTTTAATTTCATTAATACTCTCGCTTTCCTTTGATAACGAAAGAGACCTGCAAAAAGAGCAGGTCTCTTTCATCGCAAATACTATTTTACAAATGTTATCTTAGTAATCGTCACAGAGCCTGCGTACCCTGCCTTTCCGGCATTGATTACAACAAACGGTTCTGTACCCTCTTCTTTTTTCACATTGGAAAGATTTACCTCAAAATATCCTTCTGATGTAACACCATACTTAGGATCTGTTACATCTTTACCATTCACTTTATGACCAACAATTCCGTGGAATTCGAAAGTCGGATCGGATGCTGTAAATTCAATCTGGCATTTTGAATATTGCTTAAAATCAATATCACTCGGAAGCATAACTTTTGCTGTTGGAGCCCACTGTGCCAGTCCGCTTTCCACATAACTTACAGCCTTTGGAAGTTCCGACACAAGACTATCTTCTCCTGCTGTTACCGACAGATACGTAAATGTTCCTTTAAATCCGGCAGTTCCTGTGCCTACATGAACATAAACCTTATCATCCGCACCGATTTTCTTCATGTCATCAGCAGTCAATGTTAGATTTACCTCGCCGCCTGTCTTGCCATAGTAATCTTTAATTGCCGGGGAATTCCATTTGTCACCGGTCTTTAATCCAATGTTAAATCTCTGTGTATCTTTTACGTCAGTATCTCCTTCCATCGCTGTGTACTTTATCGAAATAGTTGTTCCTTCTTTACTCAATTTTGACTTATCAATCTCAAAAATTCCCATAGAAGCATACAGAGCAAATCCATTAGGTACATACGTATAAGATGCACCTGCTCCTAAATCATCACCTTCTAAAACAAGGTCAGAAGCGACTACCGTAACATCATATTTGTCATATGTAACAATGCCGGTATCGGTTGTAATTGTTGCTTTAATCGTTGCCGTTCCTTCTCCAACCGCCGTTACTGTTGCCGATGCGCCACTTGCACTAACCGTTGCTACCTCTTCATTGGAGCTTGTCCAAACAATATCACCGGTTACCGCACATCCAGTAGTGCTTACACTGGCATTTAAATCAAGAGTATCTCCCTCTTCCAAATCAAGTCCTGCCGCACTTCCTGTCGCTGTTACCACAACCGCAGCACTTCCGCTTGCCACACCAGGTGTTGGTGTCGGTTCTTCTGTTGGTGTTGCTGTTGGCTCTGGCACATCATCTTTTCCCATAAGAATAATGGAATAAATATTAAAATTGCAATTTGGTAAATCGTCACCATCCGTATGATATGCATTGTATTTCAAGCGAATACCGTAAGCAAGTGTTCCCTCTGCCAAATCAGCTGCCAAATCATCACTAATCTGGAATTCAAACACTTGTGCTTTACCAGCTTCTGTAATAGCATTGTACTCACTGTAGCCATCAAATACGTCGATTCCACCACCCCATACATTTGCCGGATTGCTCTTCAGCAATTCACAAACAACAGGTGTATTTGCTGTATCTGATGACGCTACAATACGAATGGATTTGTATTTGGATAAATCAATTCCGGACTTGTCTGCATTGGTCCAGTATGCTACACCACCACCGCTAAATTCTCCGGTCGATGTATAGCTTACACCATTTCCTTCATAATAAGTAATGGTATCTTCCAATACTGAATTCTGCCCGTATTCGTTTTCTTTTGTCAGGTCAACTTTAACATCGTTTTTACCAAGATCCGGAAGCGGCATTGGTGTTGGTGTTAAAGTTGGCTCTGCCGGTGGTTCTTCTGTCGGCGTTGCAGTAGGTGTTGCCGACGGTTCTGTTGTTGATGTTGCAGTCGGTGTCGCTGTTGGCTCTTTTACCGGTTCTTTTGTTGGACCATTCGTTGAACCGTTTGTCGGTTTGTTTGTGGTCTTAGTCGGTTCTGCGGTAACAACAACTTTTTTGGCACTGCTTACTTTCACCGTAATCGTCTTTTTCACTTTTTTCTTTCCATTCTTCATTTGAACGGAAATTTTTGCAGTTCCTTTTTTTAAACCTTTAATTGTTGCTCCCTTTTTGGATTTCTTTGTGAGTTTAACAATTTTGGCTGCTTTTTTTGTTACTTTCCAAGTAACTTTCTTTGCATTTTTTACTGTCACCTTTTTTGTTTTCCCCACTGTAACGGAAACCTTTGTTCTACTCAATTTTGGTTTTTTTGCTTTTGCATCAGCAGATACGCCCGACATCTGCGGCACAAGCAGGGCAGCTGTTAATAACAGTGTAAGCCCCTTTGCACGAAATACATTTTTTCTCATGCTCTGATTCCTCCTTTTTGACTTTTCCATCAAAACCCCAAAAAAGCAAAATACTGCCATTGTTTTCACAATGACAGTATTTTTAGTTATAAGAGTTTGTTTTGAGGGAAAGTAAATATTGATTTACTTGAGTATTAGTATAACTCACTTCCCACAGCAAATCCATGATATATCTTGAACGAAAATTGATTTATCATGCACACTTTACGGCTGAACCAAATGTTCTTTACGATAATGGCTTGGAGAACATCCTTCATGCTTTTTAAATTGGCGGCAAAAATGCTCTACATTGCGATATCCACACTGCATACTAATCTCACCAACGTCAAAGTCACTTCGAACCAAAAGCATCTTTGCCCGAATCATCCGACTCTCAATCACTTCTGAAATACATGAAATATTTGCAAAATTTTTATACACTTTCTGAAGTGAGCGTGGACTTAGATTTATCCGCTCTGCCATCATTTCCAACGTCCAGTCATATTCCGGATGTGCATAAATATCCCCGCGCAGTTTTTCTAAGAGCGGCTGATACCTGGAGCCTTGCTTAGGAAATGCATAATCATGAAACCAGTGGAAAATAATATGCATCAAATTCGAAATAATATATTCTTCGCTTTTACTATGCCAATAATTCTCACAGGCAACCATATGCCAATAAACAAGAAAATAGTCATAATTTGAACAGAAAATAGGAACCCCAAATGGCACATAGCCTTCCGCAAACAATGGTTCATCACAATCAAATCGTATCCATGTGTATGTTAATCTTCCCTCTTTCGCATGATAATGAACTCTCTGTCCGGGCTTATAAATAATCCCGGTATGTGCCGGGTATGGACGCATTTCGCCATCCACTTCAATCATCGTATCGTTTTCAAACAACATCATCTCATACTCACCTTCAGCAAATACAAGATTATCCTCAAACCCCTCCGGCTTACATTCACGTTCGACTGCATATATAATTCGAAACATGTATTAAACACCTCCTCAACTATTAGTGCTATTATAACATGTCATTTTGAATTATAGCAACACAAAAAAGAACAACACACCACAATCTTCTATGGTATGCTGTCCTTTTATACATCTACAAAACAATACTATTACTTTTTAAAGCTCCAAGAATCCATACGAACATCCAGTGTATCAAACTCAAAATAAATGGTATGCTTTCCTGTCAGCTTTTTACCGAGTTTCTTTGTAACCGTCTGGTAAGAATCCGATGTGGAATCACCAAGTTTCATGGTAATTTCAGATGCTCCATCCGTTCCAAAATCAACATCCGCTACACCAATATAAGCACCAATCTTTCCATTGTATACGGAATAATTTACGGCCCAGTCTTCATTGGACGCTTTTTCATTATTAATAACAGTTCCTACCGTATCTGCCATCGCAAATGTTTCTGCCTCAACCGTCTCATAAGGATTGATTGTACCAATCGATGATACACCGGTCTTTGTCATCTTTGTATCGGCAATTGTTCCATCCGCATTTGTAAAATCTCCATTGTCACCAAGATTTAACTCATTTACATAAGTCGTACGGTAATCCTGTTTCGTACCGACTGCTATTGTGTCTTTCTTCGTATGATAAAATGCATACAGTTTACCATTAAACTGTGTAAAACAGTGATGGTTATTACCGGTTACTCCAAAATATGTACCCGGATTTTTCAAAACACAGCCAACATATTTAAAGTCACCCATTGGGCTGTCACTTACCATTACCGCAATGTTTGCCGTCGGGCAGTCTGCACGGTCAATGGTAACACCGTCAATGCTTCCGGTCCAGTTTGTGCAGTAACTGTAATAATACTTATCTCCGATTTTGTTAATACCGGAATCTTCAAACATGAATGGTGCATCAATCGTTTTTGCATCCCCATCTACACTAGTCATATCGTCACTAAGTTTTACAACTCGTGCACATTTAGGATTGCGGATAAAGTCTTCTTTCTTTCCATCGGTATTACCAATACCACCAAAATAAAGGTAGCCGGTTCCATCATCGTCAACCAAAACTGCCGGGTCAAAGAGCCATCCAATTTCAGATTCTGCACAGCCGGTAATAGAGCGGTCAATAATTGGTTTTCCAATCGGATCCGTCCAAGGACCGGTTGGGCTGTCTGCCGTCAATACACCAATACTGCTTGCGTTGTTCGCAAAATACAGGAAGAATTTCTCTTTGCCGTTAATCTTCTTATGACATACTGCAGGTGCCCATGAATTTGCCGACCATTTCGCAGCTCCTTTACTTCCGGATACTGCAATCGTTCCATGATCTGTCCAGTTTACCATATCTGCAGAAGAATAGCAGTTCAATGTTTTAATTTTGCTGTAGTTATTATCTGCTTTAGCTGCTGCCTCGTACTGCTGGGAATCATTTGTTCCATAAACATACACTCTTCCGTTGTACTCCATCGCCCACGGATCCGCCGTCAAACGGGAAGTCATAATCGGATTGCCGATTTTTCCTTTAACAAGTCCTGTACTAAGATCCGGAACGCCTGCATCTTTATCCGCTGTTTTTGCAACTCCTGTCATGGTTACCTCATCCAGGTAAAAGTCCATATCATTATTGGATTGGTACACAGACTGCCAGTAAATCAAGATCGTTCCCGTGTGCTCCGGCACCTTCATAGTTGCCTCACATTTTGTCCATGTAGAATCCGAAAGTTCAACGGACGTAATTGAATCGTAATGAGTGGACTCATCATCCCCAACATACTGCATGGAAAGATCCAGTTTCTGATCCTCTCCTGTTTCCTGCTTTGCATAAAAAGAAATCGCATATTCATTGTCTGTTTCAACCAAAGAAGAAACATCAATTGAAGCACCATGCCAGTCTGCTGTACGTCCTGTTACTTTAGCACTTTTCTTTGTGTTATTTGCTCCATCATCAACGACTGAAACAGAAGCTGAACCACGAGAAGCGATTGGCTCATATTCGCCCTTTTCCATGTCCGCATTAACAAGCACTGCCGGTGTTGGTTCCGGTGTAGCATCTGCTGATTTTGTCGGTTCCGGTGTCGGCATATGTCCAAATCCGTCTGCCTCTGCAACCAAATTAGAATCCTTAATTTCGTCCGTATACACTTTTACCGATGTGCCTTTTACAACAGGTGTCGGTGTTGCTTTTGCCGGATTTGGCTTTTCTGTTGCTTTCGCTGTAGCCTTTGCCGTAGGTTTTGTCGTATTTACTACGTTTTTATCCGGTCCTTTTTTCCTCGTCACTGTTACCTTAACAGTTCCAAGTTTTCTGGATTTTCCGTTCTTTTTAACTTCTTTTACCGTAATCTTGGCTGTCCCCTTCTTCTGACCGGTCACAACACCCTTTTTCGATACTTTGGCAACCTTTTTCTTGTTACTCTTAAATGTGTACTTGCAGGATTTTTTCTTGTTTGCAATTTTAATTGTTTTCTTCTTTCCTACCGTAACACTAATCTTTTTTGTCTTTAATTTTGCTTTTTTCGCTTTTGCCCCTGCATCTGGCGCTGTCATCCCGCCAAGTGTCATTGACAAAGCTAAAATCCCCGATAAAACAACTCCACTAACTCGTTTCCATTGTTTCATGGCAGTTCCTCCTTTACATTATATAGTTATTATATTGCATTTATGGTAGCACAAAAAGAAGTCCCCTGCCATGATGATAAACGTATTATTTTTGATATATTCGGCACACTCATTTAAGCAGCAACATCGGATTTACCGCGGTTTTATTCTCCTTCACTTGAAAATAAAGGTTTGTTCCTTCTTCTTTATAATACTTTGTCGGCTCTGCAATTTTCCCGAGGACCTGTCCTTCCGAAACCATATCACCTTTACTTACAGAAACATCTTTTAACTGTCCATAAACAACTGTAAAACCATCACCAATTGATATCGAAACCGTACGACCGGTTTCTTCAGAAGTTTCCACCGATTCCACGATACCATCCGCACTCGCTTTTACATCCATTCCTTCTTTGGCTTCTATAAGAAGTGCCGGATTTGTGCGGTACTGTGCCAGTGTCTTAAAATATACCACTTTGTCTGCGCTGTACTCCATCAGCACATCGCCTTTTATTGGCCAGGAAAGGCCCTCTTCCTGATTAAACGATAATTGCTTTTTCGCAGGTTTTGCATTGGTCTGTACAGATTTTTTCTTACGTTTTTTTGTTTTCTTTTCTTTTACCTCGGAATTTGCATGATTGCTGGACGCTTCTTTCGTCTCCGGTGTTGCCGCCGCGGTCGCCTGCGGGGGATTACTCGCCGAAGCCACCGGCTCCTTTTGTTCACTGCGGTTCATATTGATGCATAACGCCGCAAAGGCGCCAATTGCAGCAATGCCACAGGCTAATGATATATAGAATCCTTTTTGTTTAAAAAACATACTATCACCTCACAAAAATTGTTTGATGATAGTATGTTCGATTTTAAAATGATTTATTCATTTTTATTACAAAGTAACTTTCTCCAAATGCCAAATCTCTTTCGCATATTCTTCGATGTTCTGTCAGATGTGAACTTACCAGCGCATGCTGTGTTCAGCATAGCCATACGAGCCCAGCCTTTTTCATCTTTGTATGCTTCTTCTACTTTCTTTTGTGCCGCCTCATAAGAACGGAAGTCTTTCAAAATAAAGTACTGGTCCGCACGCTCATAGCCGTTTGTCTCAAGCAGAGAATTGTAAATCTCGCGGAACAATTCAAGATTTTCAGGGGAATATGTTCCATCAATCAACTGGGTAAGCACGGCACGGATATCCGAATCCATGTTGTAAATTTCTTTCGGATCATACTGGTTATTATGCTCGAAATCAATTACTTCCTGTGAGGAAAGACCGAAGATGAAAGCATTTTCCTCGCCTACTTCTTCTACGATTTCAACATTGGCACCATCCATTGTTCCGAGGGTCGGTGCACCATTTAGCATAAATTTCATATTACCGGTACCGGATGCCTCTTTACTTGCAGTTGAAATCTGCTCTGATACATCAGCAGCAGCAAAAATGATTTCTGCATTGGACACACGGTAGTTTTCAATAAATACAACTTTGATTTTTCCTTCAATTGAAGCGTCATTGTTTACTACATCAGCAACACTGTTAATCAGTTTGATAATTGCCTTTGCACGGCGGTATCCGGCAGAAGCTTTCGCACCAAAAATGAAAGTACGAGGATACATATCCATACCCGGATTTTTCTTCAACTGATTATACAAATGCATAACATGCAAAATGTTAAGCAGCTGGCGTTTGTACTCATGCAGACGTTTTACCTGTACATCAAAGATAGAACGAGGATTTACTTCAATTCCGTTGTGTTCTTCGATATAAGATGCAAGACGCAGCTTATTCTGGTATTTGATATTTAAGAATTCCTGCTGAACCTTTTCATCATCTGCATAGAACTCTAATCTCTTGATGCGGGAAAGGTCTGTAATCCAGTCTTTTCCAACATATTTGGTTACCCAGTCTGCAAGTAATGGATCACCATGCATTAAGAAACGACGCTGTGTAATACCATTGGTCTTATTATTAAATTTCTCCGGGAACATCTCGTAGAAATCTTTTAATTCCTGTTTCTTAAGGATTTCTGTATGAAGTGCTGCTACACCATTTACAGAATATCCTGCACAGATTGCCAGATGAGCCATTTTTACCTGACCATCATATACAATTGCCATCTTCTCAACCTTGTGGTTGTCTCCAGGATATTTCTGCTGGATTTCCAGTACAAAACGACGGTTGATTTCTTCTACAATCTGGTAAATTCTAGGAAGCAGTCTTGAGAAAATCTCGATTGGCCATTTCTCTAATGCTTCTGCCATGATGGTATGGTTGGTATATGCACAACATTTTGTTGTAATATTCCATGCATCATCCCACTCTAAACCTTCTTCATCCAGTAAGATACGCATTAACTCTGCAACTGCAACCGTCGGATGTGTATCATTCATCTGGAATACTGCTTTCTCCGGCAGCTTATGAATGTCGTCATGATGCTTTTTAAATCTGGCGATCGCACGCTGTAAACTTGCAGATACGAAGAAATACTGCTGTTTTAAACGAAGTTCTTTTCCCTGAATATGATTGTCATTCGGATAAAGGACTTCCACCAGATTACGAGCAAGGTTTTCCTGCTCTACCGCTTTGTTATAATCTCCTTTATCAAAGGAATCTAACTGGAAACCTTCCTTAGGCTCTGCATCCCAGATCATCAGCGTATTTACCATATGATTGTCATAGCCTACGATCGGCATATCGTATGGGATCGCCATAACGGACTGATAGCCTTCATGAATAAACTTCGTGTTGCCGTTTCCCATGTCTTCGGTACGGACATAGCCACCGAATTTGATCTCGTAGGAATACTCCGGTCTGCGAAGTTCGAATGGGTAGCCATTCTTTAACCAGTTATCCGGTACTTCTACCTGAAAACCATCCGAAATCTGCTGTTTGAACATACCATAACGGTAACGGATACCGCAGCCGTAAGCTGCGTATCCAAGTGTTGCCAGTGATTCCATAAAGCATGCTGCAAGACGTCCAAGACCACCGTTTCCGAGTGCCGGATCCGGCTCCTGATCTTCGATCACGTCAAGATTCAGTCCGATTTCTTCCAGAGCTTCTTTCACTTCTTTGTAAGCTTTTAAATTGATCAGGTTATTTCCAAGCGCACGGCCCATCAGAAATTCCATTGACATATAATAGACAATCTTTGGATCCTGATCGTCAAATGCCTGCTGGGTTGCCAGCCAGTCATCAATCACAACGTCTTTTACGACATAGGATACTGCCTGGAAAATCTCCTGCTGGCTTGCCTCTTTTAACTGTTTGCGGTACATATGACGGACTGTCTCTGTTACCTCATTGATAAATTTTTTCTTATTGAAGACTGCTGCTGTTTTAGACATTTCCTTATTCTCCTTTTTTTACACCTAAAAGAACGGTTTCCCCATTAATATTCCATTCTTTCTGGTATCCATCCACACTGCCAGCTACAACATCAAGTCCGAGTACATCTGCTTTGATCGTATCACCATATTTGTCAAAGATGGCAGCCACTTTGTCATCTGCCTGATAAGAGATCATGATCTTATCCATCACTTCGAATCCTGCTTCTTTTCTCATAGACTGGATCTTGCTGACTACTTCACGGACGAATCCTTCTTCTAACAGTTCTTCGGATAAGTTTGTATCAAGTACAACTGTCACTCCGTTGTCTGCTTCTGTTACGAATCCTTCCTGTTTTACCATTTCGATCAACAGATCTTCTTCTGCTAATTCTACTGGTGTTCCATCAACTTCAAATGTTAATGCTCCCTTAGAGTCTAATTCAGCTTTCGCTTCATTTCCATCAACTCCGGCTAAATAGTTTCTGATTCCTCCAACTAATTTACCGTATTTTGGTCCTACAGTCTTTAACTGTGGTTTGAAGTTGTATGTTGTGAAGTTTGATACGTCATCTGTAAATGTGATATTCTTCACATTTAACTCGTCTAAGATGATCTCTTCGTCATAATCTGGCAG
>ERZ772876.2296-NODE-2296-length-16394-cov-2.616317_pt1 | contig 16394 bp, 9 predicted proteins | sample MGYA00580584_ERZ772876 | MGnify/ENA primary metagenome ERZ772876 (study PRJEB29015, sample SAMEA2737728) | human gut metagenome | biome: human gut; feature: human-associated habitat; material: faeces | place: China | collected 2012 ... | reverse complement strand
CCAGAAAGGCGCAGATCCAATTACGGGTCGTCCTATATAAATCGGCGGTGTTATGTTTCCCCGCTAAACGTTTCTCCCGGATGCGTTCGGTGGCATAGGTATAAAATGTGATGCCCGCCTTGCCCAAGCGGTTATTCTTTCTCTTGCTCATATCTCCTTTTTTGATGATTAAACGTATTATTATCTACCATCAAAAATAGCATAAAAACAAAATCAAGCCAAGTCCATCTCGCAAACAGCAAGCTTCCAACCCTTAAAGACCAAGGTGACAAGGCGAAGCTCCGTATCCCCCTTGGTAGCGTGAACCTTCGGGTCAGCGGCGTAACGGCGTAACTGGATGGCAGCCTCGGCTCTCAACGCCTCAATATCCGTCTCGGTAGCGTCCCGACGGGCGTATTTCACCTCCACGATATAGCTAAAGCCTATCTCGGGCTGGTGGATCAAGTCGGGCATCATGTAGAAATCGGCATACCCCTTGTTGGCCTCATACTCCGGATAAATTATATAGGTACGGGTCAAGCCTAGATAAGCCAGTAGGAAACCTTTCACGTGCGCCTCCCCCTCAATGAACTCACGGATAGCGCTCTGCCGCTCCAGCTCGGAGGAGAAATACTCGAACACAGGCTTCCAGTCTCCGTCGTAAGCCATGTCCTTTACCAGATCATGAAGCTTGTATAACTCTATTGAGAAGACATCAGCTTCCCGGTAAGCCTCGATCAGATAGGTATATAATTGCTCACGTACCGTCAGGTTGGGAACGCCCAGAAGGGTATCTCCACGCTTGGTACCCTTGATGGAGAGCAACCCGAAATAGTAAAGCAGGCTCTTGAAGTTGTCCGGCTTGGCGATATCCTCGGCAGGAAAAGCATCCTTGATTACTGCGGTGGTCTCGCCGTTGTTCACGATCTCCTGGATGATCGAAGCGTTCGTGCCGAACCGCTTGTCGAGACGGATCAAATGGCGGAGCTTGTTGTAGTCCGTGCGGATGTTGTTGTCGATCATCTTATCCGGGGCCGATCTCAAGGGCAGGTAATTGCTGATGAAATACAGTACCATATCCGAGTTGTACATAGGCTCGTCCAGACTCTTCGTAGAGAAACGGTAGTTATCGTACCACGGCTTCATCAAGTTGATCAGATCGTCCACACTATCCTCGAAACCTGTCTCGCTCTTGTAATAGGCCAGCATCTCCCGTACCTCTCCCTCGCTAAAACCTATGATTCCATTAAAGCGGTAATCTGTCGTCATGTTGGCTCCGATATTGAAACCGCTGGTCACGTCGTCCATCGTCACTGGAGATACCCCAGTGATAAACATGCGCTTGATAGGGCCATCGCCCGTAGCCCCTTCTTTCAGTTTGTTGAAGAAATAACGGAAGAAGCCCGTACCGTGTGTCAATGCCTTGTAATGCTTCTCACCCATATTGGCGAGGATAGCGTTGGTGAAGTTATCATACTCGTCAATGAAGAGATAGATAGAGAGATTCAAGCGTTTAGCCTCACTGATCGTGTAGGTCAACTTCTCGTCAGCATTTGGCAGACTCTCCATTTTCTCCCGGAAGCCCGGATTGAAGAAACGTTCGTAGTAGTAGGCAAACTCCCGGAAACGAGCGGCACAGTGATCATTAAAAGAGCGGATCAACTCGTCAGGATCTGGGTTCACGCCTGCGAAATTGAAATCCAGTACAAGATATTGTCCCTGCTCCGGGGTCGGATGGGAGCCGATATATAAGTCGCCGAAGAGTTCCTCAAAAGAATCCTTACGGTTCACGTCATAATACCATCTGAGGACATTCAAGAATAGCGACTTCCCGAAACGGCGCGGGCGGATAAGGAAAAAGAAACTTGCGTTCCGCTCCACCTCCGCAATATAGCGAGTCTTATCAACATAATAATAATTGGCGGTACGGATTCGCTCGAAATCCGTCAGGCCATATGGAATTTGCTTCGTTGCCATAATATATCTCCTCCTGTTTATTTGTCACTTACGAATAAATCACTTGTTCGTAACTTACTTACGCAAAGATAACATCTACAAAATGATTTCACGAATCTTTGACCGTAGAATCATGCCGTCAAGCCAAATCAATCGACAAACTCACCAGAAGGAGGATTCGCACCTTCTCCCACTCCCCACTTCTTATTAGGGCGGTCTCCCATAAACAATTCTAATGTTCCTCCCTTCATGACATCCTCATGAGTAAACCACGTCTTATTATACTCGGCGCCATTCAACTTAGCGGATTGAATGTATTTATTTTCCCACGAAACCCCATGAGCGATCATGGTAAACACTTTCCCGTTCGCCAACTGAATCTCCGATTTATCAAATAAAGGACTACCTATCGTATAAACAGGCACTCCCGGAGAAACCGGATAGAAACCTAAAGCGGAGAATACATAGAAAGCCGACATTCCACCACCATCCTCATCACCACAAACACCCATCAGATCATTCCTGAACCAACTTTCCATAAGCATACGAATCCGTTTTTGCGTCTTCCACGGCTGACCGGCGTAGTTATACAGATAAGGAATATGGAAACTAGGCTCATTTCCCATCACGAATTGCCCGACATTGCCCGTAGCATCCGGATGAAGAGCGTAATATTGCCATTTTGACATTTTCATATCCTCAACAAATAACTGATCCAATCTCTCAATAAAAGGAGTGTTGCCTCCAAAAAGATCTATTAAATCCTGAATATGATGGCGTACATCCCAATTATAGGTCCAAGCATTATTCTCATCAAAATAAGCCCTAGCCCCGATACCTCCGGAAAAAATATAGTCGAACGGTTCTATAAACTTCCCATCTTTATCCTTCGGATGGAAGAAATGAGTCTCTTTGTTAAAGACATTCCGGTAATTATAAGAACGATCCTGAAAGAATCGATAATCCTCATCTTTTCCCAAATGTTTAGCTAATTGGGCGATACACCAATCGTCATAGGATGCGGCTGTAGTTACGGCTGCCGCTTGTCGCTGTTCAAATGGTCCTACCTCCGTAAACTCTTCTTTTTCTCCCGGATGCAAAGCGGGGAACCAGCCATTCTCATGATAAAAATCATCCAAGGCCGTTTTAGGTCCCCGGTACCAAGGGATCATGGACTCAGTCATCACCGTATGCTTCATACCCTCGAAAGCCTTTTCTACGTCAAACCGCAAGCCTTTATTCAAGGCATCCGCAAAGACACCTGCCGCATGGTTACCGTTCATGCAATGCGCATCCCCAAATACACAAGGGAAAGTAGGTATCCACCCGGATTGCTCATACATCCGGATATAAGACGCCAGTTTTTGTTCTTGAGCCTCCGGATTCAATAACACTTGCAACGGGTGAAGGGCGAGATAGGTATCCCATACCCAATCATCCACCCAGAAATCCACCCCATTATCTTCATGTACCTTTCCGTCATACGCACTAAAATATTTACCATCTTCAGAAATATTGATCATTCTTTCGTGCGCCCGATACAAGGCGGTATAAAATGTGGTCTTTTGATCCTCCGTGCCTCCTTCAATCTTTATTTTGCCTAACACGTCGTTCCATTTATCACGAGCTTGCGAGGCCAATTTCTCCAGATTGAAATCATTGATTTCATTATATAAATTCCGCTTGGCCTGCTCTACTCCAATATAAGAAATTCCATAACGGACATTCACCACATCCTCCGATTCCGGAAATTCAGCAAATACCAAAGAATGAGAGAGGCTATCAACTTGAATGGGCTGGGCATCAAACTCCAAATAAAAATAATGTTTTATCCCGGCGAAATTATCATATCCACACAAAGCTCCATCCTTTATATCGATCTCTCCTTTTCCATTGGCTTTCAACAAAATCAACCGTCGATCTGAATCCTCAAACCGAAAACGATAGATCGCCGATTTAGCAGCAGGCGCAAAATCCACCCCTACGGAGAAATCATCCAAATACACCGAATAATTATAAGGCGTAGATTTCTCATGATCATATCGATATTTTAAATTCCCATCGAAATCCTTAACGTCCCCCCTATAAGGCAACAGCAACAATGAATGGCCTTGCCTATGGGAAGGACTATTTAGGGCCAGTCCCTCCATACGATCCGTCGTAAATTCATTATGAGTCGGAATCATTCGCAACATGCTGTTAGGCAGGTGGGTAGTGGGATAGGTAGGCACAAGTAAATGACTGATATTCCCAATCCGGTTATTCACATAATCTACTGGTGTTTTTTCTATTTTACTTATGCAACTACATAATAATAGAAACAAGGTTGTCTGAAATAATAGTTTCTTCATGAGATTGTATTTAATAATAACGATTCTCTAGCATCTTTCTCCCTACAAAGATGAAAATTAAAATTGATGAAGCAAAACTATCGTAAACTATTCAAAGCAAAACTCTCTAGAGAATTACATGCCGTGTTCCCGTATTATAACTAGAAAAGAGGCTACCTTCCTTTTGAAGTGAACCTCTTTTCTATCTAGAATAAAGTTTATCAAAAGGATACGGGTTGAATATGCATAGCAGCACCACCATCTGAAGCGAGCGGTACTGTTATTTTATCCTTTGCGGTAACAGTAAAGGTCTCTTTGATAAGATGGTTAGGATTGGTATCCGTGTCTTGCGCATCTTTATAAAGAGTTACTTTATAATCTCCTTTACCGAGGAAATCCAAGGCTATTTCCACATCACGGGCTTGACTATTGTTGATCGCCCCAACGTACCAATCGTCTCCATGCCTACGTGCGATCGCTACATACTCATTGACAGAGGCATCCGGTACGACCGTTTTGTCCCAAGTAGTCGGTACGGTTTGTAAGAACTCGAATCCCGGCTGGCCTTCGTAAGCTTCCGGAGTATCGCAGATCATTCCCAAATAACTCTCCAATACGACATACATCGCTAGCATATGGCAGCGAGTGCTAGTGACATAAGGGTTGCTTTGTTGTATCTTAAACTTGTCTTTCGGAAGAGCCCGAAACCCACCTAAATGATAATCGGCAGCTCCAGCCAATAAACGGGTAAAAGGCATAGATATATCATGATCCGCAGTCGTGACCATACATCCTTTGAAATTCTCATAATTGAGCGTCCCTTCCCGGGTAAATTCATTCGGATAGGTCCGATGTAATCCAGATGGCTTACTGGAACCATGGAACTGCACGAACAAATGATGTTTAGCCGCCTTTGCCAAGAACTCTTCCTGAATACGTATCATCTCTTGATCGTCACGATCCATGAAATCAATCATCATACCTACGACCCCCCATTTTTCAAACAAGGCAAAAGCCTCGTCAATCTTCGCGTATAAAGGTTTCCAATTCGTCCATAAATGGATTTGAACACCTTGGCTTTTCGCATAATCGCAAATCTCTTGCATATTCAAGCTAGACACAGGTTTCGTAATGTCCGAATTTTCCCCGGGAAACCCGAACCACGTCCCATCATCTGTATACCAAGGCTGTTCCGCATATCCATATATTGAATGGAAATCCAAACCATTGCGGGCAGCAAAATCTATATAATACTTATTGGTCGGGAAATTATTACCCCCCAAAAAGGTCGTATCTGGTGTTACGTTCCCATTCCACCAAGTAAAAGTTGTCTTGCCGGGTTTGATCCATGAGGTATCCTCTATTTTACACGGCTCATTGAGGTTTGTCAATAAATCAGACTCTATCAAGGCTCCTACCCGGTCACTGATCATGAAAACACGCCATGGAGACTGATGCGGAAGACTCGCCTCCACTTTTATCTGTTCTTGATTAAGCTTAGGTGATAACTTACCTTGTAAACACCCATTTTCTTTCCATAGATACATTCCGGCATAATCTCTGACAGCCGCTTCCGTAATAGCCATAAAAATATGGTTCGGATATTCGAACAACGCAGGCATATCCATTAAATTCCGCTCTTTTATTTCCTCATATTTCACATGTGAATATGTGGCCTCGTGCGAGGTTTGATAAGAAGGTAAATACATACCCAAGAATTTAGGATTATCCACTACGTTAAATGCCGTATTCTCATCGTACATAACATATGATTTCCAATTCGGTTGCTCTGGAAATTCATATCGGAAAGCGATACCGTCATTAAACGCCCGAACCACAAGATTGATCTTCCGAAAAGGAGCGGTCGTTTCCTCTAGGGGAATAACCACCTCCTTCGACAAACTATGGACTGTTTTCGACTTACCGACAATTAACTCGTATGTTTCCTCTTTTGTACTGAAAACCGGTTTGTTCATCTTAAGCCCTTCTCCAAAGGCCCCGTTATCGAAAACGAGGCTTAAGGGAGAGTTTTGCACCAATGCCTGCTTTTGATATTGAATATCATAAACCGGATGTTCTCGCTCAAGTGTCAATGAGAACTTCAACTTGCCGTTTGGAGAGGTAAGTTGCACGCTTTTACGGGCAAACAACGATAGATTCCCAATAACAAGGAAAAAGATCATTGAAAAAATTGTTACTTTCTTCATATATTCAAATTAAGATTATTCATACGCCGGATTTTGCTTTAAATTCGGGTTTGCGTCAACCGCTTCCTGTGGGATCGGGAACAGACTCCGAAAATCCCCGTTTGGTTTGTGAGAAAGCCATTCGGCTTTAGTGAAATGACCAAAACGAATCATGTCGCGTCTACGCATTGTCTCACCTACGAACTCCCAACCTAACTCATCGTAGAAACGCCCGAATTGCTCCGGATAACTTTTCCCTTGAGGAGTTAATACATAATCCGAAACTGTTCCATATACATATTTAGACGGTTGTTTCAAATCATTACCTGTCACTTTAGCCTTTTCCGGATGATTCCTGAACGCACGCTGGCGTACGGTGGTAACTAACTGGGCTGCCTCATCCGCTTTACCCGTACGCAATAAACATTCTGCTTTCATCATATAGACTTGCGCTAAGCGGAAGATCACGAAATCGTTATTCATGAAAGTCTTACATTCTTCTTGTATCTCATATTTTTGCAAGCGGAATCCATCCGCTTCTCCCGTGAAAATACCATCGGGCATGCTATTGACAAAAACAAGAGGCTTACCCATCATATCATAAGAACCTTTCAATGGCGTGCCGTCAGCGGCATATTGTTGTCCTTGAATCCAAGTCATATCAAGACGTTCATCATCCGGATCATAGGTATTGATGAATTGAGGTACCGCCTTATACGATCCGGGTCCCCAAGGGCTATCTTGGAGCTTATAAGTCGCTTGGTTGGCGGCGTGCAGGATTGCTTTATAAATTTCGAACCCCTGTGCGTAAACAGCGTCAAAAGGTATCACAAAAATGTTTTCCACCGAACCTTCGTTATAGACCTTGAACGGAGCAAGATAATCTGATTCCAACTGATATTGACCACTGTTCAATATATCGTTACATTCTTTTATACAAGCCTCCCATTGAGGTGTACCCGTGTAAACTTCCGCATTCAGATATACATTTGCGAGAAGAGCTTTCGCTCCCCATTTATTGAAGCGTCCATAATTAGAGGCATCTTTTTGCTCCGATAGATCATTCATGCATTCAGTTAATTCCTGCACCACAAATTTATAAATCTCCACCCGTGAAGTTTTTTCCGGTTGTTCGGAAGTCGATGCAGAAACAAGGGGGGCATCTCCCCAGTTATCCATTACTAACCAGTAATAATAGGCCCTTAAAGCACGGGTTTCAGCAATCAGGGAGGCTTTATTTTCTGTGCTACTTATAGGGAAATCATCTTCAGAGATAATTTCAATAGCTCTGTTCGCCAATAATATCCCTGTATAGCAACAATTCCAATATTCGTTTACATGCGCTTGATTGGTATTCCAAGAATGAAGATGCATACGACGGAAAACACCACCATCGTCCCATCCAGCTTGATTAGCAGGCTGTACGGTTTCGTCCGTACAGATTTCCTGTATATAGTACGTATTAAAGCCGACGAAACCCCTTAGGTTCGCATACGAGCTTCCGACAACTTTGGTCGCATCACCTGCCTCATACTTATACGTACTTTCAGTGATCTCGGAAAAAGTTTCCTCATCCAGATTCGTGCAGGCAGTAGTGGAAGTAAGTAAGCCTATACCTCCACAAAAAACACAGATATATTTAATAAATGAGTTCATGATAATCAAATTTTAAATTAGAAAGTAAACATGGCCCCTAAAGTAAAAGAACGGGTGGACGGGTATCTATTCAGCGGATCCACACCCGGGTCTAACCCTTGCGTATTGACCTCTGGATCTATACCGCTATATCCCGTGATAGTACATAGATTATTAGCAGTCGCATACACTCTGACTTTCTTTAAGAAACAATCTTTTAACATAAGGGTATAACCAATCGTAATGTTATCGATTTTCCAAAAATCTCCATTCTCGATATAGTAACTTACGTATTGAAGCTCTTGATGATCATTCAACGGACGTTTGCCGAATACCGGATCATATGCCGTAGCCATTAAATTACCATGCGCTAAGCTGACAGGTACTTCATAATATAATCTCGGAGTGTTCAATATCTGATATTTGAAAGCACCACGCATCGTGAGATTTAAGTCAAAATTTTTGAATGTGAATGTATTATCCCAGCTTAAAAAATGTTTTGGCAAGCCATTTCCAAGGACCATCTTATCTTCTTGCTGCTGTTGGTCGATCGGTTTAGGATTTCCATCCTTACCTTGGATAATCCATTTACCATTCTCATCAACATCGATAGATTTGAATCCATAGAAATTACCCATTTGCTCCCCTTCTTTTACGATATGGGTATCTTGTTTGATCGTATTTCCCAGATAACCGGCATAGAAGTAACCACTTTCAACCCGGAATTGGTTGTTAGATAAGGATACGACCTCATTGCTGTTCGTTGAATAGTTGAAAGTAGTAACCCATTGAAAATTCTTCGTTTGAACAGGTATGGCACTGAGACGTATTTCCAATCCTTTATTCTTCATAGTACCTGCGTTCGCTAAAATAGTAGGATACAAATAAGGAGGTCTGGGAACATTATACTCCCATACCATATCACGAGTCGTTCTCTGATATAAATCGATACTACCGCTCAAACGTTCATTAAAGAAACCATAGTCAAAACCAAGATTCCATTCCTCTTTTTTCTCCCATTTAAGATCCGGATTCGCATTACTTTCAGGCTGTAAAGTCGGAATCCAAGAAGAACCATTCGTTAAGAAATTATTTCCAGACGCAAGTCTGCTTAACGACGAGTAAGCTTCATTGGGAAGCGAACCTGTAATACCAAAACCTGCTCTGACTTTCAATGTGCTTAAGAAAGCAACACCTTCCATGAAATGTTCGTTAGATACATTCCAACCAACAGACATCGCAGGGAAATTACCCCATTTATGGTTAGCTCCGAATTTGGATGAGCCTTCGTGACGAATACTCACCGTAGCTAAATAACGGTTATCATAGCTATAATTAGCACGAGCGAAGAAACCTATTAACTTTGACTTCTCTTTCTCAGCGTTCATAGTAGCCTCACCCCTTTTCAACGCTGATCCTGCCCCCATATTATTATATGTATATTGATCAGACGGGAAATCCCAGTTAATCATATACTCATCCTCATAAACATTGTCTTGATAGGAATAACCAACCAATCCTGTAACGTTATGTAACCCGAAAGTTTCTTTATATTGCGCTGTTAACTCGATCAAATTATCTCTTGAACTCGCGCTTCCCTTAGCCGCATAGCCATTTCTGTTATCCCGGATCGTAGAAATATGTTTTTTGGATTCAGAATAACCCCTTGTCTGGTTCCAAGTCGTATGCGAAACCAATGCTTTGATAAAAAACTGTTTGATAGGAGTCAGAGTGACAGAGCCGAAAGAGCGGATTTGTCTACTTTTATTTTCTCCATCACTTTCATAGATCAATGCAAGTGGATTAGCGTACTCATACATAGTAGGATGCTCGACCCAACTACCATCATCATTTCTCGGACGGTCTGTCGGGATATAGGCCAGCGCATTTCTATAGATGACATCATTGAAGCTAGATCCAGAGCCAAACGCATGATAAGTCTGTTCACGCCCCATAAGGTTAAGGTTGAACTTCAATAAATCATCCCACATACTATGATTCACCTCAATACGGGTGGTTAAGACATCATTTTTAGAACGTTTGATGATACCTTCCGCAGATTTGTAGTTAATATTGGCGATATAATTAGATTTCGTAGTCCCTCCTTTCAAGCTCGCATTTGTCACCCAAGAGAAAGGAGTTTGCATAATCTCGTCCATCCAATCTGTTTCATATCCATAATCCACAGCACCCGGTTTACCCTGTTTTACCAATTCCCGGTATTGGGAGGCGTCCATCATATTCAATTTTTTCTTGATATGCTGAGTGGTCATATAAGCGTGCACATCCACCGTAACAGGAATTTCCCCTCTCACTTTCTTCGTAGTGATGAAAATAACGCCATTATTACCCCGGGTTCCATAAATAGCGGCGGCTGAACCATCTTTTACCACATCAATGCTAGCGATATCCTCTGGAGCGACCATGTTAAGCTCTCCGGGAACACCATCAATAATCACGAGAGGAGATGCCCCAGTCGCAATACTGCCAACACCTCTCAACATAATTTGCGTAGAACTGGCAGGGTCTCCATCAGACAGTACAACACCCAGACCCGCAACCTTACCTTGTAATAACTGGGCGGCATCTTGTACGGAACCTTGTATGAAATCCTCACTTTTTACGCTGGAAATAGATGAGGTTAATTCTCCTTTTCTTTGTGTTCCATATCCGACAACCACGACCTCTTCCAGTTTTTGAGTGTCTTCTATAAGATTAATATCAATGTTATTTTTACCGGCCGTCGCTACATCCTGCGTAAGATATCCGATATAAGATACTTGCAAGCTCGCGCCAGACGGGACATCGAGCGTATAATTTCCATCTATATCCGTGATCGTCCCTAAAGTAGTCCCTTTTACAATAACATTCGCTCCGATAATAGCCTCACCATATTGATCTTTTACAGTTCCTGTTACCTTCGTTTTTTTATCGATCGAGGTTGAGATATCCTTTTTCAAGATAATATTCTTCCCTTGGATCTCATACGTCAGCCCTTGGCCACGCAAGATCTGTTCGATTACCGCATTGACCGATTGATTCTCCGCAGATACGGATATTTTCTTCCCTGTATCCACGTCCGCAGACGAGAATACAAATGAGTAGCCGCTCCTACTCTTCAGCTCATCCATCGCTTGCTTTACTGTTATATTGCTCACCTTCAAGGTTATACTCTGAGCACTAACAGTTAGATTTAAGCAAAACAAAGCTACAGCCACATAAATGGCCTTTTTTACAACTTTCATAAATAGCTTAATTTTTAGTAATTTAACTTGTGATTGATGATGACCTTTCAGAGGATTGATTACATTTGTAATCCTCATCCAGATCATTTGCATAATGTAATTTGAGGATTTATGAGTCGGAGGATCTAGCCCATTCTCCGATTCCTTTTATGATCCTGTTACTCCTTTTTAATCTCCTTCCATATACTCCATATTAAAACAATTTTAAGGTTAAACAATTATTTATCACTTCGCATAAAGCAGAATACTATCACTTTCCACTTTATATCTTACTTGATTTGTCGCAGTTATAATATCTAACACATTATATATAGTCTGTTCTTTTCTATTGAATAACGCATAAAAGCGATTATGGGCCAATTGCTCATCCACGATATGAATCTTCACATTATAGCTACGATTCAGTTCTTTCACGATGTCAGAAAGAGGCATCTCATCGAAGAAAAGTCCGCCATTCGTCCATTCCTTAGCATTTTTCACTTCCGCCCGGCTTATAATCATTTCCCCGGTAAGTTTATTTAAGGTAACTTTCTCCGAAGGAGATAAGTAGTTTATTCCCATCTTCTTTACATAATTCTCTAGCTGAACTTTTCCTTCCAACAAGTTCACGATGACTTCTTCATCCTCGTCATAATTCCGGAAGTTGAATTTAGTACCCAATACTTTCACATTCAACTCTTTCGTCATTACATCAAAAGGTAACTTCTCAAAATAAGCCTCTCCATTCAGCCGAAGATGGCGGTCTTTCACCCCAAAACCTTGCGAATATACGATCTTTGAGCCAGCGTTTAACCAGACCAATGTACTATCCGGTAAAATCAGCTTGGTCTTGGCCCCTAAAGGAGCTTCCACCAAAATATCCGCAAACTGGTTCTGTAATTGCCGCTCACCCCACCAATAGGAAATCGTAGAAGCGATCAATAATAGGATAACCGCTGCCGCACCATAAACGATTTTAGGAATATTGAAAACCGTACGGCGTTTTTGCTGGGTACGAGAAACAAAACGATCGAACGCCTTATCGACATTATAGGTACAGGAATCATCGGCAACCAAAGCAGAGAACCAAAGTTCTTGTTCTTCATGATCAGGTAATGATCGCTCGTTTTTCGTATGTGATTTCTTTTCTTCCATATAGATTAAATATCCAGCTTTTATATATAAGACAGTTATTTCTCCTCAAGGGGTAGTGAGAAACATCAATTTTTTCATCCTCACAAGGAGAAAAATGATATCAACAAGATCAGATACTTCCTCAGATCTTGATGTAGGCGGGTTAAAGCCATCTTTATGTGGTATTTAACAGTATTGACAGAAATTCCTAGCTCTGTAGCGATTTCCTCATTTTTCTTATGCTCAAAACGGCTTTTCCTAAAAACTCGTTTACATTCATCGCCTAAACTATCGATTGATTTTATGATCTCCTTCTCTAACTCCCGTTCAAGTAATATACCTAGCGGCTGTTCATCCGATTGTATCATAGCGTCCCACCCCAAGGTCTCAGACTCAATCTTCGAGAAACGGACTTCCTTCTTTTCCTTTTCTGATGAGATATGGTTATAACAGCGGTTCCGCACAGCCCGCATTAGATAAGCACGAAGAGAGCTATTTATATCCAATGTCTCACGGATTTCCCACAGATGAAATATCACATCACCAACTATAGTCTCCGCTAGAAATGGATCGCCAACCAACTCATTCGCAAATTGACATAGTACCACATAATGACGATCATATAAATATCGATAAGCATCTTGCTCGCCATTTCGTAATTTTTGCACTATTAACCGCTCCTTAACATCCATCTCATCGCAAAGATGAGATTTTAAAATGAAAATTAAAAATATTATTTCTAATTATACGATCTTCCATCCACAGCTTTTTCATTTACCGTTCCGTTTAAATGAAGCTTCTTGTAGATTTTTATATGCGCTCTGGTTTTCTGTGGAAGGATTCGGGACAAACACGTACGACTTTCATCCAAAACACGTACATGTTTTTTCAAAAAGTCGTACGTGTTTTGGATGAAAGATCATCGTGCTTTTTTGACTCTGATTTTTAGCATTTTACACACTAGGCTCATCAGTGGTCTTATTGTACGGAATTTGTATTGAGAACAAAGCTTTCCGGCTTAACCCAAACGGATGGGTTGCCATCTCATATACGTGCCTGTCCGCCATAACCACTCCATCGGGCCGTAGCGCAAGCCGGACAGCCAATATTGGCTAAAGGCAATCTGTATGGCCGTAAATCCAAGGCAGACCAATACACTCTGGAAAACACCCAAATGGCTCCAATCCAAGCCAAAACCGGAGAAAATAAAGACACCGGTCACGGACTGTACGATATAGTTTGTCAATCCCATACGCCCATAGCTAACCAATGGTTTCATGGCATTTTGAACTTTTACCGAGCGGTAAGCCTCTAAGACCAACACCACCCACAGATAAGCCGTCATCAGATTAATCAAGTTAGTTGTCGTAGCACCCATCCACGCATTGATAGAGACCTCACGCCAAGATGCGGCAGGTATATAAGGTTTTAGCACATATAGCAGGGCGATTAAAACCAACGCGACCAACGCCCCGTAATTCAAACGGCTACGGAACTCATCCAAGCGTTGGAACAAGCGGATCCGGCCTACGATAAATCCGAGGATAAACAATCCCAAGGTCAGATAGATACGACCGCTGGCAAACTGGAAATTCATTTTTCCTACCAATCCGTCCCAAGCGTTGTTCTCAATGGTCTCGGCTAATGTCGGGACTCGCCGAGGAGCCTCAGCACGAGCGATAGGTGCGGCAGCCGGTCTCTCCACCACTTGCTCGACGGCAGGAGCCGTTACAGCCTTATACGCTACGGGAATTAGCGAGGCACCGCCCAAGAAAAGGAAAAGGGTGATTCCCACCAATAATTTAGTCGGCCATTTATACATCAATACCAACACAAAACCAAGCAACGCATACACCAACAAAATATCTACACGAACCAATAAACCATGAACAAAACCAATCACAAGCAACAATACCAATCGCCATAAGAAACGAGGACGGAAATCAACACCTTTTTGAGCTGCCCGATCCATCTGGATAAAGAAGCTCAAACCAAACAGGCAAGAAAATATAATGAAGAACTTGCCAAACACCAAGTAATTAATAAACCACCGAAAAATCTCATCCAGCGTCCCTTCCCAAGAGAACATGGCTTGGGGAGCCATCGTCCCCATAGCGCCAAAATGCTGCATCGCATGAATCAAGCAAATACCAATCAAGGAGAAGCCGCGCAGAGCGTCGATTACCGTAATACGTCCACCGGACGAAGCAAGTGTCTTATTCATTTCCATATCCGTAATAATTTTTATTCTTATTCGTTTTTTCAAGTTTGATAACGCGAAAGTAAATGGTGGCACTAAACGCCGCAATACTTTCAAACTCCAAAACGAAAAGAATAAGCCTCATCACGAAAAGAACTAATTTACGGTAAGATAAGCTATTATAGTCCCAATGGCCAAAATAGCGCCGATTGCGGTCTCATAAGGAATCAGCCTCAACCGCTCACGAATGCTTATATCCGCTACCCCACCGGTAGCGTGGAAGAACGATCCATGCGGTAAATGATCAAGCACGGTAGCACCAGAATGACACTAATAATCCGATAAAAGCTCCCCATGCACTCATTATACCCATGTGTTAGTGATTCATATAGTATTGGATTACACGCAATTGTTGTTCCAAGGCACGCCCAATATTCCAGCAAGTGAAATCCTTATCCATCGCCTGCTCCAAGGAAACCGGATAAGGAAGAAGTGGCAAGACCGCCAGAAACCCGGATTTATTAAGCGCCTCTACCTCCTCTACGGAACCACCCATTACGATAACCGGGATACCCTGTCTCATGCCTGCCTGCAATACTCCGAATGGGGTCTTTCCCATGCAAGTCTGTTTATCCAGTTTACCTTCTCCCGTAATAATTAGATCCGCCCCCCGTATACATTCATCAAAACGCAAGGCATCCAGAACCATCTGGATACCGGGTTTAAGTTCAGCCTTTAGGAAAGCGACAAATCCTCCACTGCGGCTCCCGCACCCGGAATGTCGTCTATCTCTATTCGTCCCGTTCTTTTTATGACTTCCGCAAAATTTCGCAAGCCCTCATCCAGCAAACGGACCATAGCGTCGTCCGCTCCCTTTTGGCGGGCAAAGACATACGCCGCCCCTTTCTCACCATAAAAAGGGTTATTCACATCGCAGGCTATGGTAAATGAAGTTTCCCGCAATTGCGATAATGCCCTTGAACAATCTATCTCATAAATCTGATTAAGGATCTGCCCACCCAATCCCAGCTCATTCCCGTTTCTATCAAGAAAACGAAAACCCAAGGCCTGCAACATACCGGTTCCTCCGTCATTCGTTGCGCTTCCCCCTATTCCTATCAAGAAATCCCGGCAACCACGATCCATAGCGTCTTTTATCAACTCTCCGGTTCCATACGTCGTTGTTCTCAAGGGATTACGCTCCGACACAGGCACTAACGCAAGACCACTCGCCGTCGCCATCTCGATAACCGCCGTACGATTATCCCCCAGTATCCCATAAGTGGCCTCGACCGGCCTCATCAACGGATCATGTACGACACAAGATACGGCTTCTCCACCCATCGCCGTAATTAAAGTCTCCACGGTACCTTCTCCCCCATCCCCAACCGGGATTTTCACGACCTCGCAATCCGGAAAGACCTTATGGATCGCCAACTCGGCACATTCAGCCACTTCAATAGAAGATACTGAGCCTTTAAATGAATCGGAAGCAACAACGATTTTTTTCATCTACCAACCTTTTTATAACATGAAAAATAAGATGCCCAAATATATAAAAAAGGAGTGTCCTTTTCCGAGGACACTCCCATAAACTTAACTAGGTATTCTTTATTTTGCCCGTGTACATTTGATTACCTCTTGATTGATGTATTTAACCTTCTCCAGATCCATCTTTTCCACCTTTCGGTCATAAGTGACCAAGCCGTTTATCTCATGTTCCACATCTGTAGTCTGCGTATAGATGGCC
>ERZ772876.2292-NODE-2292-length-16426-cov-25.751817_pt1 | contig 16426 bp, 10 predicted proteins | sample MGYA00580584_ERZ772876 | MGnify/ENA primary metagenome ERZ772876 (study PRJEB29015, sample SAMEA2737728) | human gut metagenome | biome: human gut; feature: human-associated habitat; material: faeces | place: China | collected 2012 ... | reverse complement strand
GCTTTCCGATATTTTTTCATTATTTATTTCTACATTTGTAGCGTTAACACGGACTGTGTAAAGGATATGCAAACCCTATTAAACGACATAGAATTAGATATTCAGGAATTGAAATGTTTGATGCAGGCCATTTCAAGTGATGCCAATCCGACATTGAAGATTGTGGCAAAACGGAATATCCAGCAGATGAAGGCACGCTTGGAAGCGTTGCAAGAACTGCTTGAGGAGGCGCCAACGGCTGTTGTGTCGCCCCTGAAGGCCCCCCCTGCTGTTACTACTCCTTTGACCGAACCGGTTTCTCCGGTCGAATCGGTTATTCCTGATACAGTGAAGATGGTATGTGAGGAACCGGAAACAGTTCCTATTTTGGCAGAACGCATCAAGCCTGCCAAGGATTTGAAACATGCCATCAGTCTGAACGATTCATTCCGTTTTGTCCGCGAACTGTTCGCAGGCGATGCTGCACGGATGAATGAAGTGGTACGACGTTTGGGTGAGGCTCCTTCTTTGGACAAGGCTATGGATATTTTTGCTTCGGAAGTGCACCCGGATGAAGAAAATGAAGCCGCCGTCGATTTTATGGAACTCCTCAAAAAATATTTCAGCTAAACGACCGATAAGTATGGGAAAACTTTATGTAGTGCCTACCCCGGTAGGAAATTTGGAAGATATGACATTCCGTGCTATCCGGATTCTGAAAGAAGTGGATTTGATACTTGCTGAGGATACACGTACCTCCGGCATATTGCTGAAACACTTCGAAATAAAGAATGCGATGCAATCTCACCATAAATTTAATGAACATAAAACGGTTGAAAGTGTTGTTAATAGAATAAAGGGGGGAGAAACTGTAGCTTTGATTTCGGATGCAGGTACGCCAGGTATATCCGACCCGGGCTTTCTGGTAGTCAGAGAGTGTGTGCGTAACGGCATCGAAGTGCAATGCTTGCCGGGAGCGACAGCTTTTGTACCGGCATTGGTGGCTTCCGGACTGCCGAATGAGAAGTTCTGTTTTGAAGGTTTCCTTCCACAGAAGAAAGGAAGGATGACCCGCCTGAAGGCATTGGCCGAGGAGTGTCGTACCATGGTGTTCTATGAGTCTCCCCATAGATTGGTAAAAGCTTTAACGCAGTTTGCCGAACATTTCGGTGCCGAACGTCAGGCTTCTGTTTCGCGGGAAATCTCAAAGATGCACGAAGAAACGGTGCGTGGAACGCTTACAGAATTGATTGAACATTTCACGGCGAACGAACCGCGCGGTGAAATTGTGATTGTAGTAACAGGAATAGACGATTAAATAACTTCATTAACCAAACGTAAAACGAAAGCGTATGAAAAAGTTAGCAGTTTTAATTGTATGCGCGGCTGTAATGGCTTCGTGTGACAGCTTCTCTGGTGGCAGTAAGAACCAGCTGAAAGCTGAAAATGATTCTTTATTGATGGAACTGACTCAGCGTAATGCTGAATTGGACGAGATGATGGGCACTTTCAATGATATTTCAGAGGGATTCCGCCAGATTAATGCAGCAGAGAGCCGTGTGGATTTGCAGCGTGGTGCTGTGGCAGAAGGCTCTTTGAATGCCAAGCAGCAGATTGCGTCGGACATTGAATTTATCCGTAAACAGATGGAAGAGAACAAGGAACAGATTGCCAAACTGCAATCTATGTTGAAGAACAGTAAGAATAACTCTGCCCAGTTGAAGAGGGCTGTAGAATCTTTGACTCAGGAGTTGGTGGCAAAGACCCAGCGTATTGAAGAATTGCAGGCTGAGCTGGCTTCCAAGAATATCCGTATCCAGGAACTGGATGCTGCCGTAACCGGCTTGTCTAGTGAGAAGGAGGAATTGACTGCCGAAAATGAGGCGAAGGCCAAAACCGTTGCCGAGCAAGATAAGGCACTTAACACAGCTTGGTTTGTGTTTGGCACAAAGAAGGAGCTGAAAGACCAGAAGATATTGACAAATACCGGCCTTTTCAAAAAAGGCCAAGTGCTGAAAGATTCTGATATCAACAAGGACTACTTTACACAAGTGGATATCCGTACGACAAAAGAGATTAAACTATACTCTAAAGATGCTGATATCTTGACTACTCATCCCGCGGGCTCTTATGCGTTGGAGAAGGATGATAAAGGACAGTTGACTTTGAAGATTACAAATCCGAAAGACTTCTGGAGTGTGTCCAAGTATTTGGTAATCCAGGTAAAATAATACTGTTATAGACTGATACAGAACGGACGCAGGTTATTGGAATTGATAATCTGCGTCTATTTTTATATATCCCTTTCCTTTAAATTATGGCATCCCAATATAAGAACCTGTTTTTTGACCTGGACGATACGCTTTGGGCATTTTCCCTTAATGCACGCGATACATTCGAAGAGATGTATCAGAAGTATGATTATGACCGTTTCTTTCGGTCTTTCCAGCATTTCTATACACTTTATCAGTATCGCAATGTAGAGCTATGGGAAGAATACGGTAGGGGGCAGGTCAGTAAGGAAGAGTTGAACCGCCAGCGTTTCCTATATCCTCTGGAGGCAGTAGGGGCGAGGGATGCAGCTTTGGCCGAGGCTTTTTCTGATGATTTCTTTTCGGTCATTCCCACAAAAAGCAGGCTGATGCCGCATGCGTATGAGGTACTGGAATATTTGGCAGAGAAATACAACCTCTATATCCTTTCCAATGGTTTCCAAGAGCTGCAATGTCATAAGATGCGTTCGGCGGGTATCGACCGCTTTTTTAAGAAGATTGTTCTCTCTGATGACATCGGTGTCTTGAAGCCCTGGCCCGAAATCTTTCATTTTGCACTTTCTGCCACACAATCCGAAGTGCGTGATTCTTTGATGATAGGCGATAGTTGGGAGAATGATGTGGCAGGAGCCAAAGGAGTGGGCATGCACCAAGTGTTTTATAATGTAACAGGGAAGGAAGAACTGCCTTTCCAACCGACTTATCATATCAGTAATCTGAAAGAATTGATGCAGATTTTGTGACATTGAAATTTTTAGTTGTACTTTTGTCTGCAGAAACGTATATTATACAGCTATGGACACAATCTTACCTTTCGCTTTACTTTGTTTTACCTCCTTCTTTACGTTGACAAACCCTCTCGGCACCATGCCGGTGTTTTTGACCATGACGCATGGAATGACAGACCGTGAACGGCAGTCGGTAGTATCGCGCGCCACTTTGGTTGCCTTTATTACGATTATGGTTTTTACGTTTGCGGGACAGTTCCTCTTTAAGTTCTTCGGTATCTCTACCAATGGTTTCCGTATTGCCGGTGGAGTTATTATCTTTAAGATTGGCTTCGATATGCTGCAAGCCCGTTATACCCCAATGAAGCTGAAAGACGAGGAAATCAAGACTTATGCCGATGATATTTCCATTACTCCTCTTGGAATTCCGATGCTTTGTGGTCCTGGTGCCATAGCCAATGCCATTGTGCTGATGCAGGATGCCCATACCATTCAGATGAAAGGAGTTCTTATAGGAATGATTGCCTTTATTTATCTGATTACCTTTTTCATATTGCGTGCTTCCACGCGGTTGGTCAAAATCTTGGGTGAGACGGGAAACAATGTGATGATGCGCCTGATGGGACTTATCCTGATGGTTATTGCCGTTGAGTGTTTTGTCAGCGGAGTGAAACCGATATTGGTGGATATATTGAAAGAAGGAGGCATACCATCACTGGCACACCTCCTCTAAACACTTTATTTATAAAAACACATTGGGAGAATTCCCAAGTTTCTTTAGGCTACTATTGATTAATAGCCTGGATTTTGTTCTATGTTCGGATTGGCATTGATTTCACCGACGGGAATCAACGGGAGCGCTTTCTTGGAGTCGCGGTTGAATGTACGCGCTTCTTCGCTCAGTACGTCGTGCCATCCTCTGTCATTAACGTCCGTGTAGCGTGTAACGGTTTCACCTCGGCGCATAACATCGAAGTAGCGCTGTCCTTCACCTACAAGTTCCTTGCGGCGTTCGATGTATATGCGGTCTAATGTGATGTTTCCGCTGGTTACTTGTTTGCTTTCATCCGTTGTGCGGTTGGAGATGATATCATTCAGCAAGTTGGCAGCCTTGTTCTTGTCTCCGGCTTGGAAAGCTGCTTCTACTGCTGACAAGTAAACCTCTGACAAGCGCAGCAATGGGACATTGGAGTAACGTACATCTCCGTTTACAGCAGGCATTTTGTTGATGTAAACTTTACGTTTGTCAAATCCTCCTGCTGCCGCTGCCAATAATATGTCGTTACGGATGTCTGCCGGGTCGGATGTAAGCATGTCAGAGAAGTCTTTTGTGACAATTACATCTCCATATCCGGGAGAAGCGCCAGCCTTGTCTGCATATAAGTAGGCAATACCTTCACGGTCTGTCCAGTCAGTATTGTTGTTGATGGAAATCTCGAACATGATTTCTTTTGAATGATTGGCATCACTTTTGCTCCATGCAGCAACATATTCTGACGGTTCCCAAAGTTTGTAAGACGAGTTTGATATGATGTCTTCAGCTACGGATAAAGCCTTGCTCCATTCGCCTTTTGTCATATATACACGTACCTGCAAGGCTTTGGCAGCCCAAAGGTTGACATAACCCACTTCATTAGTTTTGGGCAGTGCATTTGAGTTGATTGCATCTGTCAAATCCTTTTCAATAGCCTCATAACATTGGGCTACCGTGCTGCGGCTTGGCTTTTCTGTCGATTCCAGCGGGGAGGTAGCGATGGGCACACCGAGTGAGCTGCCTTGATCTACCGTATAAGGTTTACCGTAGATACGTGTAAGGTCAAACAGTGCCATGGCGCGCAGAACTTTTGCTTCTGCATCATATTGGTCAATAGTGGCTTTTGCCTCTGCCGCGTCGGTCAGGTTGCCACTTTCTGCTGCCTGAATCAGACGGTTGGCGCGTGCTATGACTACATAAGGCATCTGCCATACGGCTGTTGAGGTGGTGAAATTGTCGGCAGTTGTATATTCCATATAGTAGTAGAAGTTTGCTCTTCCACTTCCACCGTTATATTCATATTGGATATCTTCCCCTCTCATGTCACCGTATACGAACATGAGGCGTCCATAATAATTAATCAGGCTACTGTTACCTTTAACGGCAGCATAAAGTCCCGTCCGCACATTGGCCAAATCATCGCTGTTCTTGATTGCGGTTTCAGCATCTATTCCGTCTGCGGGTGACTGATCCAGCCAACTGTTGAGGCATGATGAAGTGCTGACTGCCATAGCTGCGCAAAGCGTTGCTGTGTATAATGTCTTTAATATTTTCATTTTCGTATCTTTATTAGTTAGAAATTCAATTCTATTCCGAATGTATATGTTCTCAATGCCGGAGTCTCAAATGTGCATAGTCCGTCTACACGCATTTCCGGATCTACAAATAAGTCTTTAGACTTCCATGTAAGCAGGTTGGAACCAGAGAAGTAGATTCTGGCTTTGCTGAGCCCAAGCTTGCTGATATAGTTTTGCGGAATGCTTACACCTAATGTGAGGTTCTTCAGACGTAGATAATCAGTAGGCATCAGCCAGCGTGAAGACAGTGAAGCTGCGCTTCCATATTCAAATTTAGGCAATGTGGCATTCGTGTCGCCCGGGCCCGTCCACATCTTTGAGATGTCATAGTATGTCGGTACGGCACCACCGTATAGATATGAACCGCCATTGGAGTGCTGCCAAGTGGAGTAGTCAAAAGCATCACCACCCAATGAATAAGTGAAAGTGAAGCCCAAGTCGATAAACTTCCATTTGAGGTTGTTGGTAAGACCGCCTTCTATACTAGCCTGATGCTTGCCTACAATAGTTTTGTTGGCTTCAGAGATATTTGTAGTTGTCTTGCGGGCATTCTCTGTTCCGTCATTCAGATAGAACATTTCTTTACCGGTCTCGGCGTCGACTCCGGCGTATTCATAAACATAGTATGAATAGTAAGGTTCGCCTACACGGTGAATCAGCGGTCCTGATACGATTTCATTCTGCTGGCCATCCAATTTGGTCAGTTTGTTGCTGTTGTGTGCCATGTTCAGAGAAGTGGTCCACGTGAAATCCTTGTTTCTGAAATTGGTTGATGTAATGGTCAACTCAAAACCGGAGTTCTTCAGTGAACCGATGTTTTGCGGGGTGGTATACCCATAATTGCCATCATAATATCCGCCGACTTGTGATACGGGGAGGTCATATATAAGGTCGCTGGTTTTACGCTGATAGTAGTCGAATGTTACAGAGATACGGTCGATGAATGAAAGGTCGAGACCGATATTCCATGTTTTGTTCTTTTCCCATTTCAGGTCCGGGTTTGCAATTCCGACGATTGACATTCCTGACTGTCCATTGTATATGATTCCATATTTATAAAGATTCATATAAGCGTAATAGTCTGATGGTTGCGTTCCGTTTACACCGTATGACACACGGAGCTTTCCATCTGTCAATACACTCTTGACAGGATTCAGGAAACTTTCGTCTATGAATCTCCATGCTCCGGAAACCGACCAGAAACTTCCCCAACGGTTTTCTCTTGCCAGACGTGAACTTCCGTCGGTACGATAGCTGAGACCGAGATAATATCTGTCTGCGTAGTTATAATTGGCACGTCCGAGGAACGAAGTCATGCGATAGCTCTGTCTGTTGGTTTCGGCACTTGTTGAACCGGCATTTGTCAATTCGTACAAATCACCCGGATAGTCTTGGCCTGCCATGTAGTTGAAAGCATATTCCGTATCTTGTGTTTCAAAACCAAGCAGGGCATCAATATTGTGCAGACCGAAAGAGTTGATGTAAGAGAGCTGGGTTTGTGTATTCAGCTGGTCATTACGATTGACAATACGCTGCATAACACCACCCGGAGCGCCGTTGTTTGAGTGTCTGTCCCAAAGGACATCATTGGTACCTTGTGCGTAATCATAAGCAATCTTTTCACTTAAATTCAACTTGTCCCAAATATTATAGGTCAACTTGATTGTATTGAATGCCTTCATCAGGGTATAAACGTCAGAGCTGTGTTCTCTTTCATACAAAGGATTGACTCCAAATACGCCGCAACCATTGTTTAATGTGCCGTCTTCATTATAAGGGGTTGATGAGGAGCTTTGGAAGAATGCGTAATTGGCCACAGGTCCATCATAGGAGGTAGCTTCATTAGTTTTGTTTTGTCTTACTTTTGAGAATTGGCTTGTAACCTGAACTTCAAAGTCTCCAAACTTATGAGTGAGGTTTGCATTACCAGTGAAACGTTCCAGACCTTGTTTATAAATGATACCTTCCTGATTGGTATAAGCAGCTGAGGTGTAGAACTTGGTACGGTCGTTACCGCCAGATACGCTCAACTGGTAGTTCTGATGAGAACCGTTACGGAAAAGCAGGTCTTTCCAATCCGTCCATCCGGTCGAGGGTTTTGAAGCAAAATCCTCGATGTTTTGGTCTGCAAAAGTTGCGGCATCTGCATCGGACATGTTTCCGGTGTATAACCCGTAATTCTTGAGACCGGTCCATAAGAGTTCGCGGCGCGAGTCACCGTCGAGCATAGGACGATAATCTATTGCCATGTTTGAGAAACCCCAGTCAGAGCGGAAACTTACATTTGTTTTGCCTTGTTTTCCGCTTTTCGTCGTAATGACCACAACACCGTTAGCAGCACGCGAGCCGTAAAGAGAGGCAGCAGCCGCATCTTTGATAACTGTGATAGACTCGATGTCATTGGTATTGAGTGAAGACAAAATATCAGTTCCTGCATCACTATAAGTGAACTCGGATAAGTCTCCACTTGTGACCGGTGTTCCGTCAATAACATAAAGCGGATTGTTTCCGGCATTGATGGAACCCATACCACGTACACGGATACTGCTTACAGAACCCGGATTACTTGAACTTGAGCCAAAAGTAACACCAGCGACATTACCAGAAAGTTTGTCGGCAACAGAAAGAACAGGTACATCTTCCAAGGTGGAAGTGTTTACAGTAGAAGCAGCTCCAGTAAATGATGCTTTTTTAAATGTACCGTAACCGGTAACCACAACCTCTTCAAGCAGCTCAGAATCGGATTTCAAAATTACCTTTACATGAGGTTTAATCGTTACTTCTTGGGTTTGCATACCAACAAACGAAATCACCAAAGTTTTCGCGGAACTACAATATGTGTATCTTGTTGGTAATAAAGGAGGTACAATAATTCAAGAAAGTTTCAAAAGGAAGTGTTCCCCTTTGGGAGATACTCTATACATGTTCACTATACATGACAATCTACTTATATGATACTATTTGTAATAGTAATGTGCTGATTTATAATAGTCTGATTCTGTACTAATATGTTATAATCATAACGTTAGGATTTCTTTTTTTTTAAGAATGAATGCTTATGTCAACATCTATCGTTTAGTTGTTTTTTGTCAATTATTTACTTGTATTGTTTGTTACATCCATGAAAACGTAAAGCATTATATAAAATATTATTGAAATTATAAAGGTTACATAGATACCATCTTACCCATTTATCCATTTTATGCATAGAACACTATGCAATTGTCCTTATTTTAAATGGAGATATCCGTTTGTTTATTCCAAATACAAAAGTAATTGAAGTAAAGAACTCTGTAACTGCGAAAAACTACTATTGGAAGTATGTCAAAAATGTAAACCTGCCCTTTTCGGATGGAAAAACGATTGTTCAGTCAAGGTTTAGTTCTTTAATTCCCCAAAGATTTATGTAGTAAACAATGTTTTTGGTTTCTTGTTTGGGATTATATTTTTCTGATGAGGAATACCTATTATGAGAAAATATAGTCTACATGAAATTACGTCGCTTGGGTGGAGATATTTTTATCATAATCAGGAAATGCAGAATATGCTTTTGTGACCCACTCTAGCTCTCATATCGTGCGGGCAATCCAGGTTTGCTGCTTATTGAAGAAAGGATACTCCTATTGTTTCAGTTCTTCTCCATAAAGTTTACGCAGCATGATACGTGCAGGTACACTTTTAATTTCTCCATTGGGCAAGCCTTGTATAATGCATTCATTGCGCAATGCTTTTTCTTCAAGCATACGGCGTTCGGCTAATGCCAAACCGAAATGTAACTTTTCGCTCAGTTCTTTTCTTTCATTCTCTGACATAACTTTGTATTTTATTAAATCGTTCAATATGATGTATATGCATCTCCATCCCCCGTCCGCCTTCAGCAACAATAATACGGGGTGTCTCGCTATTATCTGCCAATAGCCAATAGTCCACACAGGGCATATAAATATTGAAAAAGTTATTGATACCTGCTTGATAACGCCGAATCACAACCTCTTTGGGAATGTCGTGCCCACCATTACGTACACGTTGGGCTACACGCTGAATAGCCAAGTCGGGCGAACTCAACCAGAAATATATTAAATTGACTTTATATCCTTGCTCTTGCGCACGATGGACAAGGCGGGTGTAAGTTCTTGTGGCAAGTGTGGTTTCTATAGAAAAGTTTTGTTGATTTCTCAGCAATTCATTAATCCTTTGTAACATCAACCGTCCGGCTTCAATAGCCATACTTTCGGGATTGAAAGGAGATAATCCACGAGCTATTTCATCTGCATTAACAAACTCCTTGCATTCCAGAACATCCGGTAGCACAGTGTAAGATGCCGTAGTCTTACCAGCACCATTACAACCACTAATGATGTAGAGCTGTTTTTTAGAATCCATATTCATGCATTTATCTAATTGCAAACATACGACATTTTTATAAGATTATGGATAATTGATAGTTATTGTTTTTTAAAAGTTGATTGTTCCGCAGGTATGAGAAGTACAGGACTCTTTTGAGAACTCCACATTTCTCACATATCATCTATCCTTATTTTCTTCTTGATGAAATATCTGTTTACCAAAGTACGTTTTACGAATTGAGGTGGAGCAAAGTACTTGCCTTTCCCACTTGCGCTATATAGATAGCCCTCCCCTCTAGTGATCATTGATGAATACCAAATGGCAGGCAAATATCCTGAGAATAGTGTGGAAACGCTTTTATTGTTCTCCTCTAATAACAGAGGGAATGCTTTATAGCATCCCCTCTCTCAAAAAACACTTTATTTATAGAATAATTCCGGTAGAATTATTTTCCTCCAAGATTCAACTCATCGTTGTAATCAGTTTCATTCAAAGGTACATCCCATGTCCATTTGTTGACACCGGAGGCAGGAATGGTTTTTGCAACGGAAATGTGAGCATTACCACCTTCGGCAAAACTGTGACGGACTATGTCGCGGTTCCATCTCTTGTAGTCGCTCCATGCAAAACCTTCACCCCAGAGTTCCAATTCGCGATAGTCCATAATTTCATTCCAAAGAGCTTCGCCACTCTTGTCGCAAGTGTATTCAGGATTACGTCCGGAAGTGGCATTCAGTTCTACCAGTGCGGCACGAGCAGCAGTCTCGTCATTCAAGAAATAATTAGCCTCTGCCTCTACCAATACCATTTCCGATGAACGGATGAAAGGCAGGTAGCTGACGCCCGGAGTGTCGAATACATAAAACTTCAGTTGTCCCCCCAGATACATATAACCAGCCTGATAAGGAGCTTCCAGGCCACTGACCGCCATTTTCTGGCAATAGGCAGCTGCTTCTTCCCAAAGAGCATCTGCTTTTTTCTCATCATCTCCCATTCCAAGAATGCCGTAGCCTAAATCCATGGCTGAACCGTCATTGAAGTTATAGCCGGGGAATTTGTCTTCGGTTAGGAACAGTGCCTTACGAGCATCGTCGTTGGGAATGCGATTAATCAGTTCACGACCGATAGAGCCTGCACCGTTTGCCGCCCCTGCCGCATTGGCATAATATCCGTTGCATGCATACTGAGTACCATAACTCCAATACCAGTTATTCTCTTGTGCACTACCAAAGCTTCCGAAAATCCATTCACTGGTTGGATTACAGAACCCTGCATGATATTCTGCATTGCTCATGAGTGGGTAGTTCTGGCGAGCCAGCTTAGCTTCAGTCAATGCTTTGGTATAATCTTGCTTGGTAAGAGCGGCACGGGCGTAGATGGCATGTGCCACATTGATGTTCGGCATCCATACTTGTGAGGCATTACGGTCCATACCGCTTTGCTCAAACAGCATGATGGCTTCGTCCAAATCTTTATAAATCTGTGCATACGTTTCAGCTAATGTGGCATAACCTTGTCCACCGGTAGATTCGTCCAAACGAAGTACTATCCCCTGCGAAGCGCCATTGTTGGAATCTTGCCAGCGCCAGCAATAATAGTGTACCAGTTTTTCGAAAGCGTATGCACGAAAAGTCAGTGCAGATGCCTTGACAAAATTCCTTTCCGCTTCCGTACCTTCGGCATTGTCTATATTGGCAAGAATGGTGTTGGCATTACCTGCTATGGTATAATAGTAATACCATGCGTAAGCATCGTAAATGGAGTTAGTACGTGTGTGGAACTCTTGATTGAAGATAGGAGACCATCCGGATGCGTAATAATTGTAATTGTAATTTTCACTCGGGTAGCTTTCGTACTGAATCATTATGTTGTTCTCACCAGCAAATCCACCTCCAAAATAGGAGTGTTGTGTTGTCATGATTTTGGCGATACCGTTCAATGCCTTCATGGCATTGGCCGTGGTACCTACGGCATCGGTTGCTCCGGTTGAGTCAGTAGGTGCTGTATCCAGATAGTCACCGGCGCAAGAAGACACCAGCATCATACCTGCCAATAGGCTTCCTGCGAACAATTTATTGATAATCTTTTTCATTTCTAATACAAATTATATGGTTATACCTTTAGAATTTCACAGTCAGTCCGAAGTTATAAACACGGGCTGTCACATACGTATCGTCCGAACCTCCGTTGAAGGAATACTGCGGATTCAATCCTTTGCGTGAAGTCAATGTAAAAAGGTTCTCTACACCGGCAGTCAGCGAAAGGCCTTCTATACCTACACTTTTTAGCCAACGCTTGGGCAAGCTGTAGGAGAGATTCAGGTTCTTGAATACGAAGTAAGAAGAGCTTGTCAGCCAACGGTCACTGGTGGCATTCAGGTCGGACGATTTGTAAAAGTCGGCGCGCGGAGTTCCATTCGGATCAATGCGATTGGCAGAAGTTTCTGTCATTCCCGCAGGAACTTCTTTCCAAGAATTCAGGATGTCCTTGTGGTAAGCGCTGCCGGCAGCACCGGATTCAGACACACCCATCAAGCTGGCATAGCTACCATCGTATGTTTTACCGCCTAAAGAATAAGTAAACAGCATGTTCAAATCCCAGTTTTTCCAAGAAAGAGCTGAGCTGATAGAACCGTAAACCGTAGGAAGTGCGCTGCCGGCCCAGTCACGTTTGGCGTATGAAGTCGCGGTAGCATAGTCCGTACCGTTGATGGTAGTCAATGCACCGGCTTCTTGGGCGGCGGCTTTCTTGTCCGGATCCAGTGTATAGAGAGAAGTACCGGTCATCTGGTCCACACCTTCGAAGTGGTAAGTGTACCATTCGTAGATGGAGTGTCCTTCGGAGTAGTTTTGCATACCATGCAAGATGTCCTTTCCATCGGGCAGTTTCACGATTTTATTCTTCAGGAAAGTAGCGTCTGCGCCGATGTTCCATTTCCAGTCATTGTTGTTGATGACATCGGCATTCAAAGAGATTTCCCAGCCACGGTTGGACACGGTACCGATATTCTTGTATTGCGTCAGGTTCATCGGGGCAGTATCATCGACCCAAGGATAAGAACCGGCAGAAAGCGGTAGGCGTACCTCAAACAGCAGGTCTTTGGAACGTTTGTCGAAATAGCCTATTTGGAAGTTCAGACGGTTGAACAGACGCCCCTCTACGGCAACATCCACCGTCTGTGTAGTTTCCCACTTGATGTCCGGTGCTGAAAGTGATTGTTTTACCAAAGCGGCTTCACCACCGTTCTTGTCAATGGTATAAAGAGCCATGTGACCATAAAGGCTTACGCCCATATTGTTACCGACTTCACCATAGGACGCGCGCAACTTCAAGGCATCCACCCAATCTACATCTTGCAAGAAAGCTTCTTGTTTCATGTTCCAGCTGGCACCAACAGAATAGAAGTTACCCCAGCGATTGTCCTTGTGGAAGCGTGAGGAACCGTCACGACGGAACGAACCTTCTACGAAATAACGGTTGTCATAATTATACTTTACGCGTGCCAGATAAGACTCCGTCTTGTCCTCATCATCACTTCCGGAAAAATAAGAGTTGTTAAGGAAATTGCCCATAGTAAGGTTTCCGTCTACAGCCATACCGGTGTTCATTCCGGAAGTGTACTTGCGCTCCCAACTATAGTTCTCGTGAGCCACCATAGCTTCCACGTTGTGTACCTGATTAAATTGATAGTTCCAGCTCAGAATTTCCTGCAAGGTTACAGTCTTGTATTGGTAGGCATAACTTGTCAAACGACCGCCATTCGTAGCACCGTCTCCAATTTCGGGATTGTCATATTTCTTATTGTTCGAAGTGCTGTTGTTCAGGTCACCTTTTACAGTTAATGAAAGTCCATACGGCAACGAGATGGTGGCAAAAGCTTGTCCGCCCAATACGTTACGCACACTTTCCTGCTTATTATACAACATTTCGTAAGCGATGTTGCGGTTACTCAGATAAGATGAAGTGGTGTCATAAATTTTGTTACCATCGGCATCCAGTTGGTATGTACCGTCGGCATTGTGCATAAACAACGGATAGACCGGAGCCATATAACGAGTAATGTAGAACGGATTGGCGTAATAGTTGCCACTGGCATTACTGTTATAGTCACGCTTGGTCCACGAGCCAGTCAAGTTCACGCCACCCTTGAACCACTTGTTAGGTGTATAAGTAGTGTTGATACGCCCGGAGAAACGTTCGTAACCTGTGGCTTTTACATATCCTTTCTCATTCAAGTAGCCTATGGAAGAATACACGTTGTATTTCTCTCCCGAAGTGGCGGCGGAAAGATTGTATTCCTGACGGTGTCCCGTGCGTTCGATGGCATTCTGCCAGTCCAAGTCGTCATAGCCAGCCAGGCGAGTGGCAATCAGTTTTCCGTTATTGTCAAACAACTTATCACCAGCGGCATTGTAGATATTACGACCGATAGATTCACTAACCACGTGTCCCGTGGCATATGCGGCAGCATCGCTTGCCGACATGCCGGCATTGCTCATCATGGCATTCTTCTTGGCCATCCAGGTAGCTTCCATCCAGCGGTCTGCATCCAGACGGTCGTACTCGGGAATACCTCTGTTATACATACCTTGATTCATTTGCAGCGTAATACTCGGTTTATGAGTGTTTCGTCCGCTCTTGGTTGTAATGATGACAACACCGTTGGCAGCACGGTTACCGTATAATGCAGCCGAAGCAGCATCTTTCAAGATGGACATGCTTTCAATATCATTAGAGTTTAGTTCGGCCATGTTTCCATCGAAAGGGACTCCGTCCACTACATACAGAGGATCTGAAGCACCTGAAACCAATGTACCAAAACCACGGATACGGATGCTGGGGGCAGAACCGGGTTCACCATATGTATTGTTCACTTGTACACCCGGTGCGGCACCTTCAAGTGCACCGGTTACGCTGGTTGTGATGCGCTTCTCTATTTTCTTATTGTCAACCACCGAGATAGAACCGGTCAACGATTCTTTTTTAGCAGTACCGTATGCCACTACCACAACCTCATCCAAAGCTTCTGCATTGCTTCTCATTGTCACCTTTACACTCGGCTTAATCGCCACTTCCTGCGTCTGCATACCAATGTACGAAATCACCAGAGTTTTCGCGGAACTAGAATAAGTATATATTATTGAAAAACAACTGTTTACGTTTTTTTGTAGAACAGAGTTTATTCTATTGTATATTATCTATAAAGGTATATGGCAAAGGGAGGTAAGTATCTCGAAGTACCCATTTCATACCGTTTTGAATAATTAAAAGCTGATAATGAGCGCGTTATTGTAACATTTCATTCTACTCTTTTAATTGGTGGTGTACTAATTAACCCAATAAATGTTTTTTATTCAAGAATAACGATAGATTATATAGAGGAATATATCTTGAAAGATAGATTTTATCCATGAAAGTTCCAAAATATTTTTTGTTGAGAAATATTTGGTTTACATATGTTATTTATAATCGATGAATATATAATACATATGGAAAGATTCAATTATAATTGAAGGATTTTATATCTTTGCGCATAAACTAAATCGTGTTTGAATATGAAAAATTATATCTCCCGCCCTTTATACATAAGGAGAATTGAACCGTTTATTGATAAAAGTATAATAAAAGTAATAACTGGCCAACGTAGGATAGGTAAAAGCTACATTCTTTTGCAGATATCAGATATCATAAAGAAAAACATACCGGAAGCCAATATCATTTTTGTAGATAAAGAGCAACTTGCCTTCACGGAAATTAGGAACTACATGGATCTTTATCAATATGTTTTAAAGAAGGTTACTGGGCATAATCATAACTATCTTTTTGTAGATGAAATCCAAGAGATTGAAGAATTCCAATTGTGTCTGCGGAGTTTATTGAACGAAAATAAATGCGATATCTATTGCACCGGAAGCAATGCTAAAATGCTGTCCAGTGAACTTGCTACTCAATTGGCAGGAAGATATATAGAATTTCCCATTCATTCACTTAGCTACGGGGAATTCTTAACTTTCAATCAATGTCAAGATTCTACCGAAAGTTTAAAACTCTATCTTACATTCGGAGGTATGCCATACATTCATAATCTAACAATGGACAAGAATGTTATATTCGAGTATTTGAGAAATGTTTATTCTACTATCCTACTAAAAGATGTGGTTGCCCGTGAATCAATCCGGAATGTATCTTTTTTGGAGAATCTCGTAGCTTATCTGATAGATAATACCGGCTCTCTTTTTTCTGCCCAGAATATTAGTAAATATTTAAAGTCGCAACACGTCAACATTCCCACGCAGACAATTCTGAACTATCTAAAGGCACTGTGTAATAGTTTCTTCATTTACAAAATTCAACGAGCAGAAATCCAAGGAATGAAGATCTTTGAAATTGGTGAGAAATATTATTTTGAAGATTTGGGATTACATAATTCCATACAGCATTTTGATTTCCGAAAAGACATCAACAAGTTAATGGAAAATGTTGTATGCATTGATTTGTTGAGATATGGATATGAAGTATATGTCGGAAAGAGTGGAAATAAGGAAATTGATTTCATTGCTTCCAAAGACGACCATAAAGTCTATATCCAAGTAGCGTATATGCTTCCCGATGATGCAACCGTTCAGCGAGAATTCGGCAATCTTTTGGAAATAGCAGACAATTACCCCAAATATGTAGTTACAATGGATGAAATGCAGAGCGGGGGAAATTACAAAGGAATTAAACAGATTTCACTGCGAAACTTTTTGTTGGCAGAGGATAAAGAAA
>ERZ772876.2290-NODE-2290-length-16432-cov-2.742322_pt1 | contig 16432 bp, 14 predicted proteins | sample MGYA00580584_ERZ772876 | MGnify/ENA primary metagenome ERZ772876 (study PRJEB29015, sample SAMEA2737728) | human gut metagenome | biome: human gut; feature: human-associated habitat; material: faeces | place: China | collected 2012 ... | reverse complement strand
TCGTCGGGCGCGTAGAACACGCCGACCAGAAGCACCGCGGCCATGCCGGTGGATACGGCAGACACAAGGAACAGAATCGGCAGAAGCGCGCTGTTCCACAGGGGGAATCCCTGGCACACGCCGAGCAGGCAGCCCGTGTAAATGGCGACGCACAGGCCCATGACGAGCCCCACGCAATCGAGCCACATCGGCACCTCGCGCTTCATCAAATCAAGCACCAGCACGATGAGCGCGACGACCACGAACACCGCCAGAAACACCACGCCCCAGGTCATTACCGATCCGAAGTTCGTAAGCAGAAGCGCGAAGCGCAGCGGATGGGCGAAGCCCGCGGCAGCGTCGAACATCAACAAGCACAGACCGATGATGACCACGATCGGCGCGATGAGGCGGCCGACGCGCATGAGGCGCTTACACTCCGGGTGGCGATAACGAACGAACACTGCCGTTGCGAACGCGCCGCCGCCCAAGCCGGCCAGGAAGAGGTACCACGCAATGATGGCGCCCCAAATGGGTTCGTAGATCATGTCAATCACCTCACGTAATAGATCTTGGCGCGGGTCAGATCGCCGGCGATGGGGGCCGCACCCGTACGCGCGATTTCCTTGGAAATCTCGCTGTCGGAATCGTCCAGATCGCCGAAGATGCGAGCGCCCGTCAGGCAGGCATCGACGCACGAGCACATCTTCGTGCCGTTCTCATAGGAAGAAAGCGTGCAGAAGCGGCACTTGTCCACCTCGCCCGTCTTCGAATTGCGCGTACGCACCTGATAGGGGCAGGCGGCCATGCAGTACTTGCAGCCGATGCACCGTTCCTCGTCTACCAGCACCACGCCCGAGTCGGTCGTATAGGTGGCATGGGTGGGACACACCGCCTCGCAGGGAGCGTCCTCGCAGTGCATGCACTGCACTGGCACCACTTCCGCATACACGTTGGGGTAGACCCCCTGCTCCATCTCGTCGAATTTGATGAACGCCTCATCGGACTCGAGCCCGTTCACCATCTGACAGGCCACGCGGCAGGCGTAGCAGCCAACGCACTTCTTCGTGTTGATGAGCATTCCGTAACGGGCCATCAGCCTTCCACCTTCCTAACCTTCACCGCTACCTCCTGGCTCATGGTGGAGCCTACGCCGGGTTCCAAATGCAGCGGAACGAAATCCATCATGTTGAGGCCAAAACCCTGGGCCCGAGTGAGATAGGGCGATGTGCCGCCGTAATGGGTGGGCAGAAACAGCACACCGGGCTTCAAGCGCTCGGTCACCTTCACAGCTACCTGGCCTGAGCACTCGCTGGAGGAAAGCTCCACCGTATCGCCGTCGACAATGCCCAGATCCGCGGCATCGGAGGCAGCCATCCAGAGCCGCTCGAGCTGATATTCCCGGGAGATGGCATTCAGCGCCTCCAGGTTCAGCGTCATGGTGTGGGAGTGGATACCCTGCTTGCCGCCGATGAGGGAGAACTCGCCCTCGGCCGGCTCCACCAGACGCGGCACGTAACCGATAACCGGGTTCAAGCCCGCTTCCGCCACCTTCGCCGAGGCGAACTGGAACTTTTCCGTCGGAGTCTTGAACGTCGGCGTGCCGAACGCGAAGCCGGGGTCAGCCAATTCCACGATACCGGCCTCGCGCACCTCCTCGATCGAGGTGCCCACGCTGGCCAGCTGCGCCTCGGCCAGCTCCTCCACGGTGAAGTCGAAGTACTCGCCCACGCCGCACGCCTCGGCCAGCCCGGCGAAGATCTCGTCGCAGGGGCGCGTCTCGGGATGGATGCGCTCGATGACGGGAGTGCGCAGAGCCACATAGTGTTTCTTGCCGCCGATGAATTCGGGCAGCTCCAGGCGCTCCAGCACTGTGCACTCGGGCAGCACGTAGTCCGAAGTCAAAGCGGTCTCGCTCATTTGCACGTCAATAGTCACCACAAGCTTTGCCTGGGAAAGCGCCTCGCGCCACCTTGCCGGCTGCGCATACCCCTGCACGGCGTTGGAGTTGTAGAAGAACACGCCTTGGATGACGCCGTCGGCGCAGCCGTTCAGCACGGCCAGGTTGGTGCCGGTGCCCGAGAGCGCCAGCGGGTACTCGGCGTCGCCCAAACGCTTGGCGGCCGGCTTGGGCACCTCGGGGAACTTCACCGGATCCACGTCGCCCGCCTTGGGCGAAGAGGTGATGAGCGCTCCGCCCTTCTGCCCCCAGCAGCCAAGAAGCGCATTCACGGCGCACACCGCGCGAGCCGTCTCGAAGGAGTTTTGATAGGCGCAGCCGAACGCTGCCCGCCAGGAAGGCTCGATAGCGCAGGCCGGTGCGGCGGCGGCCAGCGACTCGGCGATTTCCACGATGGTATCGGCCGGCACATCGCAGATGCCCTCGGCCCATTCCGGCGTGTACTCGGTCACTTGAGCAGCGAACTCCGGGAAGCCCACGGCGGACTGCTCAACGAACGCGTGATCGTACAGGTCGCGCGTCACCAGCACGTTCGCGATGCCGAGCAGGAACGCGATATCAGCGCCGGGCCTGATAGGCACCCAGTCAGTAGCAAAGACGCCGGTGTTGTTCAGGCGCGGATCCACGATGACCACCCGCGCCCCGCCCTCGGCCGCTCCGGCCAAGCTCTTCACCGAGGAGGGACGGATGCCATCGCCATAGCTGCGGCCGATGAACACCACCATTTTGGTGTTGGGGAAGTCCACCGAGAAGTTCTGGGCTCCCGTGGCTTCCTGAATACCGCTCTCTTTCGACAGATTGCAGGCAGCGGCATGGGTGTACACGTTGGGTGAGCCGAGCGCGTTCATGAAGCGCTTGCTGTAGTACTTGCCCGAGGGGCGCGGATCTTGGATGATGGCCAGCGCCTCGGGGCCGGCCTCGGCGATGATCTCCTGCACCTTCGCGCCAATTTCGGACAGAGCGTCATCCCAGCTGATAGGGGCGAAGCTGCCGTCGGCGGCGCGCTTCATAGGCTGAGTCAGCCGGCCGTCGGAATAGGCCCACTGAGCCGCGCCGTGACCGCGACCGCAGAGCGTTCCCTTGGAATAGGGGTGCTCCTTCATGCCCTCGACGGTCCACAACCGCCCGTCGAGAGCGGTGGCGATCAGGCCGCACTTGCTGGAGCAGCCGTTGCACAGCGATGCGCCCTGAATCTTGGCCGCGCCCGTGGCGGCGGCCTCGGCCTGCTCGGCCCGCCACGCGGCCACCGAGCAAGTGCCCACAGCAGCCAGCGCAGCGGTGGCGGCGGTACCCTTCAGGAAGGTTCGCCTGGTGGGATTGCAGTGCATTAAAGCCTCCTTCTCTTGCATATCTGCTTTCTCCTTGTCTGGGGAAGTCCTCGGTTTTTACCGAAGGGACACGGATAGGTCTCGGACGGCCGCCGCGAGAGCTACCGCCAGCTCGCGCCCATGGGCCAGAGCGCGAGCCAGCTCGTCGGTACGAGCCGAGGGGGGCGCCGACGAGAGCGCGGCCGCATGGGCGAGCAGGGTTTGCTCGTAAGCGTCCAGCCAGTCGAAATGCTCGGACAACAGCGCAAGAGCAGCCTCATGGTTTCCCGCATCGACGCACAGGGCCACCACCTCGGTCATGAGCGTCACATGGTCGGGCATGGCGCAAAACTCCATCGGCACCTCAAGTTCGAGAGCGCGATAAAGGGCCCGCATGTGCTGGGCGCTGTCACCGAGGAGCAGATGCCGGGCCGCACCAAACTCAGCCGAGACCCCTCTGCGGCGCTCCCGTCCATCGGCCCAAGGCTTATAAAGCGATTCGACGGGCACCGCCGCCGCGGGAGCGCCCAAGGTGAGCACCTCGTTCTCGAGTCGGCAGCGCACGGCGCCCACCGGCGTCGCGGGCGCTATCGCTAAATCGGCCGCTGTCGCACGGGCCGCCTCGTACGCCGCTTCATAGTCATCGCCCCATCGCGAGAACAGAGCCCCAATGGTGCTCAGGTAGGCTGCCTTGGCGCAGACGTTCACCCGTGCGGCATCGCGCGCGACCTCTCTCTCCGATGTTTGCGCGGTCGCACGCGCAGCCCCGCCTCTTGTCTCTTGCATTTCGCACCTCCTTCCGTTGGCGCTCCATGCTAGAATCGTCGGCTATGCGCCATATCATCAGTTTCTGATGATTTACCGAGACGCAAGTCAGTCATAATAGAGGACGCGACAGGGAAACGCCCAGTTCACACTGGCAATGGAGAAGGAGGAGCAGGGCCGTGACAGCAGTCCGCGATGCACCATCGGCCGCTATCGAGCCGCTTCACCGCTTTCTGCACCTGTGCTATCTCGGCCTCGCGTTTTTCTGGGCCTGCAGCATGCTCACCTTCCGCAGCTCCATCCTGCTCACCGGCGCGGCGGACACGCCCCAGTACAATACGTTGATCGTCGTCGTATCGTTTTTGGCAAACATGACCGTGCTCTTAGGCGTGTCGGCCCTTGTAGAGCGGGCGCCGGAAAATCTGGCGAAACTCTCGCCGTGGCCCTTCTGCGGATGCATCCTTGTCGGCATCGCGGCTATCGGCGGCGCCGGCATATGGTTTGCCGGCCCAGCGCTTTCCGCATCGCTCGTGATCGGCTCGACGCTATGCGGCGTCGGCTTCGGCTACCTATGGGGGAGCTGGGCGGACGTGCTCGGACGCGTGCATCCCTCGCGCACGGCCCTGTATGCCCCGGCGTCGTTCTTGCTCACCACCATCATCTTTCTCGCCGTCGACTCCCTCGTGGCCCTCACTCCCTTTCCGCCCCTTGCGCTCATGGCTCCCCTGCCAATAGCCTCGGTTCTCTGCCTGAAGCGCTGCCGTACCGAGAGCAGCCAGCCGTCGGTTCTCCTCGCGCCCCACCGAACCGAGTCTCAGCGCTACCTGGCGGCTCTCACCACCCTCGTGCCGCTCATCATCGCCGCCCTCGTTTTCTCCTGCCTGTTCGGCTTTATGTGGGAGACCGCCGTGCTCAGCGTGAACTCCGCGAGCACGGCCCATGAACTACCCCTCGTGCTGAATTTCGTCGTTGCAGTGCTTCTTTTGGCCTTCACGGTTGCCTTGCAGCGGCGAGTAAACCTGTCGCTAGTCTACCAACTGCTTATCCCCATCGCCATCGTGCTGTTCGCGGCGCTGCCGTTTTTCTGGAATGTTCACCCCGTAGTGCTGAACGCAATCATGAGCGCCGTACATGGGGTCTTCGACGTGGTCATCTGGTACCTGGTAGCCACAGCTGCCTACGATTACGCCGTATCGGGCTTCGTTATAGGGGGCCTGGTGAGGGCGCTGTCCATTCTCGCACGGCTCGTGGGCATCGGCATCGGGTATCTGATCATGCTCCTCCCCGAAGTGGCTGGCTGCGCTGTAGTGGGCGTGTGCATCGGAGCGGTGTACCTGCTCGTCATCCTGCTATGGTTTCTCTGGCACAACGCCAAACGCTCGGTTTCGGACGAGGAGGCAGAAGGGAGAATGGCGATTGGCGAGGCGACCGGCGACGGCAACGCGAATCCGCATTCGAGCGTCTCAGATCCATCGTCGGTCTTAGCTGCCCCAACAGCCGTCAAGGCAACCGACAAAGCAGCTGCCGACCCTGCCAGCACCTCTCCCGTTGCGGAGTCCATCAGCACTTCTGCGACCGGCGAGATCGATGGGGCCGAAGCTATTAACAGCGAAGAGGTCGTCTTCGCGCTCCTCGCCGACGACTACGGCCTCACCCGTCGCGAGGCTGAGGTGCTCCCCTACCTCGCCCGCGGCCGCTCCGCAAAGGTCATCGCCGAAGCGCTCTTCGTCTCGGAATCCACCATCCGCACCCACACCCGCCGCATTTTGGAGAAGACCTGCCTGCATTCCAAGCAGGAACTCATCGATCTCGTTGAGAAGTATTAGAAGCCGGCGGTGGTGCGCGCCGCTTGGTGCACCAGTCGACGCGCACCACCAAGCCGTCTAAAGCCTTGGCGCGACACCACGCGCAACCAGAACCTGCGGCTCTACGAGCGCGGTCATGACCCGGCCGCCCGCATCGGGCGCATCACACTGGAAGAAGAGCGTCTAAAAGCACCATCGATCCGAAATGTGCAAAATGAGCCATTTCTCGTAGCTATTGACGGCAAATGCGAAAAGTTTTCCCTGTTCACGCTAAACGGTTCAAGCCCCCCGGCACAAAATCCTACGAGAAGTACCCTGTTTTGTGCATTCGAGGCTTCCCCATAATCCGCAGGGACTACTCCCGTTGGTGTATCTGCGTGGGCCGGTCGTGATTGGGGGTTGCCGAGGTCATTGGGACGTGCTGGGGCGTGATAGTGTGCACTCCAGCACATGACCGACCCCCTTTCAGAAGGAGATCACCAATGACCAACTTGAACACCACTCCGAACCCCTTCGGCAAGCATTCGTTCCGCGACAACGCCGTCGACTCCGCCGCGAACCAGACCTACGAGTTCGACATCGACGGCTCCGTGGCCGCCAGCGTCGAGAACACCGCCACCGCCAAGCCGAAGTTCGGCCGCCGCTCCTTCCTCACCGGATTCGCCGGCGCCGCGCTCGCCTGCATGCTCGCGTTCGGCGTGCAGGGCGCCATCATCGACCCCGCCACCGCCGAGGCCACGGGCACCCCTTCCGCTACCCAGACTGTCATCAACACCAACGATGACGCGACCCTGGCTGAGGCTGTGGCCGCCAAGTGCCTGCCGTCCGTGGTATACGTGGAGACCTACGCCGATGCGGGCGGCCAGCTCCAGGGCTTGGGTACCGGCTCGGGCGTCGTGATGACCGAGGACGGCTACCTCATCACCAACAATCACGTGGTCGACGGCGGCAGCGCCTACAAGGTGACCATCGCCGGCAACACCTACGACGCCGAGCTGGTGGGCACCGACCCCTCCTCCGACGTGGCGGTGTTGAAGGCCAAGGATGCCAGCGGCCTCACCCCCATGGAGATCGGCGATTCGGACAACCTGACCGTCGGCGAGTGGGTCATGACCCTGGGCGCCCCCTTCGGGCTCGAGCAGTCGGTGGCCACGGGCATCGTGTCCGCCACGAGCCGCTCGCAGATCATGGACGCGAGCGAGTCGATGCAGTCCGGCGGCAGCGGCGAGACCACTATCTATCCGAACATGATCCAGACCGATGCGGCCATCAACCCGGGCAACTCCGGCGGCGCGCTCGTGGATGACGAGGGCAAGCTCATCGGCATCAACACGCTGATCACCTCGTACTCCGGCAACTACTCTGGCGTCGGGTTCGCCATTCCCGTGAATTACGCCATCAACTTGGCCCAGCAGATCATCGCCGGTGAGACGCCGACCCATGCTCAGCTCGGCGTGAGCCTCTCCACGGTGAGCGCGGCGACGGCGTCCCGCTACGGCCTGCCCGTCGACACCGGCGCCTACGTGGCCGCCGTTACTCCCGACTCCGGTGCGGCTGCGGCGGGCATCGTGCCTGGCGACATCGTCACGGCCTTCGATGGGCAGGCGGTTGAGTCGGCTTCTGACCTCATGCTGGACGTGCGCACCAAGAACCCCGGCGACACCGTCACCCTTACGGTGAACAGCGGTGGCCAGGAGAAAGAGGTGCAGGTGACCCTGGGCGACGACTCCGCCAGCCAAAAGGCCAAGCAGGAGCAGCAGAGCCAGGAGCAGTCTATGAACGGCTACAGCCTGGAAGACCTCTTCGGTCGCCAGCGCTAAACGGCGTGACGCGCGGGCGTGTGCCGCCCACTGCGCCCACGCCACAGCTCGACCAACCTTGGCCCCTTCTCGGAGGGGCCATTTTAATGGCTAATAATCCTGGCGCACCATGGGAAATATAGCGCCATCTGCTAAGATGCGCCGCAAATCATGTCATATTCGGCATTCGAGGCCTTGCGTCTGCCGCATACTAACTGCACTATCCCATGATGCGCAGAGGAGCGTGCAGTGAGGTTCGGCCCTAACGTAGTGGAGCACGCTCCCTTTTCCATCCCCATGATCGGCAACACCGCGACTGGCTATGTTATCGGCCTGACTCCCGAAGGCGCCGCCGTGTGCCACCGCATGTTCACCGAGGACGTGCCCGAAGCAGAGGTCGCCGCGGTGAATGCGGATCTGCCCATTCATTTGCGTCGTGGCGGCTTCGTCGTGGAAGGGGAGAGTGCCGATGGCGTGGCAGTGAGGGAAGGTGTGGAGGGGGCTGGCGAAGGGGCCTTGGGGAAAGGCGTGGAAGGTGCCGAACGCCCGGAGGATGTCGAGCGCGAGGAAAGCGTGGGGGGTGCCGGAGATGCGGAAAGCGCCGCAGCCGAGGGTGCCAACATGGCCGCGTTCGACTCGCCTGTGCCGCTGCAGTCGGCGTACCTGCACGTCACCCACCATTGCAACTTGAACTGCATCGGCTGCTACTCGGCGGTGGACGCCCGCAATGCGCAGCGCGACCTTACGCTGGACGAGCTGCGGGGCATCATTGAAGCCTTGGCTGATGCGGGCTGCCGGCATGTGGTTATTTCCGGTGGCGAGCCCTTCCTGCGCGACGACCTGGCTGCCATCGTTGCCTACGTGCGCGAGCGCGGCATCGACTCGGTGGACGTGCTCACCAACGGCACGGCCGTCACACCGGAGAAGCTCGCCGCCATCGCGCCCTACGTGGGTCGCGTTTCGGTGTCTTTCGACGGCTCCAACGCTGAAGCGGCGCCCGTCATTCGTCGCGAGCCTTTGTTCGAGCGTCTCGTGGCGGCGGTCGAGATGATCCGTGCGGCGGGCATTGCGCCCCACATCATTCCGACGGCCCACGGCGGCAATATCGACACCTTGGGCGAGTACGTGGCTTTGGCCGACTCGCTGGGGGCCACCATGAACTTCAGCCTGCTGTCCGCACCCGTGGAAAGCGACGAGTTGGCCGCTGTCATCCCTGACGATGCGGCCCTCGAACGGTTGGCCCAGGCGACGCTGGCGCTTTCCCGGAACGGCGTACCCGTGCTGGCCGACACGCCGGTGAGCACGAGTCTTTCGACCACCTGTGGCTGCGGGGCGGGATGCGCCATGGTAAGCGTATCGGCCGATGGTGAGGTGTTCCCGTGCCACATGATGCACGACGAGGCGTTTAGCTTGGGGTCGCTTTTGGAAGACCCCGGCTGCTTGGCCGCGCGCCATGCCCCTGCACCCCGCGTGGGAGAGCCGGCCGCCTGCGCCGATTGCGAGATCCGCTATCTGTGCGGGGGCGGTTGCCGCGCTCGCGCCTATTTCGCCACGGGCGACGTCGAGGCCCGCGATCCCTATTGTGCCCTCATGCGGACGTTCTACCGTCTGCTTTTTGAGGCAATGTTAGGCCGCAACTAAAGAAAGGAGGTGGAATCATGCTGTTCTATAGCGATGCAGAGCCGCAAAGTGTGTGCGTGTTCATTGGCCCTACTGGCACCATGTGCCTTAAGATGGGTATTTAGTTTTGTTGGCTAAGCATGACGGTCGGCGAAGCGGCATTGGCCGTCATGCTACATGGAGGGATATTTGACGTGCGTGGTTCCGGTGATGTTGATTTGAGCAGTGCGCTGCAGAGAATGCGGAAGATTTGCAAAGCAATCAAAACGCTATTTTTGCTTGCAGCTGTCTTTTTCTCGGGAGTGTGGGCAATCTTCATCGCCTCGATATTGATCGATTGGCTCCGCACGGGCCAGGATGCAGCAAGTTTGTTGCTATATGCTATCGTTTACGGAGTATTTGTTATTCTCATACTTTGGAATTTGTTTCAGCTTTTTGCTGAAGTAGACAAGGGCGACCCTCCGTTTTCCGAGCTTCAAGCTGATCGATTGCAGACAATTGCAATAGTTTCGCTGGCAATTGTGGGCCTAGACGTTTTGCTTTCATTTGGCTTCATGTTTCAACCAATTCCTGAACTTGGCTTCGGAATGGTTGTTAATGATGGAATCGCTGAGCCAACTTTGAACCTCAACGTCGGTATGCTAGCCTTTTCTGCTATTATGTACTCACTTTCGGCAATATTTCGATATGCTGCGTTGCTACAGCAGCTCAGCGACGAAACCGTGTAAGGGAGCTGTTATGCCTATTATTCCTCGTCTTGACCGAGTGATGGCGGATCGCAAGATGTCCGTCAACGAGCTTTCCCAGCGCATCGACATCTCGCCGGTGAACATTTCGCGCATGCGCCGCGGTCACATCAAGGCCGTGCGTTTCTCCACGATGGAGCGCATTTGCGAAGTGCTGCAGTGCCAGCCGGGCGACCTATTCGAGTACGTGTCCCCCGAGCCGGGCACCGAAGAGGCCGCTGAGCTCGGCGCGATCGTGAACCGCGAAATTGAGGAGCCGGCCCGCAAGCCCATTGGCGCCGTTTCCCGCACCCCGGTGAACGTGGCCAACTAGTCTCTACCACATCCGCACCTCACAGGACGCCCCACCGGGCGTCCTTTTTCATACCCGCGAAACACCCTCGAAAAGTGCGCCCCGAGAGCTGCACCCCCGAGAAACGTATCTCCAGGAAACGCGCCTGTAGCCCGGCGCCCCTTTTTTGCAGCATCGAGGAGGTTCCGTAGAGGCTGGAAGATCGACCTCGCCAGATGAAGGACGTCTTTCTGGCAAGTTTTCCTGGCTTTTCGACGTGGCCTGTTTGCAGTGGACCAACTGATGACATTCAAGCTGTCCAGATCTAACGAGATGTGATAAGTGGACTAGAGATTTCGCCCCAGATGCCTTTGCGCCCGGTCTCTTCGCGTCGAAACTCTCGAAAAACTTGCCAGATTTGGACGGCTTGTTCTGCGCGATTCGGCGCATTGCTTGTGCCGGGTGCGTCCTTGACCGCCCTTGGCACCGGAGATACGATATTCCCTGAACCTTGAAATCCCGCAGAAATCGCCGCCAGCCTCTCCTACTCCCCGTGGGGCGAGGAGGAGCTGGCCACGGAGTCGCTGCCCGGCTACGGCGATAGGTTCGAGCGGCCCCACTACGGCTACAACGCCGAGCAGTCCTCGCCGGAGGGCGGGCTCCAGTACCTGCGCGCCCGCTGGTACGACCCCTCCATGGGCGCGTTCGGCAGCCGCGACTCGCTGCTGGGCGACACGGCCGACCCGGCCACCCTCAACCGCTACGCCTACGCGGAGGGCAACCCGGTGGCGGCCTGCGACCCGACGGGGCACGTGAAGGCCTACAAGAACCGGCTGTCGAGCCAGCGCGCGACGCAGAGGCGCGCGCGGGCGTCCGGCGGCAGGAGGACGACCTCCGCCTCCAAGAGGGCGGCGGTGTCGGCCGTGGCCAGAGTGGCGAAGAAGACCGTCCTCTCCGTCAGCAGCCAGGTTACCGCCGCTGCGAGGAGCGCCGTCGCCCTGGTCAAGACGCCGCCGCTCAAGAAGATGACCAAGGAGCTCTCGTGCGCGACCAACCGGACGTTCAAGCGGGTGCCGGCCCGGATCGACTCAGTGGTGGTCGCCGAGAGCGGAACCTCCCTGCGCTACGCCGGGTACTACGGGAGCGGCAAGGGCGGGGGCGGCCCCGGAGGCTTCTCCCCGGGCACCGCGAGGACGGTCGCCCTCACCGCCTCCGCGGTCCGAGCCCGCAACTACGCCGCCGCGGCGAGGGCCGCGTTCTGCGGCACCGCCGCGCACATGGGCGAGTCGAGGGCCCAGAAGGTGGACCTCGCCGCCATAGGGCACGGCGCCCTGGACCTGCTCGGGTTCATCCCCGGCATCGGGGCCGCCGCCGACGTCGCCAACGGGCTGTGGTACGCCGCCGAGGGCAACTACGTGGACGCTGCCGCCTCGTTCCTCTCGGCCGTCCCCGGCGTTGGCGACGCCTTCGGGGGCGCCAACGCGGCCCGCAAGGCTGTCAAGAGCGGCTTGAGCGCCTTCGAGGTCGCAACCTCGCCGAAGATCGTCGGAAACGTCATCAAGAGCAACACGGCGGGTACGATTCGGGCCGTCGAGCGTCCCGACAAGACTGTCGATCTTGTGCTGAAGAGGAAGGACATCTGGGACGAGATCCAGATGTCCCAGGCGACGAGGAAGGCTCGGGATTTGTCGAGAGCAGACACAGTGAAGACGACCGTGGGGAAGAGGAATGGATCGGCAGCCGATGCCTTCAAGAAGGAATACGGGAAAGACTCGGTGCCTGCTGGTTACGATGTCGATCATGCAATAGACCTTCAGTTGGGAGGCGCCGACCATGTGAGCAACATGCGTCCTCTCGACGCCAGCGTCAATCGGAGCATGGGGGCTCAGATACACTATCTGATAAAGGATCTTCCAGAAGGCACCAAAATCGGCAATGTAATATTCGAGTGAAAGGAAACGAGATGTTCGACTTGTTCAAGAGGAAGAAGGGCCAGCCGGACCCGGTGGAGGGCGATCCCTCGATGTTCGCGGGGTTTCTGGAATACTTCGGGGAGGCCCCTGTCCTTGTGGACGGGGCGACCGAGCCCTACGATGCGTTCATCGACAGCCTGGGCGGCCGATCGTTCGGTGATGGCGTGTTCAGGGTGTTCGAGCGCGGTGATCTCGAGAGATGGCATCGGGTGGTGTCCGGGTGCTTCACGAAGCTTCGCGGTGAGTTTAATCTGATCGGATACGATTGGATGGGGCGGTGCTTTGCGGTGGATCAACGGGATGGCGATGGGAAGGGGCTCGTGGTTCTTCTGGAAATCGCAACTCTCGATATGTACTATATCGAGAAAGACGTGTCGGCCTTCCTGAACGAGGTTATGCCGAATCAGAGCGAGGCGTGCCTTGAAGTCGGGAGGTATCGGGAGTGGCTGGAGGGGCATGCGCCCGTGGGGCGCATGGAGTGCGTCGGCTACAAGATCCCCCTCTTCCTCGGCGGGGAGGACTCCCTGGAGAACATGGAGGTCTCCGACATGGAGGTGTACTGGGATATGACTGACCAGCTGTGGGAGGCCGTGAAGGACCTGCCCGAGGGCACCAAGATAGGCAACGTCAGCTTCGAGTAGGGCGAGCTTTCCTCCGAACCGGAATGAGGCCCTTGAACGGCGATCTGGGCGAGGCGCTCGATGTTTTGGATCTCTGCTACTTCGAGGGAAATGTCAATTCGCTGCGTGCGGGGCAGGTCTTTATGAAAGCCGGCGTTTGAACCTCACGCTGCTGATGTTGTGCGCGATGGTCAAGTACCCATGGGGCGTTCGCGAGGCCGTCATTATCCCCGTGTCCTGTTCGCCAAGGATGGTGGAGGAAGGCGACGGGGGAAGGGCATGGCCGTGGTCGAGATCGTCCCTGTGTGAGGTTCGGTTCCATTGTCTTCGGCGAGAAATCATATGAAATGGATGCGAACGCGAAGCTACCGGAAGGCCCTCTTGTGAGGAAAGGTTTGTAGCCGAGGTCGGCGAGGGGCAGGCGGGGACTCCGATGCGATTCTGCTGCGGTACAAGTGCGGTCGGCGCGGGGAACGGATCGGGACATTCCCGCGTCATTTCTGCGGTCGCGCTGTCGTAGGCTTGGGGAATCGTGATGTCCGATGAAAGGATTCCGCCATGCCGAAAAGGAACCTGAAGTTCACCGACCGCTGGATGTTTAACAGAGTGCTATGCGAGGAGGAGGTGTGCCGCAAGATCCTGCGCGCCGCGCTGGGGATAGAGGTGGGGGAGATAGCCTACCTGAACGCCGAGCAGGCGAAGGAGCCGGCGGCGACAAGCCGCGGCGTCCGCATGGACGTGTTCGCCCGGGAGGGAAGCCGCGTGTTCGACATCGAGATGCAGGTCTCCCCCGAGGACCGGATAGGGCGCCGGATGCGCTACTACCAGGCGGCGATCGACGCGACGGAGTTGGGCCCCGGAGAAGACTACGAGCTGCTCCCGGAGAGCTTCGTCGTGTTCTTCTGCGCGACCGACCCCTTCAGGGCGGGCGGCGCGGTCTATTCGATCGAGCGGGTCTGCCTGGAGGCCCCCGGGCTGGTCGCGGGGGACGATTCGCACTGGCGCGTGTTCAACGCGTCGGCCGCCGAGGATGTCGCCGACCCTGACCTGCGCGATTTGCTACACTACGTGGCGACGGGGCGGCCCGAGGGCGCGCTGTCCCGCGAGATAGACTCCCTCGTGGAGGAGTACAACCGTGACCGGGAGTGGGTGACCAAGGTGCTGACCTACGAGCAGGATACCGAGATGCGCTGCCGCCGCGCAGAGGCCAGGGGCATCGAACAGGGCATCGAACAGGGCATGGATAGGCTGGGAGCCCTCGTCGGCCTCCTTCTGGACGCGGGGCGCCTCGACGACGCCAGGCGGGTTTCCGAGGACGCCGCCTACCGCGATGAAATGCTCGCGGAGTTCGGGCTGGAAAGGGCCGAATAAACATCAGAGGAAGCGCACTGGAAGATGGATGTCCTCCGCTGGGGAGGGGTGCTGTCTGCCTGGTATCAGAATATTACATTAGAAATTATTGATAACGTGCTAGTATGTTAAGTACATCATGAGGTCGCTGCGCCGCTGTGAAGAAGCTACGGCTGCGCGGGCACCTGAAGGAGCACGCAAAAGCGGTCTTCTGAGCGGATGGGAGCATGCTATGCCTATTGTGTCGAAATTGAAGGTGGTCATGGCTGACCGCGACGTCAGTGTCAACGAGCTGTCGGAGAAGGTGGGGCGTTCGGCGGTGAACCTCTCCCACTTGCGCTGCAATCACTCAAAAGGTATTCGGATCTCGCTGCTGGAGGATTTGTGCCGCGAGTTGCACTGCCAACCGGGCGATTTGCTCGTGTACGAGCCGCCCGCTCGCGAGGAGCAGGACTGACCGAATCGGCAGACGTCGACGAGACGCCTTCCATCGCTGTTATTTTAAAAAGACACGGGAAAGATTCTTAAGAGCTTGTGCGAGCCTTTCGCTCGCTCGCTCGCTCGATTGGCGGGGTGAGCGGAAGTTCTCCGCCTTAGAAGTTGATGAGAGAGTTGAAGGGGACGTCGAGGGCGTCGGCGATTTCGATATATTTGGCGATGCCCGTGTTGTGCTTGCCGGCCTCGATGCGGGCGATGACGGCTTGGTCGGTGTGCACCATGAGGGCGAGCCTTTGCTGGGAAAGGTTTTGGGCAATGCGATGCGCCCTGATCTGCTGACCAAGCGAGTGAATGCGGGCTTGCACCTTTTCCTGTTCGTCGTTCATGGGGCCAAGGGTACGTTGATGACGAATCAGTCATAGGTCATATATGACATAACTTGGCAATTTCTGAAGAATGGGCGCACGGGAAGGGTAGCTGCCTGGCGTCTGCGCGATATGCGTTTCTGCTCGCAGTGGTCTGCACGGAGGTTTGCGGTTCAGCAGGAGAGGGTTCGGGTAAGCCCCTATGCTCGCGCCCCAGCCCTGAGCTAATTCTTTGATCTTGGAAGGCTGACGCTGCGTTGGCGAGGGACTTCGGGTAATATGTATCCGTTTACAAGATCCTGCCGACGAAGGGATGTACTCGATGGCGAACGAATACAAGTACGATCGCGTGCTGCTCAAGCTATCTGGCGAGGCGCTCGCCGGCGATCAGGGGTACGGCATTGACCCGCGAGTGGTCGATGACCTTGCCGAGGAAATCGCCGAGATCGTTCACGATGGCGTGCAGCTGGCTGTGGTTGTTGGCGGGGGCAACATCTTCCGCGGCCTGGCCGGATCGGCCGAGGGCATGGATCGCTCTCAGGCCGATTACATCGGCATGCTGGCCACGGTGATGAACGCGCTCGCTCTGCAGGACGCCTTCGAGCGCCACGGCATCTTCTCCCGTGTGCAGAGCGCCATCAATATGCAGGAAGTGTCCGAGCCCTACATTCGCCGCCGTGCGATCCGCCATTTGGAGAAGGGGCGCGTCGTCATTTTGGCGGCCGGCACGGGCAACCCCTATTTCACGACCGATACGACGGCGGCCCTGCGCGCCTGTGAGCTGGACGTCGATTGCGTCATGAAGGCCACGAAGGTCGACGGCGTCTACGATGCCGATCCGATGAAGAATCCCGACGCGCACCGGTTCGACCATATCAGCTATATGGAGGTGCTGAGCCAGGGGCTGCATGTCATGGATGCCACGGCCACCTCGCTTTGCATGGACAACGACGTGCCCATGATCGTCTTCGATCTCACCAAGCCGGGCAACATCAAGGCCGCTTTGCAGGGTGAGCCGGTGGGCACGGTGGTCGAGTAGGCGCCTGGGGCGCAGGGCTCGTCGGAGCCGCTTGTCGGCACGACAGCGAGGACGAGCGTATGCCGCGGGTTGAGAAACTCGCGGCGGATTCTAGAAGGATTTCAGGGGGAGGAGCCCCTGAGTGATTAGGGAGGAAACCCTCATGGCAGATATCGACGAGATTCTGATGAGCGCGGAAGAGCGCATGGAAAAGGCCATCACGGCGCTGAAGGAGAACTTCATGGGCGTGCGCACGGGCCGCGCCAACGCCATGGTGCTCGACCGCATCAAGGTGGACTACTACGGCGTGCCCACGCCGGTGAACCAGATGGCTGGCGTGAAGACGCCCGAGGCCCATCTGCTGGTCATCGAGCCTTGGGACAAGGGCATGCTGCGTGCCATCGAGCACGCCATCC